>TARA_R110002072_G_scaffold276972_1_pt1 | contig 27599 bp, 25 predicted proteins | sample TARA_R110002072 | Tara Oceans TARA_R110002072 (sample SAMEA4397118) | marine metagenome | biome: Polar Biome; feature: [SRF] surface water layer (ENVO:00010504); material: water (ENVO:00002006), including particulate matter (ENVO:01000060) such as... | depth 5 m | reverse complement strand
TACACAAGAAGAAGCAGAAAAAACTGAAAAAGGACGTGCAACTGGTACTAAAACTTGGAAGTTTAAAGCTGAAAAAGTAAGAGATTTTGCTTTTGCAACTTCAAGAAAATATATTTGGGATGCAATGGCTGTAAATATTAATGGGAAAACTATAATGGCTACTTCTTTATATCCTAAAGAAGGAAATCCTTTATGGGAAGAGCATTCTACAAGAGCAGTTGCAACTACATTAATTGAATATTCTAAATTAACATTCGATTATCCTTATCCGAAAGCTGTTTCTGTGCATTCAGAAAGACAAGGAATGGAATACCCAATGATTTGTTTCAACTTTGGTCGTCCAAATCCTGATGGAACCTATTCTGACAGAACTAAAAAAGGAATGTTAGGCGTAATTATTCACGAAGTTGGGCATAACTTTTTTCCAATGATTGTAAATTCTGATGAAAGACAATGGACTTGGATGGATGAAGGTTTAAACTCGTTCGTAGAAATTTTAGCAGAAGATGTGTATGATGCAGAATTATTCGCATCAAACCCAGCAAAAGATATTACACGTTATATGGGTGGAGATCAATCTAACATCTCTCCTATTATGTCTCAAGGAGATTATGTAAAACAATTCGGACCAAATGCATATTCTAAACCAGCTGCTGGTTTGTACATGTTGCGTAAAACAATAATGGGTCCAGAATTATTTGATCATGCTTTTAGAACGTATTCTCAAAGATGGATGTTTAAACACCCAACTCCAGAAGATTTCTTTAGATCTATGGAAGATGCTTCTGCAATGGATTTAGACTGGTTCTTTAGAGGATGGTTCTATACAACAGATGTTACAGACATCGGAATTAAAGAAGTAAAACCTTTATTTTTAACGGATAAACCAAGTGAAAGAGTTACAAAGTTAAAAGAACAATACAAGCAGTATTTTGATAATTTAGGAGATTTGGTATACATCACAGACAAAAAAGAGGATGCAAACCCAAAAGCAATGGATGCTTATGCTGATGGTAAAGAAATCCCTACGTTTATCTATTCTGTTGAATTTGAAAAGCCAGGAGGTTTGGTTATGCCATTAATTGTTGAATTAACATATGCTGATGGTACAAAATCGAAACAAACATTCCCAGCTCAAATTTGGATGCAAGATGATGCAACTGTAAAAAGAGTATTTTCTTCTACACAAGAAATTACAAAAATTACAGTAGATCCAGATATGGAAACTGCTGATGTTGATACATCTAACAATAGCTGGCCAAAACCAACAACTGATAAGTTTGATGAATTTAAAGAGAAAGTAAAAGAATAATGTTTTTACAAATTCTATAAAATAAGAAACCTCACAATTATGTATTTAATTGTGAGGTTTTTTTTATGGTTTTAAGTGATGGTATTATCTTCTGTATTATAATTTAATTCTAATTGAAAATAAAAACTTCCATACAGTTTTGTCTTTTCGACCTTTTGGGAGAAATCACATAAAGATGGTCAATCTTATGTTAGCAAGATCATGAGAATTCTCTTAAAATCGAAGTGACACTCTTGTGAGTAAAACTTCAAAAGTCTCCACCTAGTTTTGTCTTTTCGACCTTTTGGGAGAAATCACATAAAGATGGTGAATATTGGTTAGCAAGGTTATGAGACTTCTCTTAAAATCAAAGTAAACGCTGTTGTGAATAAAAAAATCAAAAATTCCCACGTATTTTTGTCTTTTCGACCTTTTGGGAGAAATCACATAAAGATTTTCAATCTTGTGTTAGCAAGACTACTAGGCTTCTCTTAAAATCTAAATAAACTCTTTTGTGAATAAAAAATCAAAAACTTCCATACAGTTTTGTTATTTCGCCCTTTTATGGTTTAATTGATCTTCAAATCAATTTGTTATAAATATTTCATCCCTATGAGATTTTCAGCTCCATAGGAGCAAAATATTAATAGATGAATACAATAAAAACTAAAGTAGAGCTCCATAGGAGCGAAACCTTATCATAAAAAGATATTAAAAAAATAATATTAGATTTAGTAAAAATAATTCTATAAATCAAAAATTATTTAATAAACACCAATTTCATTAATCATCTCTGAAGTAGGATTTTTTTGTTCTTTTATATCATAATAAACAAATACAATAACAATTACTGAAACTAAATACAAAATGAAATTTATAAGGTAAGAAAACCCCATTAAAACTAAATAAATAGGATCTTGAAAAGAATTTAACATTTCAGTAGGATCTTGCCCTTGTAAGATTGTAGTCATATCAGCACCTTGATAAATACTTGCAGGTAAACCAGCAAAAAATCCTATAAGACCAATTAAAATTTGTATCACCAATAAAATCCCAAATGTTTCCCACCAATGACCTTTTATGAAACCAAAAGAATCGCTAATTGAATCTAAAGCACCTTTATTTTTAAAAATGACCAAGCAAATAGATAATGATAAAACTACTGCAAAATAAATACCTGGCAGAATACAAAATAACATCCCAAAACCAACAATAATTGCCACTAAAATAAACAACCCTATGTATGACCAAAATTTGTCTTTGGTTGTTTTTTGAACCTCATCAAAATTTACAAAACCCTTATTAGCTATATAAGATTTTATGTAAGCTAAAGAAGACACTGTCATTAAAGAATACGCAACTATATATGAAAGTATATAAATTAAAAGTGGCACTAATATTTGAGAAAAATTTAATTCATCAAAAATACTGTCTTCATTAAACTGAGATAAATCAAGAATAAAATCGGTAGATATCATTGCAAAATAAATTACAGCGCAAATAGCAATGATAATTGGAATAATAGATATTTTAAGAATAGTTCCTAAAAATGGTTTCCATTCTACACTTAAAAACTTAATGGTATCAGAAATCATCGCTCCTAAATCACGTGTTTTTTTAAAATTGATAAAATTCTGATCTTCCATTTTCGTTTTTTATATCTTAAAATTTGTTTCTTAATAATTATCTTCTACTGTAATTAGGTGATTCTTTTGTAATCGCTACATCATGAGGATGACTTTCGTTAATTCCACTTGCTGTAATTCTTATAAACCTCCCAGTTTCCTTTAAGGTTTCAATATCTTTTGCTCCACAATATCCCATTCCTGCTCTTAAACCACCCACAAACTGATGAATGCTTTCATACAATTCTCCTTTATAAGGCACTCTACCAACAATTCCTTCAGGAACTAATTTTTTAATATCATCTTCTACATCTTGGAAATATCGATCTTTAGAACCATGTTTCATAGCTTCTACAGAACCCATTCCTCTATAAGATTTAAACTTTCTTCCTTCGTAAATAATGGTTTCTCCTGGAGACTCTTTAGTACCAGCTAAAAGTGACCCTAACATTACACAATCTGCACCAGCAGCAATTGCCTTAGGAATATCTCCTGTATAACGAATTCCACCATCTGCAATTATAGGAACTCCACTACCTTTAATAGCGTGTGCAACTTCTAAAACTGCCGAAAATTGAGGATACCCAACTCCTGCAACAACTCTTGTTGTACAAATAGAACCTGGTCCAATCCCTACTTTTACAGCATCTGCACCTGCAGCTACTAAATATTTTGCTGCTTCTGGAGTTGCAATATTTCCTACAACAACATCTAATTCTGGAAACTTTTCTTTCACAGCTTTCAACACTTTTACAACACCTTCTGTATGTCCATGAGCAGTATCGATAATTACAGCATCAACTCCTGCATTTACCAAAGCTTCTGCTCTATGCACAGCATCTGGAGTTACACCTAAAGCTGCAGCAACTCTTAACCTACCAAAAGAATCTTTATTGGCAATTGGTTTTTGAGTAACTTTTGTGATATCTCTAAAAGTGATTAATCCTTTTAATTTATAAGCATCATCAACAATTAAAAGTTTTTCTATTTTATAATTCTGAAGAATTTTTTCTGCATCATTTAAAGAAGTTCCAACACCTGCAGTTACCAAGTTTTCACTGGTCATCACCTCAACAATTGGTCTGTTATTGTCATGCTCAAAACGCAAATCTCTATTGGTTACAATTCCTTTTAAAATTCCATGAGCATCCACAATCGGAATTCCACCAATTCCATGCTCTTTCATAAATGCTTTTGCATCTAAAACTTTGGCAGTTAAAGGCAATGTTACAGGATCTAGAATCATTCCACTCTCTGCACGCTTTACTTTTCTAACTTCTTGGGCTTGTTGCTCAATGGTCATATTTTTATGTAAAACTCCAATACCACCTTCTCTTGCAATGGCAATTGCCAAAGCAGATTCTGTAACAGTATCCATAGCTGCAGAAGCAATAGGAACGTTAATGGTAATATTTCTAGTAAATTTTGTTTGAATACTTACTTCTCTTGGAAGTACTTGAGAAAAAGCTGGAACTAAAAGAACATCATCATATGTTAGTCCTTCTCCTAAAATTTTGTTTTCGTGTGCTATCATGTTGCAATTAAGATATAATTGCGTACAAATTTACGATTTATATTGATTGTAAACTAATTTAATATGAATGGTTTATAAACCCTAAATTATTTATTAAATTTTTAATAAAACATATACTATAATTATGTTTTGAAAATCAATTTATTATAGATCAATATTTATTTATTCTAAATAAACTTTGTAAATGTATGATGGGGTTGTATCTTTGCGCCTGTTTTAAAAACCTATTTATACTTAATCTAAATAAAATGAAGAAAGGTCTTCTTGTATTATCAGCCTTATGTACGCTTGCAATAAGTGCTCAAGAAAAAAAGAAAAAGGATGTTACGTTAGATTCAATCCAAAAATTGGACGAAGTAATTATTTCTACAACTTCTATTTTTGGAAATAAATATGTAGCAAAAAACAGAACAGGTTCTGCATACTACTTATCGCCAAAAGAATTACAAAAATTTGGTTTTACAGATGTAAATAGAGTATTAAGAACAGTACCTGGAGTTAGTATTTATGAAGAAGATGGTTTTGGTTTACGTCCAAATATTAGTTTGCGAGGAACCTCTCCAGAAAGAAGTTCTAAAATTACCTTAATGGAAGATGGCATTTTAATTGCGCCTGCTCCTTACAGTGCTTCGTCTGCTTACTACTTCCCTACTATTGCTAGAATGGAAGCTGTAGAAGTTTTAAAAGGAAGTAGCCAAGTACAATATGGGCCTTTTACAACTGGTGGTGCTATTAACATGATTTCTTCTCAAATTCCGACTGAATTTGGAGGACAAGTAAGAGCCAGTTATGGTAGCTTTAATTCTAGCCAATTGCATGCTAAAATTGGTGGAGGAAATGAAACTTTTGGATACATGGTTGAGTATTTAAATTATGGTTCAGATGGTTTTAAAACCTTGCCAAGTGGAAAAGACACAGGTTTTAATAAGAATGATGTTGTTGCCAAATTAGCTGTAAACTTATTCCCAAATGCGCGAGTAAAACAGTCTTTGGAATTTAAATTTCAATATTCAGATGAGGTTGGTAATGAAACCTATTTAGGGTTGACAGAAGCTGATTTTAATAAAGATCCTTTTGCTAGATATGCGTCTTCTGATGCTGATAAAATGACCACAGACCATACACAATATGCAATTACGCATAAGGCTAACTTCTCTAAAAATATACGATTAACAACTACTGCATATCAAAATAATTTTGCTAGAAACTGGTATAAATTAAATGATGTTACTTTTAATGGTGATAAACAATCTATTGCCAATATTTTAGAAAACTCAACAACTTTGCCTAACCATTTTGCAATTGTAAATGGAAGCGTAAATTCGGGTGCAGATGCTCTTGGAGTTAAAGCAAATAATAGAAAATATGAGTCAAAAGGAATCCAATCAAAATTAGATTATCATTGGTATAAAGGAGATGCTTTTCATGATATTGAAGTAGGTTTTCGTTTTCATTATGATGAGGAAGATCGTTTTCAATGGGTAGATCAATATGGTATTTCTGACACTGGTGTTTTAGCCTTAACAACAGCTGGAACTCCTGGAACTGATGCCAACAGAATTACAAGTGCAAATGCGTTTGCTTCTTTTATCACCTATAAATTAAAATATAATAATTGGACGTTTACACCTGGAGTTCGTTATGAAAATATCACTTTAAAAAGAGAAGATTTTGGTAAAAGTGATGTAAACAGAACTGGTGTAAATTTAGCGGAAAGAGAAAATTCGGTAGATGTTTTAATCCCTGGAATGGGTGCAAATTATAGATTTAATAACGACATTTCTATTTTTGGTGGTATTCACAAAGGATTTTCGCCTCCTGGAAATCAAGAAGGTCAAGAACCAGAAGAAAGTATTAATTATGAGTTAGGAACGCGTTTTAATTTTGCAGGAATTTCTGGTGAATTTGTAGGGTTCTTTAACGATTATTCTAATCTTTTAGGAAGTGATTTAGCTGCGACTGGTGGAACAGGTTCTTTAGACCAATTTAATGCTGGTGAAGTAAATGTAAACGGAATTGAATTGTTGTTAAATTATAATTTCGCAAAAGCTGATGCCAAAATTGCCTTGCCTATTTCTGTTGGTTATACTTTTACAAACACTGAATTCCAAAATAGTTTTGGTAGTGATGATGCTTTATGGGGAACTGTAACTATGGGTGATGAATTGCCATATATTCCAAAACATCAATTTAATGTTGGTTTTTCTGTAGAACATTCAGCTTTTGAAATTAATTTAAATGGACGTTATAATGGCGAATTTAGAACACTAGCAGGTTCAGGAAACATTCCAGATAATGAAAGAGTTGATGCTAATTTTGTAATTGATGTTTCTGGTAAATACTATGTAACCAAACAATTAAACCTAACTGCCAATATTATTAATTTGTTAGATGAAACCTATGCAGCTTCTAGAGTTCCTGCAGGTTTAAGACCTGGACATCCTTTTGGAATCTATGGTGGTTTAGAGTTTAGATTCTAAAACTTATTTTTATAATAATTTAAAAACTCGAATGGTGTTTGCTATTCGAGTTTTTTTTTACTTTTCGGTGTTTTTCTATAGGTTTTTTAAACAATAAAACCGTTCTTAGCTAAGTGACCCGTCTTTATAAAAGCTACATAATTTTAAAAATCATATATAAAAATGATAAAGTAATTAGACGTTACAGTGAAACATTTAAATTAAAAATTTAAGCAGAACTTATAGTCGAAAAACACATCAAGTTAATTTTTGAACCAATTAATATTTAACTACTTTTTTCACAACTTTTTTACCATTAAAAAATGTTTGTACCAAATAGATTCCATTATCTAATGTTTCCATATTGATGTTAGTTTTATGATCTTTTACAACCCCTTTAGATATCACTTTCCCATCTATCGAAGTCAATATCCATTTTGTATTCACTGGAATGTCCAAATAGAAAGCTCCTTTTGTAGGATTTGGATAAGCATTAAAAGTAAATTCTATATTTTCATCAATTCCTAAGGTTCCCTTAAAACCAGGATTCGAACTGAACAAATCCCAATTCATTGTATATAATTTGTCATCAATATGAAAGAATAAAGGAAGTGGCGATGTAGTAAGTCTTGTAAACAATCCATTGGTATCACCTTTTTGAAAATCAGGAACTTTGGTCGATGAAAACAAATAAGGAGGAGGATCAAAAAAACCTCCAGAAGCTGGATTAACCGCGGCAAAAACATAATCTTCCACTGCATACATGGCTCCAAGCCATGCATTCTGGTGGGTATAATGTCCAGCAGAATTGGTAAGTCTCCAACTTTCTCCAGAATCTTCCGAATAATAAACTTCGTTACCACCATTTGCTGGAGATTCTAAAATGAACATTCTATTTACACCATTCGTAGTAATTTTAAACCAGCCACCTCCTCTAGGTAAACCATTCAATGGTGCTGGTGCCCAAGTTGCGCCATGATCTATACTTTTCATAATATCATTCTGACCAAGTACATACCAAACATCGTTCAGAGAAGTGACATCAGAAATTGATGTGGATATTGTAGTCTGGATCCAAGCAGTTGTACCATTTTGTTTGTAGCTGGTATGCGTAGCATCATAAGCCATAAGATATCCATTACCCATATTTTTTACATTCATAGAAAGTTTACCAGTGTCTACATAGTTTTGGGGAAGACCTATTGTATCTCTCGTCCACGTTGTTCCATTGTCAAGTGTATAATGCAATTCATAATCGTAGGTATTGATTTTCATATTGGCATAAATACGATCACCTCCATTATACAAAGCTACAAACTGTCCTGGAGGACGAGTGATAGTCGGGGCTGTCCAAGAAGCGCCTTTATCAATTGAAAGAGCCATTAGTTGGTTGTTACCAATTACCATAATGTTATCTCCCAAATGACTAGCAGCAATAAGATAAGAAGCTGAAATAGGAGTGGTAGCATTCAAGTTTTGCCAATTCTGTGCTTGGATGGAGCAAATACCAATTACACTCAATCCGAAAAGTATGATATTTTTCATAATAAATAATTTTATGAGCCAAAATTAGCAGATGATAGTAAGCGAGACAATACGTAATTTGACGTATATTTAAAAAATAAAAAATTAGTCACAAGTGAATAATAGCAAAGCAAATTTTTTGTTGACCAAAAGACATTTTTAAAAGCAGAAACTTTTTAAAAGTAAACTTATGCCATATAAAATAATTGCTAGTTTTAGCCTACTTACGAAAATTTTAACGGACTTTCTTGGACGATTTACAAAATTTACTGCTAGACCAAGGCAACAAAGCTTATATTCAACTTTATAGATATGTTTCAAAAACCGTCAAAAAAATAAATGAATTATTCTAATTTCAATACATTTTTAACTTCAACTCTTGAAATTGACGAAAATGAAATTTCATCAATAGCTAAAAATTGTGTGGTAAAAACCGTTAAAAAAGATGAGCTATTATTAAGAATAGGCGAAAATTGCAAACACTCATTTTTTGTAGAAAAAGGACTTTTACGACAATATTCGATTGATGAAAAAGGTAAAGAACACATATTGTCTTTTGCGCCTGAAAGTTGGATTGTTACAGATAGAGAAAGTGTCTATTTCAGTCAACCGTCAGCTTATTTTATTCAAGCTTTGGAGAATAGCCAAGTCATTCTATTAGATGAAAACTTTTTTCTTTTGCTTTCAAAAAAGTTTCCAAAGTTTACTGATTTTAATAATCGATTACTGCACAACCATATTCGTCATTTAAAAAAAAGGATTAAACTATTATTAAGTGCAGTCGCAGAAGATAGATATTTAGAATTCTTAAAAATGTACCCAGATATTGTGAATAGAGTTCCACAAACTATGATTGCTTCTTATTTAGGAATTACACCTGAGAGCCTGAGTCGTGTCCGTAAAGAATTGACTCGAAAAAATTTTAAAATGTAATTTCTTATCATACATCAATGCATAGATTATTTTTTAAAAGTTATTTTGTATCGAATAAATTATTAACTAATAAAACATAATAAAAATGAATTGGAAAATAGACAATACGCATTCAGAAATTACATTCAAAGTTAAACACATGATGATTTCAACAGTTACAGGTCACTTTGAAAATTTTGACGCAACTATAAATACAAATGATGAAAGTTTCGATAATGCTTCTTTTGAGTTTAATGCAAAAATAGATTCTATAAACACAAAAAATAAAGATAGAGACACACATCTGAAATCTGAAGATTTTTTCAATTCGGAGAAATTTCCAGAAATGAAATTTGTTTCTAAATCTTTTGACGGACAACAATTAATTGGAGACTTAACTATAAAAGATGTTACTAAAACAGTAAAATTAGATATTGATTTAAATGGTATTGCTGTTGACCCTTATGGACAAACTAAAGCAGGTTTTGAAATAAGTGGAGAAATCAATAGAAAAGAGTTTAATTTAACTTGGAATGCTGTTACAGAAGCAGGAAGTATTGTAGTTTCGGATAAAGTGAAATTGGTAATTGACGCTCAATTTATAAAACAAGCTTAAATTTACTGTAAGTAAAAAATACTTACAGCATTGTATCTAAAAAATAGCAGTTAAGAGCAAAACAAAAAGTTTGTTTTTTTCTGCTATTTTTATTTCTATCCAAAAAGAAATAGCATTGTAATCAGCTATTTTTCATATTCGGAAGCGTTACCTACAAAATTTAAAATTCCAGATGTCGATAGAAAACATACCTAAAAACAAAATTAAAACACAAAATTATGAATATTACATTAGCACAAGCAGAAAAAGCAATTGTAGCAGCAAAAGAAAAATCTACAGCAATTGACACAAAAATGAATATTGCAGTTGTAGATGCTGGAGCAAATTTAGTAGCATTTGGTAGAATGGATGGTGCATGGTTAGGCTCACTTGACATATCAATTAAAAAAGCAAAAACAGCTCGTTTTTTTGATATGAATACAGGAATTATTGGAGAGTTATCTCAACCAGGACAACCTTTATTTAATATTGAACATTCAAATAATGGATTGATTACTTTTCCAGGTGGTGTGCCAATTAAAAATGAATCAGGAGAAATTATTGGAGCTATTGGTGTTAGTGGAAGTTCAGTTGAAAACGACCATATTGTTGCAGAAGCTGGAGCATCAGCAATTTAAAAACTTATTAAGTAATAAAAAAGAGGATAATTAGCTTTAATTATCCTCTTTTTTATTTTTAATATTATGGAAAAACAAAAAGAATTATCAAGTTGTGTTATAAAACACGATTTTTAAAAATTCTTTAATTATAAAAACTAAACCATTGCTGCTGCAATCTTTTTATAGGTTCCATTTTCTAATTTTTCGCGAATTGCAGAAAAAGCAGTAATGGTTTCATCAATATCATCTTGTGTGTGTGTTGCTGTTGGTATCAATCTTAAGATAATTAAACCTTTTGGTATTACAGGATACACAACAATAGAGCAGAAAATTCCGTGATTTTCACGTAAATCATTTACCATTGCCATTGCTTCTGGAATTTCTCCATTTAAAAATACAGGAGTAATACAAGTTTGTGTGGTTCCTAAATCGAAACCAGCTGCTCTTAAACCAGATTGTAAGTTTCTTGTGTTTTCCCACAATTTTTCTTTTAATTCTGGCATAGTACGCAACATATCCAAACGCTTTAACGCTCCTTTAACCATTGCCATTGGCAAAGATTTTGCAAAGGTTTGCGAACGCATATTGTATTGTAAATACTGCATTACATCTTTATCTCCTGCTAAAAATGCACCAAAACCTGCCATTGATTTTGCAAAAGTTGCAAAATAAACATCAATTTCATCTTGAATTCCTTGCTCAAAACCAGTTCCTCTTCCTCCTTCTCCAAGGGTTCCAAAACCATGAGCATCATCTACTAAAATTCTAAAGTTATATTCTTTTTTAAAAGCGATAATTTCTTTTAAACGCCCTTGTTCTCCACGCATTCCAAAAACACCTTCAGAAATTACTAGAATTCCTCCACCTGTTTTTTCTGCCATTTTTGCAGCACGCTTTATGTTTTTTTCAAAACTTTCCATATCATTATGACGATATACAAAACGTTTTCCTGAATGCAAGCGAACACCATCTATAATACAAGCATGTGTATCCATATCATAGACAATAATATCATTTTTAGTAACCAAAGCGTCTATAGCAGACATAATTCCTTGATAACCAAAGTTTAACAAATATGCTTTTTCTTTATTAACAAATTCTGCACATTCAAGTTCTAATTGCTCGTGAATTGGTGTGTGCCCAGACATCATTCTAGCACCCATTGGGTATGCCATTCCATGTTCTGCTGCAGCTTCTCCATCAACCTTTAAAACTTCTGGATGGTTTGCCAATCCTAAATAATCATTGATACTCCAAGTAACTACTTTTTTACCATTAAAAGACATTCTGTTAGAAATTGGACCTTCTAACTTCGGAAAAACATAATATCCTTCTGCTTGTTTAGCCCATTTTCCTAAGGGACCTTTATCTTTTATAAATCTATCAAATAAATCTGTCGTCATTTTATGTTTTGTTTTTAAAAACGTGCAAAGTTAAGTAAAATTAAGAATTTGGACAATGTAAGTAATTTTATAGTATTATTTGTAGAACTATTCCATAAAACCTTGTTCTTTCATCCAAGAGTCGTTATAAATTTTGTTCATATAGCGTGAACCATGATCTGGAAAAATAAGGACAACAACACTATTTTCATCAAAATAATCTTGCTCTGCATATTGCTTAGTAGCTTGCACAACTGCTCCACAAGTATATCCACAGAAAATTCCTTCTTTTTTTACAATGTTCCTTGCTGCAAAAGCGGCTTCTTTATCAGAGACTTTTTCGTAGATATCAATAACGTCAAAATCGGTTGCAGTCGGAATTAAATTTTTTCCTAAACCTTCAATTTTATAAGGTGAAACTTCGTTTAAATCTAATTCGCCAGTTTCGTGATATTTTTTTAAGACAGAGCCAATAGCATCAACTCCTAAAACTTTAATATTTGGGTTTTGTTCTTTTAAATATTTTCCTGTTCCAGAAATTGTGCCTCCAGTACCACTTGCCACCACTAAATGTGTAATTTTTCCTTGTGTCTGTTCCCAGATTTCTGGACCTGTTGTTCTATAATGTGCTTCAATATTTAATTCATTAAAATATTGATTGATATACACAGAATTCTTCGTTTTTCTATGAATGGTTTTGGCAACCTCATAGTAAGATCTTGGGTCTGCTGCTGGCACATTTGCAGGACAAACATGTACCTCTGCTCCCATTGTTTTTAATAAATCGATTTTATCTTGAGAAGATTTGTCTGAAACTGCTAAAATACATTTATAGCCTTTTACCAAACCAATCATTGCTAAACTATAGCCTGTGTTGCCAGATGTTGTTTCTACAATGGTTGCTCCTTTTTTAAGGATTCCCTTTTTTTCTGCATTTTCTACAATATGCAGTGCAATTCTATCTTTTTGAGACAACCCAGGGTTAAAGGCTTCTAATTTTGCGTAATAAGTACCTTTTAAATGTTTGGTTATTCTTTGGAGTTTTACCATTGGTGTTTCTCCAACCAATTCTAGAATAGTATTGTTAATTCCTTGATTTCTTGTCATGCTTAGTTTTCATGGAAAAACCTCACAGATTTTGGATACTGAACAGCATTCAGCATGAAAAACCTGTGAGGTTTGTTTTTCAATCGGTTGCAAAAATACACATCCTAATTGAAATACGAAATTATTTTAAATCTTACTATTTTCAATATTAACTTTATTCTCTAGAGCTAAAAAGAATGTGTAATCTTTTGCTGTTTCTTTTAATGCTTCAAAACGTCCTGAAGCTCCTCCATGACCAGCTTCCATATTGGTATGCAACATTAACAAATTAGTATCTGTTTTTAGTTCTCTTAATTTTGCAACCCATTTTGCAGGTTCCCAATATTGTACTTGAGAATCGTGATAACCTGTAGTAACCAACATATTTGGATATTCTTTTGCTTCCACTTGATCATAAGGCGAATATGATTTTATATAGTCATAATAGGTTTTATCATTAGGATTTCCCCATTCATCATATTCTCCTGTTGTTAAAGGAATGGAATCGTCTAACATTGTAGAAATTACATCCACAAAAGGTACAGCTGCAATAATACCATTATACAATTCAGGATTCATATTTATAATAGCACCCATTAATAAACCTCCAGCAGAACCACCCATTGCATATAAATGTTTGGCTGATGTGTAGTTATTATCAATTAAATATTTTGAGCAATCTATAAAATCTGTAAATGTATTTTTCTTGTTCAACATTTTACCATCTTCATACCAATCACGTCCTAAATATTGGCTTCCTCTAATATGCGTTAACGCAAACACAAAACCTCTATCTAATAAACTTAAACGAGTTGTAGAAAAACTATCTGAAACTGTATGCCCATAAGAACCATACGCATATTGCATTAATGGTGTGTCTTTGTTTAGCTTTGTATCTTTATGATACACCATAGAAATGGCTACTTTCTTTCCATCTCTTGCAGTTGCCCAAACACGTTCGCTTCTATAATTTTCTTTGTTGAACTTCCCTCCTAAAACTTCTTGTTCTTTTTTTATTTCTTTAGATTTATCTGCCATATTAAAATCGATGACAGAACTTGGAGTTGTAAAAGAATTGTAAGAATACCTTATAATTTCTGTATCGAATTCATCATCTCCATAAACACCAACTGAATACGTTTCCTCACCAAAAGGTAAATAATAATCTTCAGTTTCGTCCCAACGTTTTATACGGATCCTATTCAACCCATTTGTACGTTCTTCTAAAACTAAATACTCTTTATAAATAGAAAAATCTTCTAACAAAGTATCTTCTCTATGAGGAATAACATCTACCCAATGCTCTATCGTTGTTTGAGAAATGGGAGTTTTCATCAACTTAAAATTGGTAGCATTGTCTTTATTCGTCATTATATAAAAATGATCTTTATAATGAGAAACATTATATTCTAAATCGGCTACTCTTTCTTGCAACATGGTAAATTTCCCTGTTGGATTGTTGGCATCTAAATATTGTGCTTCGTTTGAAAGTGTGCTGTAAGAACCAATAATTATGTAATCTTTAGATTTTGATTTGGTTACATACGTGCCAAAAGTTTCATCTTTTTCATGATACACTTCTACATCTTCAGATGTTGGTGTACCTAAAACATGTCTAAATATTTTTTCGCTTCGTAATGTTTTTGGGTCTTTTTTGGTGTAAAAAATGGTTTTATTATCATTTGCCCAAACAGAACCTCCTGTTGTATTATCGATAATATCTTTGTAAATTTCTCCTGTCTCCAAGTTTTTAATTCGTAAAAAATATTGTCTTCTACTTACAGTATCTGTTGCAAAAACAACCAATTTATTATCTTCAGAAACATTTAAACCTCCTAACTGATAATAATCGAAGTCTTTTGCCATTTCATTTACATCAAACAAAATTTCCTCTTCAGCTTCTAAGGTTTCTTTTTTTCTACTATAAATTGGGTATTGACTCCCAATTTCGAAACGTGTGCTATAAAAATAACCATTGCTTTTAATAGGTACAGAAGAATCATCTTCTTTAATTCTGCTTTTCATTTCATGAAACAATTCTTCTTGAAACGTTTTTGTATACCCAGTTACATTCTCATAATATTCATTTTCGGCTTCTAGATAAGCAACTACTTTTTGAGTTTGTGCATCTTTTATAGGAGCTAATTTTTGATCATCAGACAAACGCATCCAAAAATAGTTATCTATTCTTACGTCATCGTGTTTTTTTAATTCAGTGGGTATTTTTTCGGCTACAGGATGCTTTGCATCAGTACTCTTCATCATTTTATTATCATTTTTACAAGCGACCGCAAAAATAAGACTAATAAATAAGGATAAAAGAAATATTTTTTTCATTTTTAAAGAATAAGAATTCTTTATGAATTTGTTAGTTTTGTATTTATAACTAAAAAAAGAAAAATTATGTTTGGAGATATGTCTGGAATGATGCAGAAAATAAAAGATGCTCAAAAAAAAGTAGAAGAAACTAAAGTGCGTTTAAACACTGTTTTGGTTGATGAAAATGGTGCTGATGGAAAAATTAAAGTAACCTTAACTGCCAATAGAGAAATAAAATCGATTTCAATTGATGATGCTTTACTTGATGATAAAGAGGAATTGGAAGATTTTTTAATCATCACTTTAAATAAAGCAATTGCAAAAGCATCTCAAATTAACGAACATGAAATGGCTGTTGCTGCAAAAGCTGGTATGCCAAACATTCCTGGAATGGATATGTTTAAATAAGTTTGAGTTGGAAGTTGGAAGTTGGAAGTTGGAAGTTGGAAGTTTAAATACTTAAAAATAATAAATTTATTGACTCTTGGTTCTTGTTTCTTGAATCTTGAATCTTGAATCTTGAATCTAAAAATAAATGTTTATCAATTTAAAAGATTACATGTTACCTTGTTTTAGCAAAACCTTTTTTGGGATTGAATGTTTGGGCTGTGGTTTTCAGCGCTCTTTTTTAATGCTAATTCATGGCGATTTTTTAGGTTCTTTTAAAATGTATCCCGCAATTTTTACATTATTAGGCTTATTCTTGTTTATTTTGATAAATTTTAAAGCGAAATTTAAGCAATCAAAAAAAATAATTAGTAGTTTAGCGTACTTGAATTTATCAATCATGATTATTAACTATCTTATTAAAATTAACTATTAAACTACCAAATGAAAAAACTAAGCACAACTCTAATCTATATATTATCTTCTGTAAGTCTATTATGCTGCTGTTTTGCAGGTCTTGGTATTTTATTAGCACTTCCATCTTTTTTAATTGCTAATAAAAAATTAAAAGAAGCCTATGAATTTCCTGAAGAATATGATATTGACGATGTAAAAGCCATGAAAACAGCAAAAACATTTGCATTAGTAGCTTTAAGTATTAATGGATTGTATTTTGTTTATAGCATATATAGTCTTGCAACTACAGATTGGGATACTTTTATGAATAATTTTAACTCTCAAATGGAGAAATATCAGTAATAAGATTTATTTCTTTATTATTTAAAAAATTAAATATCCAACTACTTTCTCGGAAATAGTTGGATATTTTTTTGTTATCAATCTTATTTTTATTTGAGTTACATTTAACATCATATAAACAAATTCACTTCTTTAAATCGACTAACTTTGTGCTGTTAAATAACGAATTATGACCACAGATAAAAATAAAAAATCGATCGGAAAAAGAATTTTAAAATGGGTGGTTTCAATCTTCCTAATTTTAATAATTGCGTTGGTTTCCATTCCGTTTTTATTTAAAGATAAAATTGTACAAATGGTTACCAATACCGTTAACAATAATATAAATGCAACTGTTACTTTTAAAGAAACCGATCTAAGTTTGTTTACAAATTTTCCGCTTGCAAGTTTAACTGTAAGCGATATTGCAGTGACTAATAAAGCGCCTTTTTTAGGCGATACTCTATACAGTGCAAAAGAGTTAAGTTTTAGCATGAAAATTACAGAACTGCTAAAAAAAGCGGATGAAGTTATTGAATTGAAAAGTATTGCTACCAAAAACGGACAAGTAAATATCATTTTTAACGAAGAAAATGTTGGGAATTATGATATTGCTATTGCAAAAGAAGAAACCAATACTACAACTACAAATAATTCTTTTTCATTTGATATTCAAGAATACGAATTAGAAAACATGAAGTTCGTTTATCTTGATAGAAGCACGAACTTGAAACTTCATTTAAATGATATAAACCATACAGGAAAAGGGAATTTTGCGCAAGACATTTTAGATTTAGACACAAAATCTACCGCAAATTTATCTCTTGATGTGGATAGTGTAAACTACTTAAGCAACGTTGCTATTTCTTTGGATGCTGTTTTAGGAATCGATCTAAAAAACAGCAAATACACGTTTAAAGATAACACAGGTTTTATAAATCAGTTGCCTTTAGAGTTTGATGGTTTTATCCAATTGGTTGATGAAAATCAATTATATGATATCAATTTTAAAACACCAACATCAGAATTTAAAAACCTTTTAGCCTTATTGCCAAAACAATATTCAGGAAATTTAGATGCCATAAAAACTGAAGGAAATTTCGATTTAAAAGGATCTGTAAATGGTATTTTATCCACAGAAAGAATTCCTGCTTTTGATATTACTTTTTCATCAAAAAATGCCATGTTTAAATATGATGATTTGCCAAAAGCGGTTAGAAATATAAATATTGATGCCAAAATTATCAACAAAACAGGAAATACAGATGATACGTATGTAAACGTAAATCAATTAAATTTTAAGATTGATGAAGATGCGTTTTCTGCTAATGGAAATATTGCGAATTTAACCACCAACCCAAAAGTTAATTTAGCTGCAAAAGGAAACATTAATTTAGCGAATATCAACAAAGCGTATCCTTTAAAATTAGAGCAAGAATTAGCTGGGATTTTAAAAGCAGATGTTACCACAAGTTTTGATATGAATGCTATTGAAAAAGGCAATTATCAGAATATTAAAAATACAGGTACTATTGCTGTAAGCGATTTTAAATACGATGGAAAAGATGTTGCAAACCCTTTTTACATCACCAAAACAGCAATTACATTCAATACAAATACCATAAAATTAAATGAGTTTGATGCAAAAACAGGAAGTTCTGACATTGCTATTAATGGAAATTTAAATAATTTTTACGGATTTTTATTTAATGACGAAGTTTTAAAAGGAAATTTCAACCTAAAATCGAATACGTTTAAAATATCCGACTTTTTAGCAGAAAGTTCAGCAGAAGAGCAAACTACTAAAACATCAACCTTAAAAATACCCGCTTTTTTAGATTGTACATTTAATGCTGATGCAAAAAAAGTAGTGTATGATAATATTAATTTAAGCAATGTTTCTGGCGTTATTTACGTAAAAGATGAAGCTGTAAATCTTAAAAATTTAAAATCAGATGTTTTTGGAGGTAAAATTGGTTTTGATGGAAACGTTTCTACCAAAGGAAATAATTCCACTTTTGCCCTAGATTTAAAGTTAGATAAAATAAATATTACTGAATCTTTTAGTGCTTTAGATATGCTAAAAGCAATTGCTCCTATAGCAAATACTATTGGTGGGAATATAAACTCTACCATTAGTCTTTCTGGGAATTTAAATGAGGATATGACTCCAAATTTAAAAACCATTACAGGAGAATTATTTGGAAAACTTTTAGATCCAAAATTAAATACAAGCAACTCTAAAGTATTAAGTTTATTAGGTAGTAAAGTTTCCTTTTTAGATCCTAATCAATTGAATTTAGATGGTATTAATGCATTTTTATCTTTTGATAATGGTATTGTAAACATAAAACCAATTCCATTAAAATATAAAGATGTGGGTATAGAAATTTCTGGAAATCATAGTTTTGATAATGTAATGAATTATGATGTTGTTTTTGATGTGCCTGTAAAATATTTAGGTACAGAAGTTACCAATTTAATTGCAAAATTAAATCCAAAAGATGCAGCAGAAATTAAAAGTATTCCTGTAAAAGCGAACTTAACAGGGAGTTTTACAAGTCCTACTATTGCTACCAACATAAAAGATGCCACTGCTAGTTTAGTCAAAAATTTGGTTGAAAGACAAAAGCAAAGTTTGATAAATTCAGGGAAAGACAAATTAACGGATTTGTTAGGTTTGGGTAAAGACAAGAAAGATTCTACAAACACTGCTACACCACCAACAAACAAAGACGCTACAAAAGATAAAATTAAAGATGTTTTAGGTGGTCTTTTTGGAAATAAAAAGAAAGATACTGTAAAGAAAGAAAATCAATAGAAAACTAGCAAGTTCTTAATAAAAGATTTCTAAAAATAAATCACTCAACTGACAGCTTTTTTTTAACAAAATGTCAGTTTGAGTGATTTTTCTTTTTCGCAAAAATGTAACGAGATGTTTTTTTATATTTGAATTCGATTATATAGTACTCAAATAATTCTATGAAAAATAAATTACGATTCCTCATTATCTTAATCATACTTTATTTTTGCAGCTATATTTTTTACGGAAAAAACTCTTTAGGCTTACAAATTATAGAAAACACCACTTTTTCCAAAACTCAAGATTCTATACAAATTCAAATTTTTGATTTGGAGGATTACAATCGAAATCAATTAGAAATCACCAAAATTATAAAAGAAAAAGGCTTTAAAAATGTACACGTAAATTATGCAAAGAATTTTTTAAATGATAAAGGTTTTAGCTATTGGTTAGATTTAGAACCTTTAACCCCATTTATTACTTTTAATTATGATGGTTTTTTCAAAAAAAATGAGATTTCAGAAGAATATGAAAGCCTATATATTTGGTGTTTTTTTAAATGGATTAGAGTTTATAAAAGTGAAAATAGAGCTATGTATTGATTTTTTTAAAATCACCCTAAACTAAAGAACCAGCCACAACAGAAAAAACAACTAAAAGCACATATAAAGAAATTACAATAATCGTTAAAACTCCAATATATTTAAAGTGCGATTTTAGGTTTTCGAAAGCATCTGCAAGAACATCATCATTTTTGGTTGCTAATGCCGATTTCATTTTTCTAGAAAATTTAAATAAATACCAAACTGGCATAAAATATAGCAAAGCAGAAACTACGTATGTAATTGCTAATGGCAAACCTATAGCTGGCAAACCTTGTTGCTGAGAAACCATATTTAACATGGGTGCATACACAGTTGCTATTAAAATTGCTCCAATTAATGTAAGTGCAATACTAATAAAGCCTAAAATAGAAAAGAAAAAAGTCCATCTTGCTATTTCTCTTAAAAAACTTTTAGATTTTGAGTTTACAACTAACTGCTCTAATTGTGTAATTGGACTTTGCATAATTTCTTGAAATTTTATAAAATCAAAAATAAAAAAAATAAGCCACTAATTCACACTTTTAAATTGATGAATTAATGGCTAAAAAATATTTAATTTAATTTCTTATTTAAACTCAGAAATTGTTTTTGTAATAATTGAAATACAATCTCTTAACTGTTCTTCAGTCATTACCAAAGGTGGTGCAAAACGAATAATATTACCATGAGTTGGTTTTGCTAACAAACCATTATCACGTAATTTCATACAAATATCCCAAGCTGTAGAACTATCTTCTGAATCATTTATTAAAATTGCGTTTAACAAACCTTTACCTCTTACAGATTCTACAAGATGATTATTTTTACAGAACTTCGTTAATTCTTCTCTGAAAATAACCCCTAATTTATCTGCATTATCTGCTAAATTTTCATCGGCAACAACTTGCAAAGCAGCAATAGCAACAGCAGCTGCAATTGGGTTTCCACCAAATGTAGACCCATGATTTCCTGGCGCAATTACATTCATAATTGGATTATTTGCCAAAACTGCAGAAACAGGATAAGCGCCTCCACTTAATGCTTTTCCAAGAATTAAAATATCTGGTTGTACATTTTCATGATTTACAGCTAACATCTTACCAGTTCTTGCAATTCCAGTTTGCACTTCATCTGCAATAAAAAGTACGTTATGATCTTCACACATTTTTTTTGCAGCAGCCAAATACCCTTCAGAAGGCACAAAAACTCCAGCTTCACCTTGAATTGGTTCTACCAAAAATGCAGCAATATTATTACTACTTTCTAACGTTTCTTGTAGTTCTTGTAAATTATCGTATTCTATTTTTATAAATCCTTTTGTATAAGGACCAAAGTTTTTTCTGGCAACAGGATCGTTAGAAAAAGAAATAATGGTAGTTGTTCTTCCATGAAAATTGTTTTCACAAACAATAATTTCTGCTTTATTTTCTTTAATTCCTTTTACTTCATATGCCCATTTTCTAGCAATTTTTAACGCAGTTTCCACAGCTTCTGCACCAGTATTCATGGGTAATAATTTGTCAAAACCAAAAAGTTCTGTGGCAAACTTTTCATATTTACCAAGCATATCATTGTAAAAAGCTCTTGAAGTTAAGCTTAATGTTTTTGCTTGATGCGTCATTGCATCTACAATTTTTGGATGGCAATGTCCTTGATTTACAGCAGAATATGCAGATAGAAAATCGTAATACTTTTTACCTTCTGCATCCCAAACATAGACTCCTTCTCCTCTACTCAAAACCACAGGAAGTGGATGATAGTTGTGAGCACCATGTTTTTCTTCTAATTCAATCGCTTGTTGCGAACTTAACTTGTCTAAAACAGTCATTTTAAAATTTTTAAATGTTTGTACTAAAAACATTCCTGTTCTACCTTTATCTTTCTGATACCTCAATTTAAATTGATCAGAAATTCAGCGTGGGAAAGAAATCATCCTCGAAGTTACACAAAAGTAATAAAAAAAAGTCCATCCTAACCTTACCAAAGGGAAGGAACTATAAACTGTTTTAATATTTCTTACCAAACTAACTAAATATTGCTCACTATAACACTACTAACTAATTTTTGGGCGTTCCCTAAAAAAGTCGCGCTTTCACTACTCGTTTTTTTTTGAGAAAAACAAAAAAGAACTCAAACATAAAGCCTGTCTTGAGCGAAGTCGAAAGGTTCAATCGCTAACGCACATTGAGCATACAAAAAATTGTTGTTAAAAAATTTGATTTCGATTAAAGAAAAAACTTAATGAGCTAAACTGTAAATCAAAAATAAATTAATTTTGAATAATTATATTACAATTAATTTAAGAATAGATTAAATAGAAAATACATTCTTCTAATATTCTTTTGTATACATTAGCCTTTGCTAAAAAAGATTTTTTTTTGTAATAAAAACAAATAAACTAATAAAAAAACAAATTATCAATCATGAAAAAAACCTTATTCACTTTATTATTATTGACAGCTTTTATCAGCTGTAAATCTACATCATCTACAGTAAACACAAATTTAGACAATAAAACAGAACGAATGTTAAAAGGAGATTGGACCTTAACTTCCGTTAATTATCCAAACTCTGCATATTTTAAAGTAAATTCTTTTAATATTGAAGACTCGAAATGTTTTGTAAATAGTAACTGGAGCTTTGTTTCAAATAACAACAAAGGTGAAATGTCGCTTAATAACGTAAGTAGTGACTGTAAAAACTTTAGCTCTCCAATAACTTGGTACATCAACAAAGAAGGTAATTTTGTTTTAAAAATTATTAATGATTACAAAGCAAAAAAAGTTAACAATGGTTTTGTTTTAGCTATAAGAAATGTTACTGAATCAAGTTTCGATTTAATTGACACCATTAATGTTGCAGGACAAACAAAAAATATAACATATACTTTTCAAAGAAATTAATTAAACAATAAAAACATATATAATGAAAAAAACAATAATTTATAGTTTAGCTATTTTAATAGCATCAGCATTTACATTAACATCTTGTGAGGCTACAAAAAATGCAAATAACACGCAAAAAGGTGCTGCAATTGGTACAGCTGCAGGCGCTATTATTGGTGGTGTTATTGGTAACAATGTTGGGAACAAGAAAAATTCTGAATTAGGTGCCATTTTAGGTGGTGTTATTGGAGGTGTTACTGGTGGTGTAATTGGTAATAAAATGGATAAACAAGCTAGAGAAATTGAAGAAGCTGTTCCTGGAGCACAAGTAGAAAGGGTTGGTGAAGGGATTATGTTAACTTTAGGTGAAAATGCGATTCGTTTTGATACGAATAAAGCTACATTATCTACAACAGCAAAAGAAAATTTACAAAAATTAGTACCTGTTTTAAATAACTATGAAAATACAAACATTATAATTTATGGTTATACAGATAATACTGGTAGAGCAGAATACAATTTATCTTTATCTGAAAAAAGAGCAAATTCTGTAATGGAGTTTTTAGCTTCAAATGGTGTTCAAAAAAGTAGATTTGAAACAAAAGGAAAAGGAATTGCAGATCCAATTGCTACCAATGAAACTGCAGAAGGAAGAAGTAAAAACAGACGTGTTGAGTTTGCGATTGTTGCCAATGAAGAAATGATTAAAGAAGCGCAAGAAGAAGCAAAACAATAATCATCTTATTTTTTATATAAAAAAGGCTACTCAAAATGAGTAGCCTTTTTTGCTTTGTAAAAGTCTTATTTTACTTAATTTTGTACATCCATAAAAAACAAGAAATGCCACGTAGAGAACGAAACAAATTTGTCAAAAAAAATCAAGTTTTAGAATTAAAGATTGAAGATTATGCTTTTGGAGGAAAAGGAATCGCGAGAATAAAATCCGAAGAAGGTAGTTTTGTCGTTTTTGTTCCAAATACGTTGCCTGGACAATTGGTAAAAGCTCAAATTAATAAAACGAGTAAAAACTACGCAGAAGCAAAATTAATAGATGTTTTACAACCTTCTGAAGATGAAGTTGAAGTTCCTTACCAAGATATTCCTGGTGCTCCTTACATTCAGTTGCCTATAGAATTACAACATCAATATAAAAAAGAAAGCACATTATCTTTATTTAAAAGAATTGGTAAAGTAGAAAATATTGAAGACTTATTTGATGAATTTATAGCTTCTCCAAACGTGTTTCATTATCGAAATAAAATGGAATATGGTTTTTCTGCCATTGGTTATGACAGAGTTAATAAAACTGATAAAGATGAATTTACTTTAGGTTTTAAAAGACGTGGGGTTTGGTGGATGGGAGATAATTTAGAGAAAGATTCTGGTTTGTTTGATAAACAACTAGAAGACAATTTAAAAAACATAAGACAATATTGCATCGAAACTGGTTTAGAACCTTGGCATGGACCTAAAAAAGAAGGTTTTTTTAGATACTTTGTAGTCAGAAAATCTTTTAAAACAGATGAATTATTATGCAATTTAGTAACCACTTCTGATGATTTAGAGAAGTTCGATTTAAACAAATTTGCAAACTTTTTGAAAGAAATTTTTGGAGAACGTTTAGCAGGTTTATTACATACAATTAATGATGAAACTGGAGATAGAACGATTGCAACTTCTGGAAGTTTAAATCTGGTTTATGGAAAAGACAAAATTGTAGAAGAATTGTTAGGTTTAAATTTCGAAATCAGCATGAAAAGCTTTTTTCAAACCAACCCTAAATGTGCCGAAAAATTATATGCTAAAGTTGTAGAATATGTTTTGGAAGATAAAAGTAAAGTAGACAATTCTGTTGTAATGGATTTATTTTGCGGAACAGGAACAATTGGTCAAATTGTAGCCTCTAGAAGCGAAAACGCAAAAATTGTTGGGGTAGATATTGTTGCTTCTGCTATTGATGATGCAAAAAAGAACGCCAAAAGAAATAATATTGATGGCTTAAAATTTTATGCTGCTGATGTTGGTAAGTTCTTAATTGCGCATCCTGAATATCAAGATAAAATAAAAACAATAATTTTAGATCCTGCAAGAGCTGGAATTGCACCAAAAACATTACAAAAAATCATCAATTTAAATGCGGATAGAATGGTGTACGTTTCTTGTAATCCTGCAACGCAAGCAAGAGATACAGAGTTATTAAGTGAAGCTGGTTATCAACTTAAAAAAATTAGTTTGGTAGATCAATTTCCACATACAAGTCATATAGAAACTGTGGTTTTGTTTGAGAAAAATTAATCAATATTAATCTACTTTAATGCCAACTTGCACAATGTACTACAAATTTATATTCTCCTCCAGAATATGGACTTGTTTTATAATATGCCGTAAATTGACCTCTATCTAAATATGAATTTCCTAAATTATTTCTCCATCTTTTTTCATTGTAAGCAATATCATTTCCTTTTTTGTCTTTAATATAAACTTTTCCTGCAACATATTTATCAGTTTCAGGATTTAAAACAAAATACAATACTTCAATAGTTGCACATTGCCCTCCACTACTTTGATTGTAATTTGATAAAGCAGAACTTAATTCAGCACAATTATAAAAGGCTAAAAAGCTAATTGATAAAATTATTTTTTTGTAAAATTTCATAATTATAATTTTTATTTTCAAATATATAATTAGAAAAACGTAGTCGAAATACCTACTAATGGGTAATTTTAGAATTTTTTATATTAAATTAGAATTTTCACTAGCATAAGAATAGTAAAATAGTGCATCATGTTAACGTTAAAAAAGAATAATAAATGTATAATTTAGATATTTTATACATGTGTAGAGAAATTATGTATTTAAAAAATCAAATTAATTAACATCAGTAAGAAGTTATACTTTAATATATTTGTAATATGATTAAAAAAATATTTGGTGCTTTTTTTATTTTAATCTCTATTTTTCTTGGATTAGGATTTTTGATGCAAATACCTACAATTATTGGAACATTTTCTACTAATTTTACAGGCTATTCGTTTGGTTATATCTTTGGCTCACTTTTAATTTTAGGAATTGCTATTTTGCTTTTTAAATTAGGTTTAAAGTGGACAAGCAAAAAATCAAATCCGACAGAGAATATCAATAATATTGGCATCAACAAATAAACAAAACAACGAATTAATTTTTTATAAAAAACAATACTTATGAAAATGCTAAAACTATCTGAAGAAGCAATTGAATCGAAATTAGAAAATCTTATCGATTGGGAATATTATGATGATGCTTTGCATACCGATTTTGAGTTCGAAAATTTTAAAGATTGTATGTCTGCAATGAATAGAATTGCCTTTGAATGTGAGGCTTTGAACCATCATCCAGAATGGACTAATATTTACAATACGTTAGATATTACCTTAACAACTCACGACGCAAATGGTGTTACAGAGTTAGATTTTAAATTGGCTGCAGCAATCAATAAAATTGTTGAAGTTGAAGAAGAAGATTAAGTTTATGAAAAAAATAATTGCAATTCTTTTTTTGTCAATCATCATTTTTTCAAGTTGTGAGAAAGACGATTTTTGTATACAAAATCCTGTAACTCCAAGTTTAGTTTTAGAATTTTATGATGCTAATAATAGAGAATCACCTAAAAACTTTAGCTCTATAACTGTTTGGTCTGAAAGTGCAGAAAATAATGATAATCTTTTCGAAAATATTACTAGAAACAAGTTGGAAATTCCTTTAAATCAATTCGCTACAGAAACGGTTTATAATTTTTCTCAAAATGGTGTTGTGAATCAATTTACTATAAAATACTCAACTGAAGAAGTGTATGTGTCTAGATCTTGTGGATTTAGGGTTATTTTTAATGATGTAAGTTTTGAATCAGACAACACTTGGATAACCAGTTTTACGCCTCAAACATTAACAACGATAGACAATCAAAATGAAACTCATGTACAAATATTTCATTAATATTTTCGTCCTATTTGTTTTTGTTGATGGATTTTCACAAGAACAACAAAAGGACTCTGTAGGCACTTCAAAAGATTCTATTGTTTACAAATCTCCTTATGGAATTCGTGTTGGAATCGATTTAAGCAAACCAATTCTATCAAGTATTAAAGATTCTTACACTGGTTTAGAAATTGTTGGAGATTATAGAATTTCTAAGAAATTTTATATAGCAGCAGAAGTAGGTTTTGAAGAGGAAACAACACAAGAAGATTTTACAAATTCAACCTCAAAAGGTAATTATATTCGCTTAGGTTTTAATTACAATGCTTATGAAAACTGGTTGGACATGAACAACGAAATTTTTGCAGGGTATAGATATGGTTTTAGTATTTTTGATCAAACTCTAAATAGCTACACTCCAAATGTAGTAAGAGGTGAAGGGAATGGAATTCCATATTTTCCTGTAATTACAAATACAACTGCATCAACAACAAGTTTAAATACTCATTGGTCTGAACTCGTGGTTGGTTTTAAAGCAGAAACCTTTAAAAATGTATTTGTAAGTGTTAGTGGTTCTTATAAAATTTTAATGAGCGCCAAAGAACCAGAAAACTTCCAAACATTATACTCACCAGGTTTTAACAGAGTTTTTGAGAGTGGCACTGGTTTTGGTTTCAACTACACCATTAGTTATTTAATTCCATTTACTAAAAGGTAATATTTAAAATATTCTTACATTTACTACCCTAAAAAAGGACCTATAAAAATTGGTTTGCTTTTTTTGAAAGTTAAAAGACAAAATTTTTTGTAACTTTAAACTCTTATTTTACTAAAATTTCAATTAATTATGAATAAAATACCAAGCGTTAATTTAGCTGATTTTTTATCAGATGATACAAC
>TARA_R110002072_G_scaffold287464_3_pt1 | contig 27602 bp, 28 predicted proteins | sample TARA_R110002072 | Tara Oceans TARA_R110002072 (sample SAMEA4397118) | marine metagenome | biome: Polar Biome; feature: [SRF] surface water layer (ENVO:00010504); material: water (ENVO:00002006), including particulate matter (ENVO:01000060) such as... | depth 5 m | reverse complement strand
AAGTTCGAGTCCGCCAAAGGCGGAGGAGCAAAGTTCGAGTCCGCCGAAGGCGGAAGAGCAAAATAACCCGACACTTTCGTGTTGGGTTTTTTTGTGGTTAAAAATAAAACAATCTGTAAACACACTCACCAGATTTGACACACCCTTAAGCTCTTCTAGATTATTTCTTTTTTTTTCGTTTCTTTGAGTACACCAGCCGGCAAGACCATGAAATGCAGCTATACAATTCTCATCCTTATATTTCTTTTTTGTTGTAATCAAAGTTTTGGGCAAAATGACACTTTAGTACCACCTGATAACATCAAAACCGGCTGGACATTTGGTCTATTGCCGGCAGTTTCTTACAACAGTGACCTTGGCTTTCAATATGGCGGGGTGGTTAATTTCTTTCATTATGGCGATGGCTCCCGTTATCCAAAATACAATCATTCACTATTCCTCGAGATTTCCCGATTTACAAAGGGCTCGGGCATCAACCGCTTTTTTTATGATTCAGATCAATTGATTCCAAACCTTCGCACCACGGCCGACTTGAGTTTTCTCACAGAAAAAGCACTCAATTTTTATGGATTTAATGGGTATGATGCCGTTTATAACCCGGAATGGGAGGATGATGAGAACCTCACTGACTACATCTCCAGAGTCTATTACCGGCACGAGCGCCAAAAATTTAAATTTACCTTTGACCTTCAGGGAAAGCTGAGTGGCAATCACCTGCGATGGCTTGCGGGAATAGGTCTATTTAAAACCCAAATCGCTCCGGTGGATATCAATGCACTTAACAAAGGAAAAGACGATTACGAGTTGTTGCCCGATGTTCCCGGGCTTTATGACCGTTATGTGGAATGGGGAGTTATCTCTGAAAAAGAAAAAGAAGGCGGCTGGAACAATCATTTAAAACTAGGAGTGGTATTTGACACCAGAGATTTTGAACCCAACCCATCAAAAGGCGTTTGGAGTGAAGTTATTTTCTTTATTTCACCTGATATTGCAGGAAATGATTTTGGATATACTAAAATGAGTCTCACACACCGGCAGTATATTCCGGTACTTCCCCAAAAGAAACTCACACTGGCGCTGAGAGGTCACTACCAAACCACTATAGCAGGCAATGTGCCTTTCTATATGCAGCCCTATCTTATCAGTTCTTTTTACAACGCTGCCAATACTGATGCCTTGGGCGGTGCCCGAACCTTAAGAGGGGTATTGCGCAACCGCGTGGTGGGTGATGGAGTGGTGATGGGCAATGCCGAACTGCGATGGAGAAGCAATCCAAAAATACTCTTTAAACAAAATTTTTATCTCGGTATAAACGCCTTTTTTGATACGGGGAGAGTTGTTGATAAAATTGATATTGACACTTCAGGGGTGCCCGAAAATGAACGCTCTGTTTTTTTCGATCCGGGTGCTGAACGCTTTCACTCCTCGCTGGGAGCCGGAATCAGGGTGGTGATGAATGAAAATTTTATTGTGGCTTTCGATTTTGGCAAGCCACTGGATGCGCGAGATGGTAACAGCGGACTCTATATTGGTTTGAATTATCTCTTCTAATCCGATCAGCACTTCTGATTTTTATCAAGTTATTAACAGTCAGTTAGTTAAATATTTTGTACTTTATCTGAATGAAACATCAAAGATACATATGGCTGGCGTTGATATTACTTGCCTTATTACTTATATCCATTTTTGCAGCAATGAATCCTGTTTTTCCATTCAATTATGTGTTGTGGATTGCCGGGATTATAGTGTTATTGATAGTGGTTTTGTTTATCCTTCAAAAGAAAAGAAAATCTAAAAAGACCTTTAAGGATTGGTATGAAGATCATCCTAGAAACCCAAAATAGCACTTCGTCTCCTTTGAGGTGATTATTATCATTTTTATTCGGAAAACAAAAACGTAACTTTCATATCCAAAAACAGTTAGGGTTATGAAAGCGTTCCTTGCTATATTACTTTTACTACACGGAGCCATACACATTATTGGCTTTTTAAAGGGATTTCAGTTAGCTAAAGTGAGCACACTTGCTGCAACTATTTCAAAACCTATGGGGATTTTTTGGGGGATAACAACAATGCTCTTTCTCGTTACCTTGATAGGTTTGCTTTTGAAAAAGGAGTTTTGGCCTTACTTGGCCTTTGTTGCCATCTTCTTTTCACAAATACTTCTCATTCTTTACTGGCAGGATGCCAAATATGGCACCCTAGCCAATGTGCTTATCCTTCTGTTGACCTTACCTTTCTTTGGAAAGCAGCAAGTTGACAACCAAATCACTACAGAAAAAACCGCTTTACTAAATTCATTTCACACAAATCCTCAGGACATCCTTAGGCCGGAAGAAATCGCCCACTTGCCCCCAATAGTTCAAGCGTGGTTAAATCAATCAGGGGTTGTTGGGAAACCTAAGGCATTCTCATTGCGCCTTAAGCAAAACGGGCAGCTAAGAACAAAACCGGATTCAAAATGGATGTCTTTTGATGCACAACAGTATGTTGATGTGAACAGCCCCGCATTTATTTGGAGCGCTGATGTCAAAGCATTTCCCGGCGTTTATTTAGCAGGGCGCGACCGCTTTGAAAATGGAACCGGCGAAATGGTCATTAAACTGGCGTCTTTGATTCCTGTAGTTGACGAAAAAGACAACCTTCAAATCAATACGGGATCTATTATTCGGTTTCTTGCAGAAATTTGTTGGGTTCCTTCAGCCGCTGTTCAAGAATATCTTGTCTGGGAAGCGGTGGATGCCCATTCCGCGAAAGCGACTTTGACTTGGAATAATCTATCAGTTAACGGAATTTTTCAGTTTGCCGAAAACGGCGAATTAATTTCCTTTGAAGCACCAAGGTTTTTTGGCGGAAGCAAAGACGCGCAACAGTACCCCTGGAAAGTTGAAATGATGCAACACAGCGTTTTTGAAGGTGTCAACATCCCTGAAGTGAGCAGAATTATCTGGAAGCTACCCGAAGGTGATTTTGAGTGGCTTCGGTTAACGATTACAGAGTTGAATTACAACACGACCAGCCTTTTTTAATGAGTCATAAAATTCTTGTAACTTTAGTGAATGCTTAAACTCTATATTATTGGTCTGGCCATTCTGATTACTGCGATTTTGGCCAACTTACTGGCTTCCAAACTTGGATTGCTGTCCTGGTATGATTTTCTAAATTTACTTTCATCAAAAGGCGGGGAAGGATTTAAAACAGTGCGATTCATCGATTATCTTTGGTTGCTGTTGTTATATCCTTTTTTTCTTGGGGTGGGCTATTGGTTTGGAATCAAATTATTTCAGGTTATCTTTAGCTAAAAAACGATGGAAAAATCTGTTACCGAAGCTATTGCATACCGGCGCTCTTGCCGGGTTTATAAAAACGAACAAATTGATGCTGAAAAAGTGAAGCATTGCCTTGAAAATGCTGCCCTGGCGCCCACCAGCAGCAATTTGCAGTTATGGGAATTTTATCACATCACCAATCCCGAAGTTCTTAAAAAACTAGCCGTGGCTTGCTTTAATCAAAATGCAGCCAAAACCGCTCAACAAATGGTGGTTGTGGTGGCCCGAAAAGACCTTTGGGGCAAACGCGCCAAATCAAATTTGCATTTTCTCAATAAAGCTTTTGACAAACCCAATCTCACTGATCGCGAGCAGGGACGCAAAAAAATGGCACTCAATTACTACGGGAAGTTAATCCCATTCACCTATTTTGATTTTCTGGGTATTTTTGGTTTTTTGAAATACTGTCTTTTTCAGGTGGTGGGCCTTTTCAGACCCATATACAGGCAAGTTAGAAACAGTGATATGCGCATTGTGGCTCATAAGAGTGCAGCACTCGCCGCACAGAATTTTATGATCAGTATGGCTGCTATTGGCTATGATACCTGCCCCATGGAAGGCAGCGATACCCTGCGAGTCAAAAATATTCTTAACCTTCCAAGGGGTTCAGAAATCAATATGGTGATTGGTTGTGGAATCAGGGATGAAAGTGGCATCTATGGACCCCGTTTTCGGGTGCCTTTTGAAACGGTTTATAAGGAAGTTTAAAGCTGTTTTTATAATTTCAATGATGAGCAAAGTCATAATTTAATTCCTTGATTCTCATTACTTTTATGGTTTAACCAAAACCATTAAGTCATGGAAGTCTCTCTCTTTTTAGCCAAATTCTGGGGATGGTATCTCATTCTCTTTTTTTTCATCCTTAGTTTCAATCCCAAACGTATCAAGCAAATCTTTGAGTTTCTCAAGGATCCAAAATTTGCCATTATCGTCTCTTTTCTCGCCATTTTTATTGGGCTCATCAACATTATGCTTCACAACATTTGGGAAGCTAGTTGGACACTCATTATCACTTTAATTGGCTGGGCAGCTTTAATTAAAGGATTGCTGATGTTTATTTCGCCTCAAACAGCGATTAAAAACATTGAGTATATCAATATAAAACTGATACAGGTGGTCTATGTTTTTCTCTTTTTTTGCGGGCTCTATCTACTAAATATGGGTTATGAACTCATACCTTATTAGTCTTTTAATCCATAGCCATACCGCCATCTATCAAATGTTTGACTCCGGTAATGTATTTGCTGTTGTCTGAAGCCAGGAATAACGCGAGTTGTGCCACTTCCTCATTTTCAGCATAGCGACCCAGGGGGATACCGGCTTCAAATGCTTTTTGCATTTCATCTGGATTATCAGGGGCAAATCCGGCTTCAATGGAACGCATCATTCGGTTGTTAACCGGTCCGGGATTGATGGTGTTTACCCTGATGCCTCGCTGAGAAAATTCTGATGCTGCCACTCTCATAATGCCCTGTACCGCATGCTTACTGGCAACATAAGCTCCCAGATTGGGCGAACCCTGCACACCTGCGACAGAAGAAGTAATTATCACGCTGCCGCCATCGGTCATTTTGGGGACAACCACGGCACAGCCCAACCAAACGCCTTTAACGTTAACATCCATTACTTTTTGGTACATGTCGTCAGGGTAGTCTGTAATGGGCATAGTCACTCCCTCTATACCTGCATTGCTGAAGAGAATATCAATTTTTCCAAATTGTTTTAGCGTTTCATTTGTGAATCTTTCCACATCTTCTCGTTTGGAGACATCAGCAGCTGTAAAAGCCACCTCTTTTGAATTTAAAGAAGACACAGCTTCTATGAGTTGTTTTTCTGAAAGATCGACCAGCATGACTTTGGCACCTTCTTCCAGAAACAGTTTGGCTGTAGCCAGTCCAATACCTCCCGAACCTCCGGTAATGATGGCGACTTTGTTTTGTAGCGTTTTCATCTGTTCATTTTTAATATTTTGCACAAGATAACATCCATGAGAAGAACCGGCAATGACAATCGTCAACTGTAAGGAATAGTATAAAAAAGGGCGTTTAATTTTGTTTAAACGCCCTTTTCCGGAATTAAGTTACCTTCACTTTTTTGGGAGGAATGGCTTTAACATCTTCTTTCTTGAGAAGGGTGAGGTGCAAGATGCCGTCTTTATAGATAGCCTTTACATCCTTGTCTTCATCAATACTTTCAGGCAAAGTCATCGCTCTGTTAAAGCGATTGAAACTAAATTCCTTTTTAACATAGCCTTCTTTTTCTTCTTCAGACTTGTTTTCTTTTTCTGCAGTAAGATTGAGCATTCCATCTTTAATGGTGATATCAAAATCTTCTTTTGAAAAACCGGGAGCAGCCACTTCAATCTTGAAGTTGTTTTTTTGCTCCTTCACATTAACAGCCGGGGTAAAATCAATTTCCGGCAGTGAAAGTCTGTTAAAAAATGGGTCCATGTTTAACAGCTCTTTTGCGGGATCCATCACATCATTTAATAGTGGATGCTGGAAAATGGAAGTGTTCCCAAAAACGGGCAACCTTCTTTTTTTGTTTGCAACGAGTGTCATGACTTTTAATAATTTAAAATGAATGAACTTAAACTATAATAGATACTACTTTGAGGAGTAGTTTATTTATTTTCAGAAGGCGATAAGACTTCTGAATATCCTGAATGCGCTTCAGGAGTGGATCAATGCTTTTTTAAAGGCAAAACCTAAGAAAATTTAAACTGCGATGTCCATATTTTTCCAATCGGGATACCTTTTTTCGAAATGAGCAACGGCCTTGTTAAACAACCTGACATCTTTTTTGGTGATTTTGTCTTTTTGCAAAAGCTGTTTGTACCGTTCTTTGTAGTTTAAAGGAATCATGGTACATATATTTTAATGAACGTTAATCACACAAAGTAGGTCGCAATGATATTTTGGATACTAAAAGTACAACGATTGTTTATAAAAAAATATGACTATTATCAGTTTTTGAACAAATTGTAAAAAAATTGAGGTGCTTTAATACACAATACTCCAAATCCCCCTCACTTCATTTTCCTCATAACCGGTTGCCAGGTCGTTGGGGTATAGCAATCTGATTTGTTGCAGCACATTAATGTCTATTTTCTCCGGTTTGCCGTGGCATTGCAGGCACATCGAGTTAGTGACGATGGGGTAGTAGAATCGGGTGTTGTTTCCTTCGGGAAGGACCACCGGCTTGGGGTCTTTGCCTTCAGCAATTTGCTTTTGAAAATAGTTGATATAATACTGCTCCTCTTCATTGGCAGCATTGTTTGGGTTGCGGTTTTTATCACTCACGCGTTTAATGACCGCGCCGTGTTTTTCTTCCATTTGTTTGGTTAAAGGAATGGCTTCCACATTGCAAAACTCCAAGGCGTGGAGTGTCCCTTCTTTTTGAATGGCGCCCATCAGGTTTTGACCTAAAAGTTGTTTGGTGGAAAGGGCATATTCCAGTCCCATTTCTGCCTTTTGTTCCAAAGTGGTCTCTATGGATTCGCTTTGTCCCATTCCTTTTTGTTTTCCCTTTCCTTGATGGCCCCGTGGCATTTCATCCAGCGGGTTGTGTTCATACAAATAGTCGGCTATTTCTTCTAAAACACCTTCGGGAAATTTTTGATAGGGCATTAAACCAAAATTGCGAATGGCACCCGGCATTTTGGCTTTGGCCTCTGTGGGTTGCTCAAGAAAAGCGAGAAAGTCTTTGGTAAATTCTTCTTTAGTGGTGCCTTCTTTGATGTAATGGTTTTGCACCATGACCATGGGCGGTGCAATGCGGTTTTGTTTTCCGGGTTTATCCGGAGCGTGACACACATAACAATGGGTCTCCATTAGTTTTTTACCGGGATGTGTTGCAACTGCAACTTCGGGATGTAATTCAATGCCTTCATAAGGCTCTTTGTTGTTTTTGCAACTCGCTAACAATAGGGTGAATACGACTATGAATAGGATGTTTTTCACTTAGAAAGTTTTGGATCTTAAAATTACAAAAGCCCGGTAGTTTGTTTTGTAACCTTTGTTACAATAAGTAAAAAAATCAAGAAGCCATTATTTGCTCATTGCTTTTAGAAGTCTCCCCTTTCCAGTTGGGATTCAAATGTACATACGCTTTTACCGCTTCGTTAAATTCTTTCACCTCTTGTGGAGTGATGTTGTTTTTTTTCAGAAGTGACTTGTAGCGTTCTTTGTAGTTTAAAGTAATCATAAGAGCTGTGTTTTGGGTGAATGATTGATTTAGCTTTTTCAAAGATGCAACAATATGCTGCTTGCAAACAAGGGGGTTTTTCCTGAAATCGAAAGGGGACTTTTATTTATAAAAATACTATTTTTGAAAAATTCCAACTCACACTTAAAATGTTATAAGTAAGTTGAATAAAAAGTTATTAATTTACTAGCGCATCGGTTGCAAACAATTCTAAATCTTATGAATACCCGATTTTTCATTCCCATTTTTCTTCTTTTGTTTAGTCTTGGTTTTTCACAGAGCCGCGATACCTTTTGTTTAAAGCTCTACAAAATGAATGTCTTGCTTCAAAAAAATCATTATGCCCCCAAAGCAATTAACAACACCATGTCTGAGTATGTTTACAGTACGTTTATCAATCTGCTTGACCCTGACGAACTCATTTTTATGCAACACGAAGTGGACAGTTTGTCAAAATACAAATTGCTTATGGATGATGCTGTTTTTAATACTGAATGTGATTTTTTAAACGATTTTATTTCGACTTACAAAGGAGGGCTGGAGCGTCAGCTTCATTTACTGGACGAACTGGAAAAGGAAGTCTTTCAACCGGAACTTGCAGACTCCCTGAGACGGAAAGAAAAAGGGGTTTATTATGACACAGCAGATGAAATAAAAAATGTTTTCAGGAAACGTCTGGCTTACAGTGTGCTTGATAAGTTTGCACGCACCGCAACAAACAAAGACTCCCTGTACAGCCGGCTTCCTCTGGTGGCTGAGGAAATGAGCAAGATCGAAATCGAAAACCTGCGGTGCACTATTGAAAACCAGTTGAACCCAAACAACGGTTTGGACACTTATATACTGGATTTGTTTGCCAATGTGTTTTCGGGTTATTTTGACCCGCATAGCAACTATTTTAATACAGACGCCAAAAATGATTTTTTCAATTCGTTGACTTCAGGTACGCTCAGTTTTGGGTTGATTATGGAGCAGGATGACTCAAACGAGGTAAATGTGTATGACATACTCACAGGCAGTCCCGCCTTTCGCGATACACGCATTGAAAAAGGCGATCGTCTCATCAGGGTGCAACACAAAGAAAAGACCTATGAGGTGAACTGTGTCAATATGAATGTGGTCAATACCATGTTTTATTCAGATACTTATAAAAACCTGCTGCTCACGTTCAGAAAGAAAAATGGAGTGGATTTTGAAACACGCCTGCAAAAGGAAATGCTCAAGAATTATGAAAACTCGGTTTTCAGTTTTATTATTGAAGGGAATAAAAAGCTGGGCTACATCAATGTGCCCACTTTTTACAGCAATCTGGAAGGCAATACCACCAATGTGTACAACGACTTTTTCTTTGAGCTCAACCATTTAAAAAGTGAAGGCGCAAAAGGCTTTATCATCGACCTGCAGAACAACAGCGGGGGCGATATGACCCAGGCCTTATATATGATAAGTTTGTTTCTTGACAGCGGCCCCATTACTCTTTTAAAACACCGCCAAAACCAATACAATCTGGTGTATAATTTTTTTGAAAAAAAACACTTCAAAGAACCGATGGTGGTACTGGTGAATGGCTATACGGGTTCTGCCAGCGAACTCTTTGCCGCGGCTATGCAGGACCACAAGCGTGCAGTGCTATTGGGGCAGCAAAGTTATGGAAAGGGAACCCTGCAAACCTTTTTTCCTTTGGATGATGAAAACCCGGAGGGCGAACTCCTCAAAGTGACCATCGAGAAAATGTTTCGTCTTGACGGCAAGAGCCATCAGCTCACGGGCGTTGAACCAGACATTGTCACACCGGCATTGCTGGAGCCCCTGTTTTACAAGGAAAGTGACTATGCCCGTGCACTGGAAGTAGAAGACCTGGGCGAGGTGTTTAAACTCAAGCGCAAGTTTCCCTCCTCCTATCGAAAAGCCATTGCAAGCGGGCAGGAACGCATTGCTATGAGACCTCATTACAGCGAAGTAACTGCTTTCAACAAATCTATTGAGAAACAAATGGCAGAGAAGCGTGTTTTTCCCATCAATTTTGAAGCAGTATTTCAAGCCATTGAAAAGGAAAACCAACTTTTTACGGGCTTTTATACCCTTTATGAAACCACCTATCCCCTGCAACTGCGGGTGCTTGAAAAAGACGAAAAAACCATGAACTATGACCCCTTGCTGCAACCCATGGTGGAAGCCAACAAACAACGTGTGCTCACCAACCCTGATGTGCTTGAAGCGGCCTATGTGTTGTTGGATTTGTTGTAAGGGAAGCTTGTTTTAAATACTTCGACAAACTTCTTTTAGTTTATCCATAATTTTATTGAACCGAAGTTCTTGACTTTCATAAAAAAGATTTCCCAATATAGCTTCTTGCTTTACACTATCTTTCAAAATATCTTGAAAACAAGTTTGCAGGTATTTTTTAACCCCGGCATCTGCTGATGAAATAAGCTCGCCTAAATGGGATGTATAATTCAATATATAAACAATATCTTCAAAATCATGACTTGTTCTTGGATCCATAATTCCTCTGTCATAAAAAGCAGTAAATTTTGACGCTAAATAATAAGGTAAAGACAAGCACTTAATTTCTACGTCATCAATTTTAAATGTAATGATGTGTTGAAAGCCCGGTTCAAACCATGGATTTGCAGGAGCCCAACCAACGGCTTTTGTGGCCATCACATCCACTTTGAAATCTTTATAGCGAAAACGGCAAATCACATCATCTTCACTTGATTGGGAAAATCCTTTTTGTGTTAGTTCTTCCCTTATTTTTTCCAATTCACCAAGGCTGGCAATTTCCATGCTGATATCAATATCTTTTGTTGGACGAACATCCTCAGCCGAAGGATCGTTGATATATAAACTAACGACAGCACCTCCCACATAAACAACCCGGTTGTTGAGCTCGCCCAATGCTAATGCAATAGTTTGTGTTGCTATTCTATTTATGAACGTATTCTTTAACATAGTTTTTTCCGAAGTATTTCAATGGCTTTATTTTTTTCTCTTGTACGTCCAACACGTAAAGCATCACACAAAGCCATGTATTCATAAAATTCAGGATCTTTCAAACAAGCTTCCGGCACTTTTGGATGTAATGGTTCTATGGATTCACCACGAACTGTCCCTTCGCCATATGGCCACACGTAAGGCTCCTCACTCAGAATTTCCTGACTTAATGGTGGTGCAGCATGTGAAGTGGGAAGTCCTCTTACTTTTGCTCCTGGCTGTTGTGGATACACATATCGCAAACCATGCTCTAAAAAATCTAAAATAGAAAGTTTCATTAAGCGTTTTTTATCTTTAGCAATCAAACCCGCCAGAGAAGATCGGTGGAGACTTTCACTTACCTCGCTGCCACTAATGCCTAATTCTGTAGCTAAATCTTTCATTAACCATGGAGTATCTCGTTTAGCCGCAATTTTCAATAAAATAACGATATCGTGAGGGCGCATGCCGCTATGCTTTTTCATGGAAATCAAATTTGTCTATGCAAAGATAGGAATAAATTCGCAATTCGCAATTCGCGAATCACGAATTTATTCAAAATCGTTTCATTTATTTGATGAATGAGTTCATGCTATTGAGTTTGTTGCCTGCTTTGCTTAGAGGAGGTGATGATGGTGACTTGAATTTTTTGTGTCTATTTTACCCCTCAATTCAAATGGCTGAACTTTAATTTTATTAATGGCTCCTCTTCAGTAGATTTTATGATTTCAAATATCTTTTGGGAAGCCGGTTTCAGACTTTTGAGCAACAGTCTTTTGCTTTGGGTTTGTATTTTATATCCAATGGAATTATTCAATGCATAAGTAGCTCCTGTGACAAAATTGTTTGCATCCAAAAAATACACCATATAATCTGCTGCATTTTTGAAGTCCAGAAGGGTATTGATTTCATCGTGTTCAATCAACAATAGTGTGTTGACAGATTCAAAGGTACAGTCAGAAATTTTCAGGTTTGTTTCAGGGGTTTTAAGTACCGTGACCATAAGTTCAGTTTGTCTATATAAAAAAGAGTTACCGTCAGGAAAATTGAAGAGCATTAAAATGGGTTTCATACAAATAAAAAATAAGATACTATTAAACGTCTGTATTTGTATCCCGACAAGGCAATAAAGGAAAAGGCAAAAAACGTTTATTTTGACTTGCTGTCCGTATTGTTTGACCACCGTGGAGACTGCTCTCGGTTGGTACCCGCCGCAGGCGGATTCGAAATACGTTGTAAAGATACACCTTTTTGATTACTCTTCACGCTTTACTGCTCACACTTCACTAAAAAGGCATCCAATGCCTCTTCACTGTAAAACTCCTCCAGCATACTATATGGCACCGCATTCAAATACTTATCAAGCTCCTCTTTTTGGTCAATGATTTTCTAGTATTGGCCTTGGTGATTGTAGAGGTAGAGGGTATGTTGCTCGTTGATGAGTAGGGTTTCTAGGGTTCTGTTGGCGCGGTGGAGATAGTTTGTCTTTTGTAATTCTATTTTATTCATGAACTTCTTTAGGTTGAACTTGTGCTTTTAGTAAATCATCCATTGTAGTCAAGGCAGGGAGAAACTTGCGAAGTAACTTTCTATTTTCCTCTTCAGATTTTTTGAAAAGCTTATTTACATTTATGGTAAAATCCATCTCTTCATTATAAGCAAAAGGTTTCACGAGTTTTACTTCGTAATAATATTTTGTTTTAGAGTTTTCTTTTCCTTTTATTTTTGAGCGATGTTTTAATGTTATGGATTTGATTTCACTTTCAAAACCTGATAACACTATAGGATACCTTCTACCCCCTGAATAGACCACCAATTTATCTGCTTCAAGTATTCCTGTTGGGAAATCTTTTACTTTGTGATTACGTTTTATGGCATGAAAGTAAAAAGTTTTGCCTCCTTCCAATGTTTTTAACTTCAACTTACTACAAAACCCTAAAGCAATTTTAATAGTTTCATCTTTTGGCTCATCTTTTAAATATAGGCTGAATTGTTTGTTGTCAATAAAACCGCTTATCTTTTTTCTATAATCGGCTGCAACTCTTTCATCTTCAATTTCTAATTTACGGTTTTTGCTGATGTTTAAAAACTCTTTTTCTTGGTCAATGCCTAAGTATCTTCTATTCGCCAAGTTTGCAGCTATGCCTGTGGTGCTACTTCCGGCAAATGGGTCAAGAACCCATGCATTAGGTTTTGTGGAAGCCAATACAATACGTGCTAAAACTGAGAGCGGTTTTTGTGTTGGATGCTTCCCACAGCTTTTTTCCCATTTAGCAATTGCTGGTAATGTCCAAACATCTTTCATCTGTTTGTCATCGTTTAACCGTTTCATTAAATCATAGTTGTAGTGGTGGGGTACTTTTTCTTTTTTCCTTGCCCATATGATTTGCTCCGTAGAATACGTAAAATACCTACATGAAAAGTTGGGTGGAGGGTTGGTTTTCTGCCAGGTGATAACGTTGAGAATTTTAAAATCTAACTCCGTTAATAATTGACCAACAGAAAAAATATTATGCATTGTGCCACTAATCCAGATAGTTGCATCATCTTTCATTTTATCTCTTACTAACGAAAGCCATCTTCTGTTAAAGTCATTGATGTAATCAAAACCAAAAGATTTATCCCAGTTTCCTTTGTTGACACTTACTACCTTCCCATTTTGAATAGATAGGCCATTATTGGATAAAAAATAAGGTGGGTCAGCAAAAACCATATCAAATTGATGCTCGATTTGTGGTAACAACTCAAACGTATCTCCGTGGAGAAGGTAAAAATCTTTGTCTTTGGATTTGAAATAAGGATTAATCATTCTTCTAGCATATCTGCAAAAAATTGAACCATAGTGCCAAGATTGTGTCTTCCTTCGGCGAAGCCATATTTCTCACAATCATCTGGTATATATAGCTCTTGAGATTTTATAAATTCATCTTTTGCGACTAAGCGTAACGCTTGGACTAAAATAGCTATTTTTTTACTAGGATTTGGAAACTCAATAGATGAACTTTCTATTAGCTGTTGTTGTGAACGATGTTGTTCAAGAATACTCATAGGTTAAAAGTATTGATTAACAGTATAAAGATACTAAAAATGATACTTATTGTATGTGGTTTTACAAAAAAAATTCATTGAATTTTGATGAGAATGAAAAATGAACTATTAGTCAAGTTTGGCGAGCGAATACGCAGTCTCCGAAAAGAGAAAAACTGGTCGCAAGAAAAGCTTGCCGAAGAGACTGGTTTTCACCGAACCTATATCGGAATGATTGAGCGTGGTGAACGAAATCCCTCATTGATTAATGTTCAGGTTTTTGCGGAGGCTTTTGAAATGGAAATCAATGCCTTGTTTAATTTTTAAAAGGGAAAGTGTTAAGAAACTCAATGAATATCAAAAAAACATATATCGATTTATTTGCTGGCTGTGGAGGGTTGTCTCTTGGGCTATATAATTCTGGTCATTGGAAAGGTTTGTTTGCAATTGAAAAGAGCGAAGATGCTTTCAAAACTTTACAACATAATTTAATTAATAAGCATAATCATTTTGATTGGCCTGATTGGTTGCAAAAATCAAGTCACGACATCAATGATATTATAAAAAATCACTTAAACGATTTAAAGAGTCTCAGAGGTAAAGTGGATATGGTCGCGGGTGGGCCGCCTTGTCAGGGTTTTTCTACTGCTGGCAGAAGAATTGAAAATGACACTCGAAATAAACTGATTGAATCGTATATCAAGTTTATTAGACTTGTCCAGCCTAAAGTCATATTCTTTGAAAACGTTAAAGGGTTTACTCAAAAGTTTGATAAGAATAAAGTAAAAGGCAGAGTCTATTCAAAATATGTTCAAAACGCTTTAAAGAGAGACTCTAAAAAATTTGATGCCAAAGGATATGATGTATATGGAAAACTGATTGATTTTTCTGAATTTGGTGTTCCCCAAAAAAGAACCCGTTATATCTTAGTTGGGATCCGAAAAGATATTACTGAGCATATCAGTCCGGAACAGTTTTTTGAACAAATTAAAAATAATAAAAAAGAATTTTTAGGAAATAAAGGAATTGGATTGACAAACAATTTGGAAGACGCTATTTCAGACTTGCTTAGAATTGAAGAAGCTGTTTCTCCAGACACCAAGTCATTTAAAGCGGGACTTTATAATGAGCCAAAATCAAACTATCAAAAGCTGTTGAAAGGAAAGGTTAAAAATGATATCCCTGACAGTCATCGATTTGCGAAGCACAATCCTGTAACAACTAAAAAATTTGAGTTTATCTTAGAGTTTGCAGAAAAAAACAAAACACTCTCTTTTGAACTAAAGGAAAGGTTCAATCTTAAAAAAAGAACTGTTATCCCCCTATCTGGCAAGTTGCCAACCCCTACAATAACTACTTTGCCAGACGATTACATTCACTATTGTGAACCAAGGATTTTTACGGTACGTGAATATGCAAGAATCCAATCATTTAATGATTGGTATGAGTTTAAAGGAAAATATACAACTGGCGGTAAAAGAAGAACTCAAGAAGTTCCGAGATATTCACAAATTGGAAATGCTATACCCCCACTTTTTGGAGAACAAGTTGGTTTAACATTAAATTCAATATTGAATGGATAAAGGTAAGCTAAAGTTTGACGTGAAAACAGGGATGAAAAACATAATTGGTAGAGACCTAATTACTGATGATTTTATTGCAATTTATGAACTTGTTAAAAACTCATATGATGCTTATGCCGATTACGTAAAAATTTCTTTCAATAAAGACGAAATTATCATAGCAGATAATGGGAAGGGAATGTCCAAAGATGATTTGGAAAAAAAATGGTTTGCTGTTGCTTATTCCGCGAAAAAAGATAACACCGAAGACAATGATTTAAAAAGAGATTCTCATTTGAACAATCTAAAATCTCGTAGATTTTATGCTGGAGCAAAAGGTGTTGGCCGCTTTTCTTGTGACAGATTAGGAGAAGATCTTGAATTAATTACTTCGAAAACTAAGTCAAACATTACTTTTAAAGTAAGTGTGGATTGGCGGGAATTTGAAAAAGATGCACAGCAAAGTTTTGGTTCAATTGAAATACCGTTTGAAGAAATTAAAAATCAAACCATTTTTCCCCAGAAAAAAGGACATGGAACAATATTAAAAATTAAAAACCTCAACTCAACTTGGGATAAGGTAAAACTTCAAGAATTAAGAAGGTCACTTGAAAAATTAATAAACCCATTTTCTAAGGTGAATTCATTTAAAATTGAAATAGTTGCCGAGGAATTTATTGAATTAGATAAAAGTTCAAAAAATAATTTAAAAATTAATGGAGTAATTGATAACAGTATTCTTAAGGTACTTGATATTAAAACTACTCAAATTGATTTAAACTTAAAAAGTGATACTATAACTACTAAAATTATAGATAGAGGCTCTTTAATCTACCATATAGAGGAGCCTAATAAATACAAATCGATTATAAATGATTTAGAAATAAATCTCTATTTTTTAAATAGAAGTGCTAAAATTAATTTTGGTAAATTAATGGATATCGAACCTACTAATTATGGAAATGTATTCCTCTTTAAAAATGGATTTCGAGTTCAGCCTTACGGTAACGTTGGTGATGATAGCTGGGAATTAGATAATAGAAAACAACAAGGGTATAATCGATTTTTAGGCACAAGGGATTTATTTGGAAAAGTTGATTTAACCACGGAAAATTTTGATGAATTCAAAGAAGTCTCAAGCAGAGATGGAGGTCTAGTTGGAACACTTGGAAAAAAGATATTATTTGAGGTATTTAATGAAAAAGCTTTTTTGAGGCTTGAAAGATATGTAGTAGGTGTTTTATGGGGAGAAGCATTCAAAAGGAAAAAGTATTTTTTAAATGAAGAAATTGCTGATTTACAAAGAGAAGGTTTAAAACAAGATAAGGACAAAGATACTTATGAAGATGCTTTAGGTAACATAGGAAGCAAAATTGATTTTGTAAACCTCATAAAAACCTTAAGTGATGATAAAGAAATTAAAATAATCGATTACAACAAAAACTTAGTAAACTTTGTAAATGAAAAACTTGACATTGTTCAGCCAAAATTCATTGCGGATTTAGAAAAAATTGCTGAAAAAACAAATGACGAAATTCTCTTAAATCAAGTAAAGTTAACCGAAAACAACTTCAATAGGATTACAAAAGAGAAAGAAGATGCTGAAAAACGTGAAGAGGAAGAGCGCAAAAAACGTATTAAAGCCGAAAAAAAAGCTGAAATAGAAAGACAAAAAAGAGAAGAGGCAGAAAGAAAACAAAAAGAAGAGGAAGAGAAAAGAAGAAGAGCAGAACTTGAAACATTAAAAAAAGAGAAAGAAAGAGCTGAAGCTGAATTAGCTAAAGTAAGGGCTGAACAAAAAGCAAAAGAAGAAAAAGAAAAAAGCAAAAATTTATCTGATAAGTTAAATATTGAAACTAAAAAGAATCAATACCTTAACGCTACCCGTAAAACATTAAGTGATGATGCTGAGCAGCTCGTTCACTCTATCGATTTATATGTAGGAAATGCTTCAACTTACATCAATGAATTAATTACATCAAATATTAGCGAAGAGATAAAAACCAAATTATATTCTATAAAAAGTAATATTGATAAGGCTATTAAGGTTTCTCAAATTATTATAAAGTCAAATTTTGACTATAAATACACTAACCAACGTGTCAATTTACCACAATACATTTCCGAATACTTAGAAGATTTATCTGTTTCCTACAAAGGATTAAATGTTGAAACAGTTAATATCATCGATAAATTTGTGTTAATAAATCCAATTGAAATTGATATCATTTTAGATAATTTGGTGTCAAATTCAAGAAAAGCGAACGCAAAAGAAGTTATTGTAGAGTTCAAACTAAATGACAAAAAATTAGAAATATATTACTATGATAGCGGAGATGGAATGCCTGAATATTTGGTGAAAAATTCTAAATCAATTTTTGAATTAGGTGTTCGAGAGTCAAAAGCAAAAGGTTCTGGCATTGGAATGTACGATGTAAAAAAGAGAGTAGATAACCTAAAGGGAACTATTGATTTTATTGGAAATAATTTAAAACTTAAAGGAGCCTCCTTTAGAATCGTAATATAATGGCTACTAGCAATAAAATATTATTAAATTATCTTGTTTTTGATGATGAAGACGAAGAAGTGAATCAAAATAAATCTAACGTAAAAGTGGCTGGGTTTGATTGTAAGTTAACTTTTATCAACCCTGTTAATTATTGGAATCAAGATACAAATGAATTTGAATTAGACAAATTTGATAAAGAAATAGATGAGTTAATTAAAGGTAAACAAATAAATCTGATAGCATCTGATTGGAACATGGTTCCAAAAACTGAGAATCATCAAGAAGTTAATGCCTTAGAAGTTATTAAGATTCTGGTTAAAAAGCATCCTAAGTTTAAAAAAATCCAATATTTGATATACTCTGGTAAACCAAAAGAAGTAAGTCAAGTATTGATATCTGAAATCCGTACAGATTTGCAGTCCAATGATGAACCGATTTACTCTAGGGAATTACTAAGTATGTTGTTGGAAATGAAAATTAAATTTTGCTCAAGAAACGAAAGGTTTAATGAGGTTAATACGCTAATTAATAGTAATAAAACAATTTCATTAATAGTCTTAAATGCATTAAGTCAGTTTGATAAAAATACTGTTCATAATACGGGAAATCAATATTTTGACGGTAGAGAAATTGGTAAGTTACTAGATTTAATTTCTGAAAATAACGATTTGGGTTTAAAGTTTATTCGGGAAATAATTGAACTTTCTGTATCTCACTATTCTAAGTTGAATGAGTAGTATTCATATAATACACGCATTAGATGATACTACAGAATTTTTGAGTGTCTTTAAAAATTATTTTAACGATAATTTCTTTGTTATTGAACCTAATGTTGATTCAGTAAATGAATCAATATCTTTTTTGGAACAAGTTCCAGAAGAAGATTTAATAGTTTTTTTAGGTCACGGCCATTCAACAGGCCTATATGCCCCAGAATCAGAATCTTTTGAAAAAGAAATTTTTATAGATATAAATCTTGCAAATAAAGTTTTCAAAAATAAGAAAGTAATACTTTTGACATGCAATTCTAATCAATTTATAAAAAAAATCATCAACTTTAGGTACATAGTTGGATTCGGTAATATTTTAAGCTCAATCCAAGAAGTAAATGCAGAAGCAGAAGTTTCAACTGGTATATATAGAAATCTTTCTAATCAGGACATAGAATATTTTAATCATTCATATTGTAGTGCAGTAGTTTTAGCAATAAAAAAATATCAAAGTGGACTTTACAATTTTACTGAGCTACCAAAGCTTATCGAATTTTTCATTAATCAAAGAATAAATAAAACTCTACTAAAAAAAGAAACCAAAAACAGAGTTGAAATTGCGAAATTATTATTTGAGTTTAGAAATGAAATGGATTTTTGTTGATAACAATGTATTATGTGACTAACACCCAGTCACATTACTTAACCAATCAAGCCAACTCTGAAGCACTTGTTTGACATATAAATAATTTAGATTTAGAACACTCTAAAGTTTTTAAGAATAAAGCTCTAATAATAATTCAATTATGGTTTAAAATATTTTCTAATGACCCCTCCTTCAACATCTCCAAATTCAACAAATAATCTGCTCTATCAAAATACTCGCGTAGCGGTCGTAAAGTAGATTTCCAACCGGCTCCATCTGTGACCCAAATAAACTCAATTCCTTGTGCATTCCAGTATTCGTTCATTTTGATATATTCTGTGGCTGTAGATTTAAGTTTTGAGCCTCCACCACCGTAAAAGTTGCATTCGATAAAGTAGAGTTTGCCATTGTTGTTAATAGCAAAGTCTATTTGTCTAGAAGATTTATCTACAATCAAATCTATGCCCCACTCAAGTTTAATTCTTTTAGCAGTCGCCTGTGACATATATTCCAAACCCAAGCTTGTACAGGTTTCTTTTACAAACTCTTCTACCAGATTTTCCATTAGTGTTCCGCCACGGTTTTTTCTACCGTTGCTGTCTAGTCCAACTTCAACACCAGTGGCATAATCCACAAAGCTTTTTAGTTGTTTGTTTTCAATCAAATCACCCAAACCTGTGTTGATGATGAACTCTACAATTTCTTTTATTTCGCTAGCAGTGTATTCGTTTTGAAAAAAATCTAAGTGGTTATAAACAAAGTTTTTGTTGTCAATCAGCACATCAACGCTTCCCGCTCTTATTGCTAATAAGGTAGGGATAGTTCTTATGGTTTCGGGATATTTTTTAAAGAGTTCAAAAGCTTCCTCTCTCAAATCCTTTTTTCCAACTAAATAATTAAGAAGATGCAACTCTTTTTCAAAAAGCTTTATGTTTCTGATTACTTTATCCCAATTGACAAAATAATCCCATTGGGTTATTTTCTCTTTGAAACTGGAAGTGATTTTTTCAAAGAGTAAATCTTGGTTTTCAATATTAAGCAATCTGCAAAGCTTGTTCGGTTGCATAGTTGGTTATTAATAATTCATTTAGCTTCCCTCTTTTTTCAGGATTAGCATTAATACTTCTTTTTGCCTCAACCCTTGATATAAAATAATCTGTATAAAGCTCGTCAAAAAAATTATTATTTGGGTCATTATCTCTTACATCTGAGTTGCTAAGCATCCAATTATGACCTAAAAGATCTAAATCTTGACAAAAATTTCTTAATCTAATCTGTTCATTGTCATTAAATTCATCCATAGCATAGGAATTAAAGCTGGATGTGTTGTTCAAAGGTTTGTATGGTGGGTCAAAATAGAAAAAGGTGTTTTCATCTGTATGTTCCAATGTGCTTTGATAATCACCACATAACAATTCAACTCTTTGTAATGCTTCACTGACAGCTAAAATGTTTTCAGTATCACATATAGTGGGTTTTTTATAGGAACCGATTGGAACGTTAAAAAGGTTGTTTCTGTTTACACGATATAATCCATTAAAACAAGTTCTATTGAGAAATATGAATAAAGCAGCTTGATCGGTAGAGTTTAAATTTCTAAGGTTGTATTGAGTCCTCTTTTCATAGTAATACTCCTTTTTCATTTCTGCATTATCAGATAATGAATGATATTCCTTTTGAAATTCTTTAAGTATAGAAATTAATTCATTTGGTTGTGTGGCAATAACACGATAGGTATTGATTAGGTCTTTATTGATATCGTTAATTACAGCTCTCTCCATATTCGGGAACGTTCTTAACATCCAAAATAATACGGCTCCGCTCCCAACAAAAGGTTCAATGTAAGTAAAGTTTTGGTTTATCAACACATTCGGTAACGAATTTTGTATTACACTAATGAGTTGTGTTTTCCCACCTGCCCATTTCAAAAAAGGTTTTGCCATAATTTTTTACTAAAGAGATTAAAAGTTAATTTCAAATATAGAACTTAAATAAAACATTTTCTTGATGACATTTTAAAAGTTGTAAAGACTTTATTAAAAGATAAATTATTAGTTTCCTCCCACTTTTCTCCCACCTTCCTCACACATGGCTTCCTAAAAATGCGGTTTTCAGGAGGTTTTCTGGAACAATCCTGGAACAACCCTGGAACAAATGGAAATAGTATTAAGTACAAAGTATTAAGTACAAAGACACGAGCGATAGTTATTTCAGGACGGGTCAAGGACGGGTCATTCGGATAGCTGCTCCATAGCTCAAGTAGGGATGCTCCATAGATACTCCATAGATAAGGCATACATTAGTTAAATTAGAATCAGTTTAAATAAGCGATAGAAAAGAGACAGTAAATGCCGGGTGACAGATGTTTTTCACTCACCTCTCACCTCTACCCACTAAAACCTACTTCCTATAAGCCTCCCCATACGGGCTCCAGAGTTCATAAATGGGGTCGCCTTTGGAGCTTTTTCCCTTGTGGTGCCATGTGCCGTCTTTGACCTCAAACTGAAACTGAAGACTGGCACCCACGCGGCTGTCATCACGGGAAAAGAAGGTGATGTTTTCGGTATAGGTGCCGTTTTGAGCAGTATAAGTGCCGCCACCGGTACCGCTAAATTCTTTGGTGACCGAGTTAAAAGCAATCCATTGAAAGCGTCCACCGCTGAGGATTTTTACTGTTCTGCGATCGCCGGGAGTCATGGTATTCATCGTGCCGTCACGCTCGCGGCCGGTGATGACCCAGTTGCGGGTAAGGGCATCGGTTTTGTCTGAGAGTCGTTGCCAAATTTGTGACTGTGCGCCGCTGCTTAGTTCCAGTTGCTCGTCTTTAACGGTTGCCTTGAATTCCATTGTACCGCCAATGCGCTGTGCACTGCGGGTGTTGAAGTCCTGGGTTTCGGTGTAGGTTTTGCCTTTGAGGCTGTATTCCCCGCCATAGGCATATAAAAATTTGTTGGTACGGGCTTCCTTGGCGCCCACAGCAAAATAGCCATCCTGGTAGATAGCAATGACTTCGTTTTTGGTGAGCATTTCGCCGTTTTCGTGGGTGAGCTGCCAGGAGCCGTTTAAGCTTTGGGCGAAAAGCGTTGCGGTTATCAATAGACTGAAGAGGGTGCAAAATGCTTTCATAACGAAGTGAGTTTTTGAGTTTTCACTAAAATACAAAAGATTTTTGAGACTTTGTAATGACTTAAAGTGATATTGGTTCTCGCTTACTCTTGCAGGGGTTCACGCAAAGAGCACAAAGTATGCGCAAAGTCGCAAAGGAGTAGTGATAAGTCCTAGGTCTTAAGTCATAAAGTCCTAAGTCAATTTCAATCCTTTACTCCAAATATCTTCCATCAAACACCATTTGGTAATCGAGAATACAAAAGATTTTTGAGACCAAATACTTCTAACCTCTAACTTCGTACTTCTAACTTAATTCTTTACTCCAAATTTCTTCAAAATATCTTCCATCAAACACCATTTGGTAATCGAGGATTGCAAAAGGTTCACGCCCACAAAAGCTGTAAACCAAAGCCAGTTGATATTGACATAAATCGCCAATAATAAGCTGATAAGAATAAACGTGCCGGCAACGGCTCTAATGATTCTGTTTAACATAGTTGTTTTGTTTTTAAGTTTATGATTTATTTTTTTAAGTATAATCTATTTAAAATAAGTGTCAGGTCGAGTGAATTTTAGCATTGCAAACGAAGTGCAGCAAGGTTAAAATTTGTATCGAGACCCTTGACGTGGGGAAAATGCCCAGCGTTCTCGATACAATTTTTACCACCGCTATGCTTTGGTAAAAATCACTCGAACTGACATTTGGCACTCAATATTTCTTACCTCAAATAGACCGTTCAATCGGCACCACAACCACCCGCACCGGGTTATTCGTTTCCAAATTGTTATTGTACTGTATGACCAATTCAAAAAACGGGTCAATCTTTTCTTCAGGGGCAAACGAAAACACCATGAGTGATTCGCTACCGCCTTTATCCCCGGGAAACCAGCTTTGGGTGGCGACTACCGAGTTGTTAGCATTCTTGTAGCCGTCAATTTCTGAGGTACTAAAGGCCTCGATACCGGCTTTTTTAAACAGCTTGAGAACGTCCTTTTGGAATTCTTCAACTGCGGTTACGATTAATAGTTTCATTTTTTTGTGTTTTAGTATTTAAAGGTTTCACGCAAAGTCCGCAAAGACTTGCGCAAAGTCCGCAAAGGGTTATTGTCTTTATTCTTTATTTTCTATTCTATTTTCTTCCTCAATAACTTCTTCTTCAACCTCAGGATACTGCTTCCGCATAATCAAATAATACACCAGCGGTACAACTAAAAGTGTTAAGAAAGTTGAACCAATCGTTCCACCCATCAACGAGATGGCCAGTCCCTGAAATATGGGGTCAAACAAAATCACAAAAGCACCAATGACCACTGTTCCCGCGGTGAGCAGAATGGGGGTGGTACGCACGGCTCCGGCTTCCAGAATGGCTTGCTTCAACGGAATTCCATCTTCCAGTCGCAGGTTGACAAAGTCAATGAGCAGAACCGAGTTTCGCACCATAATTCCCGCCAGGGCAATCATCCCGATAAATGAAGTAGCGGTAAAGAACGCACCCAGCAACCAGTGTCCTATTACAATCCCTATCATCGATAACGGGATGGCCACCATCATCACAATGGGTGCTTTAAAGTTCTGGAACCAACCCACAATGAGCATATAGATAATCACAATGACCCCTAGGAAAGCAATCCCCAAATCACGGAAAACCTCAAGGGTAATTTGCCATTCGCCGTCCCATTTGACGGTGTAGTCATCCTCATGATCCGGCTGGCTGGCATAGAGTTCGTTCATCCTATAGCCTTCCGGTAACGGAATTTCTTTTAATTTTTCTTCCATACCCAGAATGGCATACACGGGGCTTTCCAATGTACCCGCCATATCGGCCAGGACATAGACCACGCGTTTTTGGTTTTTGCGGTAAATGCTTTTCGGCACCGTACTTTCGTTAATGGTTACCAAATCACCCACAGAAACCATATTTCCTTGTTGAGAAGCAATTTCAATTTGTGCAATGGCTTCAGGACTGGCTTTTTCTTGTTCGTCCAGTGCCAGTAGTATGCCCACGCGCTCGGTGGCATTTTCGTCATACAAATGGGTGACGGCACGGTCGCCCAATGCCATGTTCAGTGTATGCACAATTTGTTGAGGTGCAATCCCATAACGCATCGCTTTTTCACGGTCGATGTCATAGACAAATTCGGTTTGGTCGGCTTCCACCATCCAGTCGATATCTACGACGTCGGTGGTGTTGCGCAGGATGCTTTGCACCGAGTCGGCCACACGTATTTGCTCTTCATAATCGGGCCCGTAAATCTCGGCCACAATAGTACTCAACACCGGAGGTCCTGGGGGTACTTCTACCAGCTTGACGTTGGCGTCATATTTGGAAGCGATTCTCTGAATATCAGGACGCAACAATTTGGCTATGTCATGACTTTGTAGTTTGCGGTCGCCTTTGTCTTTAATGTTCACCTGAATATCAGCCGTGTTGGAAGCACCTCTTAAATCGTAATGACGCACGAGTCCGTTAAACGTAATGGGAGCCGAAGTACCCACATAGGTCTGATAGTTCACCACTTCCGAACGACCGGAGAGGTATTGGGCAATTTCCTGAGTGACTACGTTGGTGCGCTCCAGCGTGGTGCCTTCGGGCATATCAATCACCACCTGAAACTCGTTTTTGTTATCAAACGGAAGCATTTTTACCAGTACGGTTTCCGTAAAAAACATCGCTACAGAGCCTAACAACAGTAAGGTCGTAATCCCCAATGCCATCCAGCGCTTAAACGGATTATCCAGTAAGGGTCGTTCAAACCTGCTGTAGATTTTATAGATGCGGGTGTCTTCAATTTCGATGGGTTTCTCGGTCTCGCCGGAAGCGTTCTTTTTATCTTTTTCGCGTAAGAAGATATACCCCAGATAAGGCGTAATGGTGAGGGCGATAATCAATGAAAGAATCATCGCGATTGACGCACCAATGGGCATCGGGCTCATATAAGGTCCCATCAATCCGCTAACGAAAGCCATCGGTAATACCGAGGCAATAACCGTAAAGGTCGCTAAGATTGTTGGGTTCCCCACTTCGTTGATGGCATAGAGGGCGGCCTGTTTAAACGGCAGGCGTTTCATCTTAAAGTGGCGGTGCATATTTTCAGCGATGATGATGGAGTCGTCCACCACAATACCGGTGACAAATACCAGGGCAAACAAGGTGATGCGATTGAGTGTGTAGTCGAGTAAATAGTAACTAAGCATCGTCAAAGCAAAGGTCACGGGAACGGAAAGGAAAACAACGAGTCCGCCACGCCAGCCCATCGCCAGCATCACTACCAGGGTTACGGCTATGATCGCACCCAGAAGGTGCAACAAGAGTTCGCTCACTTTTTGGGAAGCGGTTTCTCCATAGTTTCGGGTGACAGAAACCTGTACATCATCAGGAATAATAGTAGTTCGCAGATGTTCAATTTTATCCAGAATAACATCTGAAAGTTTCATGGCATCAGCCCCTTTGCGTTTAGCAACAGAAATGGTGACGGCCGGGTACTCTGAAGGAAAATCTTCTGCCAGATGGGGATGTGCCAGGCCATAACCAAAACTTACATATTCCTTTGAAAGCTCAGGCCCGTCAATCACCTGTGCAATTTGTTTTAAATAGACCGGCTGGTTTTGTGAAGTTCCCACAATCAGGTTTTCCAAATCGTCCACGGTTTGTAAAAAACTACCGGTGTTGACTTTGAATTCGGTATCGTTGCGGTTAAATGCCCCGGAGGTCATCTGGGTGTTGTTGGCTTTTATTTTTTCAGCGACCCCCAGCATATCGACACCGGCGGAAGCCATTTTGTTTTTGTCGAGCACCACGCGAATTTCACGGCTGCGTCCGCCAATTTTATGAGTGGTGGCCACGTCGGTCACTTTTCTGATTTCGTGGTTCACCTCATTGGCAATTTGCAGCAGCTGGTGGTCGTCATAGGTTTCGCTCCAAAGCGTCAGTCCCAGCATAGGAACATCGTCTATGGAACGTGTTTTTACCAGTGGTGGGGTGACCCCTTCCGGCATTTGATCCATATGCTTCATCAACTCATTGTAGAGTTTCACATAAGACCGCTCGATGTCTTCACCCACATAAAACTGTACGATAATCATCCCCTGTTCCTGCATGGAGGTGGAATAGACATATTCGACCCCTTTGATGTTGGACACCATTTTTTCGATGGGCTTGATGACCCGTGACTCCACTTCAAGCGGACTCGCACCGGGATAGCCTATAAAGATATCGGCCATGGGCACGTCAATCTGTGGTTCTTCTTCCCTTGGGATTAAAAAAGAGCTATATACCCCAATGACCATAAACACAACCATCAACAGGATGGTGAGTTTGGAGTCTATAAATAATTTGGCAATTTTGCCGGCTAAACCTTCTTTCATTTTAACTATTTTATTTTGTTTGTTGTCATCCTTCTTTGTGGCTCTTTGCGCTTCTTTGAGCAACTTTGCGGTACAGCTATACCACAGAGTTGCACAGAGGTTCCACAGAGTTACACAGAGAGATTAGTCTTACGTCCTTTAACCCTAAGTCAATTTATACTTCATACTTCTAACTTCGCACCTCTAACCTCGTACTTCTAACCTCGTACTTCTAACTTCGCACTTCTAACCTCGTACTTCTAACTTCTAATTTTGCACCTCCACTTTCACTCCATTATAGAGCTTTCCTTCCGCCTTCACGATAATTGCTTCTTCAGCATTGAGTCCGGAAAGAACTTCCACTTCGTTGCCAAAAGATCTTCCCAGGCGCAACCAGCGAAGCATCGCTGTGTTTTGCTGGCTTACGGTATAAACCCCGCGCAAATCACCTTGGGTCACAATGGCTTCCTGTGGCACAGTTACCAATTGTGGGGTGTCATTGGTTTGTGCTACCGGAAACTGCACCGTGGCATACATTCCTGATTTTATAGCGTCATTTTTATCGAGAGCTATTTTCACCGGATACTGTCCGCCGGTCATGGAAGAGGAGCTACTCACTTCTGTTACTTTCCCCGAAATGCTTTTGTCGATGGAGCGAATGTGTACTTCCACAGTTTCCCCGGTTTTAATCTGACCAATGGCCATTTCGGGAATTGTGGCGCGCACTTCAAAGTTGCCGGGCGCTTCAATAGCCAGCAGTGGCATACCGGGGTTGGCCATCGCACCTGCTTCTACAAAACGGTTAGTCACCACCCCGCTAAAAGGGGCTTTTATGTTAGAGTAGGCAAACTGGGCATCCACTTCTGCTTTCATCGCTTTGGCAGATTCCAGACGGGCTTTGGCCATTTCATAGTTGGCAGTCATATCGTCCAGCTCTTTTTGGGAGGCACTGTTTTGCGCAAACAAGGCGGTAAAACGTTCGTAATCTCTTTTAGCATTATTGAACGCCACCTTTGCTTCGTTAATACCTGCGTTGACCTGTGCGCGTTTGGCTTGCAGGTCGCTGTTGTTGATGGAAACCAGCAATTGTCCTTGAGTGACCTTGTCGCCAATATTCACGTGAACACGGTTTACATGTCCCATCATTCGGGTGCTGAGGGTGGCGTTATTGACGGCGACTATTT
>TARA_R110002072_G_scaffold149191_1_pt1 | contig 27678 bp, 20 predicted proteins | sample TARA_R110002072 | Tara Oceans TARA_R110002072 (sample SAMEA4397118) | marine metagenome | biome: Polar Biome; feature: [SRF] surface water layer (ENVO:00010504); material: water (ENVO:00002006), including particulate matter (ENVO:01000060) such as... | depth 5 m | reverse complement strand
ATTTCAACCTTGCGAGCACGGCACTTCAAAACTGCACGACCTCCGAAGCGGGGGCATGCCGTTTTACAAGTGCTGTGTTCGTGACGTCTTACGAACCGCGACCGTTGGCAACTGGCGAGTTGATTTTGCTGTAGGTTGGCCACTCTTGGCCGACATCCGCAGCTGTGACGGGCAAGAGTGCCCATCCTACGTGCGTTAAAACCTCATTGACGACTTAATCGACACGCCGCAGCGGGAGAGGTACGTCAGATGAATATCTGCCGAAAAGTGGCATCAGCAAACTGCACAATCCCGAAGCGGGGCGAGGGAGCCCGGATGTTTTAGCCGTGGTGGAACCGTGGCTAACGCCAAGACGGCTAATAGATGGACAGCCGGTAATTCCGTCGCTCAGGCGTTGGCGATGTTGATCGTGGCTTCTTCGTTGGCTTCCCCGGTTGTCACGTGCTCGACCGATTGGGTTGGCAACCACAATGTGGAGACGAGGGCGGCGACGACCAACGCGGTGGATGTCCACAGGCAGCCGGGCAGTCCCGCGTACAAATACACGACACCCGATAGCAGCGTTCCAACCAGGCGTCCGCAAGCGTTGGCCATGTAGTAGAAACCCACGTTCAACGCGACTTGATCTGAATCGGTGTAGGCAAGAATCAGATACGAATGGACGGATGAGTTGACCGCGAAGACGACTCCGAACATCGCCAGTCCGATCAGGATGGTGGCTGTTGGATGAAAGTCGACTTGAATTGCAGCAGCCATCGCCGCGGAAACAACCGTCAGAGCGAATCCCCAAATCTGTGCCGCACGGGCTTTGGTTTCGACGCCGCCGCTCTTGCGGATCAACTTTGGCGCGAACGCTTGGACAAACCCGTAGCCGATCACCCAGGCCGCCAAGAACGCACCCACGCCGGCGAATCCCCAGTTCAGTTGCGAAGCGAGGAAGATCGGCAGTCCGACGACGAACCAGACATCGCGGGAACTGAACAGGAAGAACCGGGCGATCGACAGCACGTTGACTTCACGGCTCTTCGCGAAAAGCTGAGTGAATTTGGTTTTCGCTTTGGTTCGCCCCATGTCAGCGTCCAACATGAAGACGGCGCAGATCAAAATGATGGCCAACACCGTGGCCATCGCCCACAACGACGCGGCAAAACCAAGGCTGCTCAGCAGGACTCCTCCGAGCAGGAAGCCCAGGCCTTTGAGGGCGTTCTTGGATCCGGTCAGGACCGCGACCCATTTGAAAAGTGCGGTTTGGTTTTCCGCTTCGTTGTCGCCTTTGACCAACAGTTTGACGGCGCTCTTGGAACTCATCTTGGTGAGGTCCTTGGCGATTCCCGACTGAGCTTGGCTGGCCATCACGTAGGCGACCGAAAAACCCGTCGCCCAAGTGGGCTGAACCAACGACAGCATGACCAATGCGAACACCTGGATCGCCAGCCCGGCGTACAGGGTGATTCGAAGGCCCATGCGGGAACCGATCCAGCCACCGAACAGGTTCGTGAGAATGCCGCAGAATTCGTACAGCAGAAACAAAAACGCGAGACTGACGGGCGTGTAACCGAGCTGGTGAAAGTACAGCAGCACGAGCATGCGGAGCGCACCGTCGCTGAGCGTGAATCCCCAGTACGCGGCGGTCACGAGAGAGTAATTGCGAACGTCCATCGAACTCATTCTGGATGCGATGAAAGGGGATGACAGATCACGAGTGTTGCGCTGGACACGCCAACTTGAATTAGCGGTTTGTTGATTGTGTTGTAGGTTGGCCACTCTTGGCCGACATACACAACTCAGACGGGCAAGAGTGCCCGTCCTACATGCGTTAAAAGTCATTGACGACTAAATCATCAGCCCTTGGCCCCGGTTCTGGTGTGTTGGAACCGGGCGAACGCCCAAACGGCTCATAAAATCGACAGCGATTTAGGCGGCAGGAAGCGTGGTGGCGACCTTTTTGACCAATTCCATCATGCGGTTCGCGTAGCCAACCTCATTGTCATACCAAGCGAGAATTTTGACTTGCGTGTCGTTGACTACCATGGTTGATGGCCCATCGACGATTCCCGAGCGGATGTCGTTGACGTAGTCGGCCGAGACGAGTGGCTTCTCTTCAAACCCGAGGATGCCTTTCAAGGAATCTGCCGCGGCGGACTTGAGCAACTCGTTGACTTCTTCGACGCTGGTTTTCTTTTTGACCTCAAAAACGCAGTCCGTCAGCGACGCATTGAGAAGCGGGATTCGCACGGCGAGCCCGTTCAGTTTGCCTTGCAGTTCCGGGTAGATCATCGTGATTGCTTTCGCGGATCCGGTCGTGGTTGGGATCAGCGAGTTCAGGCAGGAGCGTGCCCGCCGGAGGTCTTTGTGCGGAGCGTCGACCACGACTTGCGTGTTGGTCACGTCGTGCAGCGTGGTGATCACGCCGTGTCGGATGCCGATGTTTTCGTGGATGACTTTGACGACCGGTGCCAAGCAGTTCGTCGTGCAGGACGCCGCCGTGACGATGTGGTTGTTTTGCGGATCGTAGAGATGGTCGTTGCAACCCATCACAACATTCAGTGCCCCGTCTTTGACCGGCGCCGCCACCACGACTTTGCGGACATCATGTTCGAAGTAGGGATTCAGTGTCTCGGGCGTGCGGAATTTCCCGGACGATTCGACGACAATGTCAACGCCGAGTTCTTTCCAAGGCACCTGCTCGGGGCTGGCTTCGGAGCTGACCGAAATAGACTTGCCATCCACGGTGATCGACTTGTCATCCGACTCGATGTTGTGATCCCAGCGTCCGTGAACGGAGTCGAACTCGAGCAAGTGAGCACACGCTTCCGCGTCTCCTTTGAGTTCGTTGAGGTGGACGATTTCGAATTCGGGGAAGTCCCATGCGGCACGCATCCCGAGTCGGCCCATGCGGCCAAAACCATTGATTCCAACACGAATCGTCATTCGATTTGCTTTCTATTAGTCGGCGGATTTGGGCGGCTGTTTGGCCGGAGGTGGTTTGTCACAGCACTCCGTCGTGATGCACAGTTCCGGTCGCCCCTGGCAGCAATCCTCGATCAAGAAACCCATCAGGCAATTGATGCCCTGCGAGTTCAACGAGTAGATGATCGAACGCCCGTCTTTTCGCGAATTCACCAAGCCCGCGTGAGCAAGCTCTTTGAGATGAAACGACAACGTGGCCGAGGAAATGTCCAACTTCTTGGCGATTTCCCCTGCCGCGTACCCTTCGTCCCCCGCTTTGACGAGCAAACGAAAGACAGCCAAACGGGATTCCTGTGCGAGGGCGGAAAGTGCCACGACGGCTTCTTTTATTTCCATGGTTATCAAAATATCGAAGAGTCTGGTTTTTGTCCACCCAATTGGGCGGAAGAATTTGTATGGCGGACGGGGCGTTTGCGGAGGGGCACTGGGCGGCGATCTGACCGCGGAAGCCTGCTTTTTGTCTGTGTTTCTTCATCCCAGTAGGGATGTTAGATGGTAGCTAAGGATTGCTGCGAATCAGCGTCCCCTCGGAAACGAAGAAACTCACACCGCCCCTGATAGGGTCGAAGAATCTACGACGCTTTCAGGGTCGGGGGTTGCCCGAGGCACGTATCCGGTGGTGTTCACTACGATCAAACCACCGGCTAATACCTGCAATCCCTACGGGATAAGACTTGCGCAAACCGACCTACTACGGAAGGCCCAGAATCGGCCTGAGTTCACAAGAATCAGGGCCAAAGCCCAAACGGCCGACAGGAAAGATTAACAGCCAACTCAATCGATCTCCCGCTCTTTGCTGGGCTGGTGCTCTCAGAGGTTTTGGCTGAGGGACTTCATGATCGAACGCGCTCGGCTGTTGCGTCCATTCAGCAATGCGGGAGGCAACGCGTTGGCGTTGAACGTGGTGTAGCCTTCGATCAGCTTGGGGTCCAAGTCATCGAACAGCCTGAAAGCCATTGACCAGTCTTCGAAGTTTCGCGCTTCGATTCGATCGTGGTACATCATGTCGACACATGTGTGGCGTTCATCGTTCGCGATGACTTGCATCAACTTTTCGATGATCTCTCGCTCACCTTCCAGCAGTTGCATGAACTCGCGAGTCTTTCCGCTGTGCAACAGGATGCCCGTCACATTCAGCCGGGCATTGTTCTCTCGAGATTGTTCCAGCAAGCTGTCGAGTTCTTCGACCGACATCGCTTGGGTTGCCACACTGCAATAAACCAATTCAGTCAACATGGTTTTCTCTTGGCCTCAGCTTCGTTGCGCTGATCAGTTCGATCAGCATTGAATAGGACAGGAGCGGAGTGGGCGGTTCCGCGTTTGGGTCACTCCGCATCACGAAGTGCGTTGGCTTCGTGAAGTTCCCAATCTTTCAAACGGTCATCGGACCGGGCACTTTCAAAATCTTGAAGATCCAGCGAGGTTGGCAATTCACTCGGCGGCAAAGCCGATACCGCCATCGCTTGTTCGAGTGGATCCAACCCAAGTGCGATTTGCATTTGAGCGAGTGCTTCGAACCAGCTTTGTTGGGCCTCGATCAACTTGATCTCCGTCTCGTTGGCTTTCGTTTCCAACAAGTTCAAATAGATCAGATCGATTTTACCGCGTTCAAACGCGAAACGGTAACGATCAAGCGTGTCGATGCTGGCTCGCAAGGACGCTTCGGATTGCTCGACGATTTGACCGGACAACGTCAACGCGTTGTAGGCGGTTTGCAATTCGACGCCGATTTTGTCACGCACCAGTCGTAGTTTCTGGTTTGTCTGTGCGATCTTAGCCGTTGTCGATTGGATTTTACCGCGAGCTTTGCGACGTTGGATGGGGACCTCGCTGGTGAAACCGATCACCAGTTCGAACTCACCCTTGTCGTCGGACTTGGTCGCTGGTTCGCCCATGTCCTGCGAGGCTTCGGCGATGAAGTCGAATCGCGGGAGCATCTCATTGCAAGCGAGCTGTCGATCGAGCTGGATGCCGCGAATTTGATACTGCAAGATCTGTGGTTCGGGGCGTCGCGAAAGCGCGGCGGCGAGGTCTGATTGGAAGTCACCGGGCGGCGGCGGCTGAATCGCGGGAAACTTTTGGGGAATCCATTGATCGTCGGGAACGATTGGTTGCCCGGCATTATCGCGAAGGAACAGCCCCAACTTGAACGCGGTCTCTCGGTACTTGCGTTCCGTTTCCAAAACCTTGGCCGAACGTTCGGCGATGAGTTGTTGGTTGAGGATCAAATCAATCTCGGCGAACTTGCCCGCTTCGACACCGGCTTCGTATTGCTTGCCACGTTCTTCAGCCAACTTCAGCAACTCTTGCTGAGCTTGCAGCGACGATCCGGCGGCGACCCATTGCCAGTAGTTCGTAGTGGCGTCGAGAGAGATTTGCAACAACGTTTGCTGGATCGTTGGCCCGACGGCTTGCCGCGCCAGTGAAGCTTGGAAGACGGCAACGCGTTGTGGATCGATCGCGCGACCTTGCAATAGAGGCTGGATGATGGAGGCTTTGAATTCGCCTGCGTCATCGGTTTGGCGTTCTTTGTACCAAGGTTGATAGAAGCCACGTCCAACGCGATAGCCGGCTTCGACGTAACCGCCCCACCAAGTCTGGCGTGCGAGTTTCAAACCGTTGCGATAGTTCTCGTAGTAGCCGGTGGGTTCCGACAAGGAATACGCGTTGAACTTGACGTCATAGGCACCGCGAGCGGACATGAGTTCGCCGCTGGTCAATCCGGCCTGCTGGCGAGCCTGGATGATCTCGGGGTACGACCGATAAACGCTGGCGATGACGTCGGCCAGAACAAGCGCGTCCTCCTTGGTCGTTGCCGTGTCCGCGGCGGTTGTTTCTTCACCGGTTGGTGCGACCGATTCGGGAAGTTGCTCCGCCGTGGTTTCCACCAGCGGATCCGCATCGTCATTTTGTGCGACGGTGAGAAATTGCTTGAACGACAACGAGTCGGATTCGATCATCGCTGGCGCGGATGGATCGTCAGCGTGGACCGGATTGGTCGCTACAAACGGCGACGAAGCCAGCAACGCAAACAGTGCAACGGCGAACCGATTTCGGCGTGAAGACCGCGTCGACTTGGCCACGGGTGCGGCGAAATCGTTGGTAAAGTTTGCGGCGTGGTCAAAGTTTGCCGCACGGGCGGACTTTAAGCCTTGGGCAGTTTGACCTTGGACGCTTTCTCTTTTGACTTCTCGGGTTCCTGGTCGGCAACGACCGGCGGGAATCCATTTAGTTGACGCCATATCTCTCGGCCCAGCGGTACACGGTTCAAAAGCACCCATCCATTTGCGCGGACGCCCTGTCTGAGATATCGGTCATCAGGCCAACCATTCTCCCGATCAAAATGATTATCCGGGGTCACCAGCACGCGAAAGTTTCCTTTGCCGTCGTCGGTCGGGAAGACTCGGTTGACTTTACCGCCAAACGTGCCGACCGCGACGGACGGCCAGCCGACGAACTGAACTGCGGGCCAACCTTCAAACTGCAGGCGAACCGGGTCTCCTTCGTGGATCAATGGCATGTCATTGCCGCTGACTCTCATTTCGACGGCCAACTCGTCCGTGTCCGGAACGATAACGAACAGCTGGTCGCCCTCCTTGATCGTGTCACTGCCTTCGAGGCCGTACCACTCCTGGATTCGGCCCGACCGAGGGGCACGAATTTCCAAACGGTCCATCTCGTCTCGTTTGTTGCGAAGATCTAAGATCTCCTTTTCGATCGTGTTGATTTTTTGCATCGCATCCAGCACCTTGTTCTCGGCTTCGCGATTTTTGATCGCGATATCCTGCATTTTGGCTTCGATCTCTTCTTCTTTAGAAATCAAAGCAGCAGACATTTCGTGCACCGCATTCTGCGCCTTGTCGACCTTTGCTGCTTGCGATTCAGCGGCTTGTCGCTTGCTGAACAATTCTTCCCGAGAGACCAAGCCCCTCTCGGAGACTTCTTCTGCGATTCGTAGTTGATTGCGTTTGTCCTGCAGCTCCGCCTCCATCGCGGTGACCTCGTTTTTGGCCTGTTCCCACTTCTGCTTAGCCGCTTCCAAATCCTGTTTCAACGATTCGGTCAAGCGTTTTCCACCATTTTCTTGCAAATCAACAGCTTGCTCGGCGACTTCCAGTCCGGACTGTGCCGAGGCTTTTTTCGATTCCATGGCGATTATTTGAGTGTCGACTTGAGAAACGCCGTCTTCGGCAAACGGTGCCAGTCGCACCAACAGTTCGTCTTGTTCGACGTAGCTTCCTTCACGTAGACCCTCTTTCACGTATTTAACGACGCCCTTGGAAGGACTACGGACCGGTTGCGGGCGTTGTTGAGGATCGACGGCAACAACCGTGCCGATGCCTCGAGCGGTTTGTTGCCACGGCACAAAGACCATCGCGATGATTGAGAGCAAAAGGCAGAGGAACGTGATTTTGCCAACGAATCGAATCCAGTTGCCGGTGCGGACCAATTGCATCGATGCGAAGTCGTCGGTTGAATGAAGATTGTGAATCATGAGTTGGTGTGGGGTGAATGGATCAGTGATTCAAAACATTCGTGCGTGAAGTGTTTGTCAGATGAGCAGTGCGAACGAATCATTGGCGGCGGATGAACAGGGTTTGGTCGCAGCGTTCGGCGATGTCCATCCGATTGGTAAAGACGAGCAAAGTCCAATCGGGGTTCTCCGGTGCGATGTGTTGCCACAACGATTCGCGGACCGTCGCGTCGAGTTCGTCCAGCAACCCGTCGATGACCAAGAGCTTGGGCCGAACCGCCAATGCTCGAGCGATCAGCAACCGCAGCACTTGTTCTTGCGACAACGGGTAACCACCGGTTTGCAGCGATGTCTGAAGGCCGTTTCCGAGTTGCTCGATCGTGGCCGTCAAACCGACTTGGCCGGTCACCTCGCGAACGCGGTGTTGCCCGATCCCGCGGCGGCCCAAGTCGATGTTTTCGCGAACGGTGCCGTGGAAAACGTCGCGTGTTCCGGCGTAGCTGACCAGTTTGCCGGCTCCCGATGCGGCGGCCTGGGCGGCTTCGATGCCGCAAATCTGAATCAGTCCCTCGGGGACGTCCATCAATCCAGCGATGGAACGGGCCAAGCACGAACGGCCGCTGATGTCGTCGCCGGTGATCGCGACTCGTTCGCCGGGCTGGATCGTTTCGGCGGGAATCTTCGAGGACCAAGCCGTGCCACGGAACGCGAGGTTCGACCAAGAAACCTTGGCCGGGCCGTCTTCCGTCGGTCCCAGTTCGATCTTTTGATCCGCGGGGACGTCGACCAAGTGACCGACTTTGTCGATGCCGGCCATCAAGTCATAGAACTTCTCGAGCGACTTGCCCGCTTTTGCAAACGCACCAACGACGACGGTCACGATCAGTTCGCTGGCGACCAATTGCCCCAGCGTCAACGCTCCGCCGATCACCAACCAACCACCGAGAGCCAACACGGCGGTCGAGGCGAGTGTTTGAACCGCGATGGCAAATCCGACTTGCCGAATGACGACGCGAAATTGTCGCTGGCGAGCGGCGATGTAGTCCGCGGTCAGACGGTCGGTGCGTTGGATGGCGAGGCCTTCGCCGCCACTGGTTTTGAACACCGACGGCTGAGCGATGACGTCTTGCAGCCAGTGTGCGACGCGGTACTTGGCAATCGATTCTTCGATCGATGTTCGAATGCCGTTTCGTCCCAGCAACCAAATGATCGAGACCATCGCGATGACCAGCACGATGTCGAACCCAAGCAGGAACGGATGGTAGAACGCCAAGACAATCATCCCCAACACGGTCGTCAGAACGATCGAGACACCATCGAGCAACAGCACCGCGGTCGCTTTTTGAATCGTCATGATGTCAAAGAAGCGATTGGCAAGTTCGCGTGGACATTCGCCGCGAAGATGTTCCTGGTTGGCTCGCGGGAATCGGTGGGCCAGATCGCTGGCAATGCGGACGAACTGACGACGCTGGATGATTTCCACGACAACGGTTTGCAACACTCGCAGCACACCGGCGATCGAAAGACAGGTCAGCAGCATCATTCCCAAAATGATCAGCGGTTGGAACTGGGTGCCCCAGCTGACCACGTTGACCAAGGATTCCACCGCGAGCGGCGTTGCGAGAGCCAAGACACCCGCGACAAGCGCGAACAGCACGACCATCCAGATGTCGCGGCGGTCGAGGTTCAACAGCGAGATGAAACGACGCAGTGGCGTCGGGTGTTCGTGATGACCGGCATGCCCATGCGAGGTGACCGAGATCGAATCGCATTCGAATTGCTTGCGAGCGATCAACATGCGAGGCGCGGGTGACGTCGTGAACAGCTGGCTGAGCCGATGTTGGCTGATCACTTTCGAGTTGAATTGGTCGTTCGTCGAGAACATCTCGACCGATCGCCAGTTCGCTTTCTCGAGGACTCGTAACGTTCCGTCGTCGTAGGCCAACACGATGGGGTTGCCTTCGGCGAGAAATCCAAACACCTCGGAACCTGAGTGCAGGTGGGTTTCGTCAAGCACGATTCCGCATTGCATGGCGCTGGTTTGCAGCACCCACAACGGGTCCTCGTCCTCGGGCATCGAATCGTTGGACAACACGTCGGCCAGATCGACCGGCAGCCCGAGGCTTTGCCCAATTCGAGTGAGCGCCCGCAATATCGCCTGGTCATCCGGAGCAATCGCGTCAGAAAATTGGGGTGAGTCCATGCGAGTCAAAAAGGGGCAATCGAATGTCGGGGAGCGAAACTCACGAAGTCAAACTTCGCGAGGGGATCGTTTTTCGGTAGGCAAACCACGCCGATCAAACAGCATGATTTTCCGGGACTGGGTTTCGATTGAAGGCGGACATCGTCTGGTTCGCCGATCCGTGGGAACCAGCCCGTTGTGCCACTGCAGCAGGCCGATTCAGCACGTGCCGCCGACGACTTGCCATTCGCTCTCGGCCCGGGACGTGTTCTCAGTCCGCAGTTGAACCCAAGATCCGTCCGAGTGGTAGCGGTACTTCTGACCGGAGTCGATCGCGACCATGTGCACCCAGCCGTTTTGCAGCAAATTACGAATGTTGGCATGTTTGGCAATGACCCGGTCGATCGATTCCCGGCTGGCAACCACGACGGTTTGAAGACGCAGCGGAACATGCTGCATCTTTAGGCCGCAACCGAGTGATTGGTTCGGCAAACCGGCTTGCAGATCGCCGCCATTGCCCGACAGGACGCCAAATTGCCCGACGACGTTGTGGATGGTTTTGCATCCACTGCCGAAATGGTTTGGGTCGACGGTGGAGGCGTAGTATTGCATGTTGATCCAGTGGGCCACGACCATCGGAGCGGTGAGGATGGATTCCAGCACGGCCCCCTTCGGGTCGGTTGCTTGATTGTAGCTGTGAAGGAAGGCCCGTCCGTCGAGCGATCGCCCGCGGGTCATTTCTCGAGGGCCGATCAGCATGCTGGCATTACCCGCCAATCCCCATTCGGGACGCGTTTGCGACCAATCGGACGCTCGCGAAATCAGCGATTCGCCGCTGCTTTCGTTGAGAAGTGGCAACCGCTCCTCGCGTGTTAAGTGACTTGCAGTATCGGCAACGTTTTGAAGATCGGTGACTCGTGCTCGGTGGGAACCTGGGATCGCCTCCAAATCTAACCACTCGATTTGGTCGGTGGTGGTGTTGTGCCAGGCGGCGATGAAGTGAGTCTCGGCGGGAATTTCGATTCCTCGATCCAACAATTGTTTTTGAATTCGTCGGTCGTTGAGCAATATCGCGGCCAATCGTGCGTTGGGAGCGCCCGAGTGACCGCCGCACGCACCGCAATCCAATCCGGCGGCCAACGCGTTGTTGTCAGTTTGGCTGCCGTGTCCACACAAAACGACCAAAGGGGCAAAGTTGTCCGTCAGCCCCATGCTGCTGAGAAGACCTTCGACCAAATCAGTTTGCTGCTCCAAATCGATACCTTGTTCGACGAGGTGATCCAGATCCAATGGAATCGCGCCGATCCCGTGAGCACTGGATGGACTTTTGATTCGCGAATTGTTTCGAAGTTTGGTGCCCATCAAACGGGCGGCTAAATCGAATCCGGAGAACCAGCCCATGGTTTCAACGAAGGAGAAGCATCCGACGGCGGATGTTTGAAGCCGTTTCCAGAGTTTCTTACCCGTTTTGATCGTGGTTTGTTTCTCGGCGGTATCGTTCTGCGATGGCGAACGATCACCCACGCATGGCGATGACTTTTCTCGCAAGGCAAATTTGGGCGACAGTAGAACGGGGGCGTGAGTGTCGCCGGAGGATTGACCGAGCGGCACGTATTCAAATGGCAGTCCAAAGAATCCTGCTACACCAAGCGTATCCACCGAGGCGTCCACTTGCTCGAGGTGGCGTCGGAATCGTTCCGACCGCACGTCGATGCAAAACGCCATTTGCACGGCAGGTTTCGTTGGCGTGTCTGTCGTGCAGTCGTATGAGATTTGTCCGTGGCAATCCGCATCCACCGAGTTGTCAGCGGCAGGTTTGGTCAATGGCAACTTGGCGAGCATGTCGTCTCGGTAGGCAATTTCCATCGCTCGCAACAGGATCTTTCGATCGGATTTGCAATCGTTGTCGGAATCCATCAGTGACAAACTCTGATGGTCCAAGACCGATGACCAATTCACTTCGAACAGGAACGTCTCAGAAATAGCAACGTCGTAGGCAAGCGACATCGCGAGCAAACCGCGGAAGTCATCGAACTGGAGCTGGCCGGTTCCGGTCGGATCCGTTTGCAAACCCTGGTATTTCGTCCATCCGCTCCACCCAGGAAGCGAAAACGCGTGAGCAAGAAGAAACGTTTCCCAGAGTGCTCGCGGAATATTCAGGCGTTGCAACAGATGCACGATCGTTGCTTCGACCGTGTGAGGTAGTTCGTCAACAAAGCTTCGAAAGCCGGCCAGACCGAGAATTTCGATCCCACGATCGATCTTGGACGTGTTTCGCCAGGCTTGATACAGAGGAAGATTTTTCCACGGGTTCGCCCACGTTGATTGTCCTTCGTCATAGTGCGCCGAACAGTGCTTGCCGATCTCGTCCCTCACGATCTCGGTCCAGTCCACTTCGCCGTGCGCGGACAGGCGAGCGGCAATGGTCGCGATCCGCGGAAGTGATGACGGTGCAGGTGTGGTTTGCGTTGCGGCGCTACTGGTATGAAGCCTGCTTTGTAAGGCATTCAAAACGTCGGACTTCTTTTGCGAGACGTCCTTTCCAGGCGAAAGTTCCAACATCGCTGCTTCGATGTGCGAATCAGCAAAGCTGCCAGACTGGTAGTGTGCCGCAAAATGATCCATCGAAGGAAGCAGTTCGCATTTCGAGAAGACTCGCAGGTAGTCTCGCGATTCGTGGAAGGAACGTTCGGACAACCCGGCATACGGATTGACCGCGATCCAATCCTTCAGGGGCCAAACCGGAGAGACCACTTCGCAGACTTGGTCGAGCAACTCTTCGACTTGGCGATAAACATGTGGATCTTCGTAGGCAGCCGGGACAAAAACACTGAGCGGTTGGCCGGTGGCTGTGGATTGATTCTGTTCAGTAGCGATCGTATTCATGATGAACTCTTTTGGACGCAAAGTTGGGTCAAGGAAATGCGGAGATATGTCGGGTGGACTGCGGTCGGCATGAATGGTTGTTGGCACTTCCATTCGCCGATTTGAGGATCGGCCCCGGTATCTGCGAGAACGGATGACTGAATCTGCTTCTGGTTGCCGTTTGGGCGTCAGCCCCGGTTTTGTGTTGGCGGAACCGAGACCAACGTCTGAACGGTGCAGTGGATCAACAGACCAATTGACTCAGTTCCAACCGAAACGTTGACAAGCAGCATCCGATCACGCCGAGGCCGACGCTCGGAAGAAGCGGCGTATACAGTGGTCGATGTAAAACCCGTTGGATGCGTGGATTTGCAGCGTTTGGAACCATGCCGAATCGCTGGCGGATCGAATTCGCAACTGCAGGATCAGCAATCCGATAAAACCCGCCGCGATCGTCGATGTCACAACAAGGTTGCTGGTCGGTGTCGTTGAGTTTGGGAGACTGCCGGCAATCAACGCGTCCGTTGCCAGGTAGCATCCGACGTAAAGCAAACAGATCAGTCCCGAGATGGCGGTGCATTGCGCCACCAACCACCGTGACCCCGATTGGATGGCTTCACCAATCCAATGCGACAAGGCCAAGCAAAGGATTCCGCCCAGAATCAAGCCGCCTGCTTTTTCGTTCGGTGAAACATTCAAAAGAAGGGAGACGATTGCAAACAAAACACAGGATGCGGTGATGGCGAAGGTTGTTTCGTACCACGCCAATGGTCGCTTTAAATCGTTGGCACCCTTCGTCGCTTTGGCGTCGCTGACAACACTGCCGGAACGAAGAAACGAGTTGGCTTTGTAGAGTGAGTGGGCAACGATGTGCACGGTTGCTGCCGTGTAAGCCCCCAATCCGCACTGCAGCATCATGAATCCCATCTGTGCGATCGTTGAATAGGCCAGCGACTTCTTCACGCTGGTTTGCGTCATCATCACCGCCACCGCCATCACGGTCGTGAACAATCCGATGATTGCCAAGACATGCAGGTTGGTTGGGAACAACTCGAAGATCGGTGAGAAACGGATCACCAAGTAGCCGCCCGCGTTGACGATGCCCGCATGCATGAGGGCTGAAACCGGAGTGGGGCTATTCAGTGTCTCAGGCAACCACGTGTGAAACGGAAACTGCACCGACTGGATGATGGCCGCGATCAGCAAAAACGCACCGGCGGCTACCAGCGTTGACGGAACGGATTGCGAATCGCCCGACATGTTGACGGCGGACGCGAAAATGTCTTGCAAGTAAGGGGAGTCGAAATGGACGAACAGCAGCCCGAACCCAGCGATCAAGGCCGCGTCGCCGACTCGGTTGATGGCGAACTTTGTCCACGCGGCGCGTCTGGCACCGGGTTGTTCGGGATTGAGCACCAACAATTGATGCAGCCCTAGGTTCATGGCGATCCAGGCCGCCGCGAAAACGGCCAAGTGCCCGGACACCATTATCCAACTGACCGCGCCGATTGTCACCGCACTGAAGCGATAGTACCGACCTTGGTTGGGTGTACCGTCCAAGTACTCGATCGAATATTGGCAGGTGACCCAGCCGATGAAAGCGACCAGGAGCAACATCAGGCCCGACAAACCGTCCAGCAGCACCGGAGACGCGACGACGAGGTTGCTGGAGGGAACTTCCGCGGTTGAATGGAACGAAGGAATCAACCACCGGATGGCGAACACGATCAGCAGTACCGCGACTTGCGAGGCAACGGCGACGTTGATCCACTGACGCCAGAAAACCACGTGGCGGCGGGTGAGCGAGTCCGGTACCAAGACGGCAGCGACGAGCGCCGTTGGAATGAGCATCGGCAAATAGTTCAACCAATCGGACATCGCGAGCTTCCTCAGAACCGAGAACGTGAGACATGAACCCTGTGCCACGAAACCTAAAGCACGACAAACTTGTCGTCAATTGATTTTCGTCCATTTCGTGCTCTTGGTTGAGCCCGTTTTCTCGCCAGGACGGCGGACGATGCCCGTTTTCGCTGGGAATAGTGCGTTTAATGGGTGGTTTTGATGTCGCGAAAAAAAAGACGTGTTTTCGATGTTACAATTCGGAATCACAAGACTCACTGAGGAGTGGCTTGGTTCAAACACTTTGAAATCGTAGGAAACCGCGGCCCAGGCGGACCCAAAATCATGGCAGCGAAGAAAGTCACTCGCGGAAGGAGTTCCGCACAAAAAAAACAGGCTGATGCGGTGCCACCAGCGGCCAAATCAACGATAAAAAAGAAGTCTTCGTTGGATCCTGGTGCGGCCGAGGAACGTCGCTCGAGTGCCCGGTGGACGTTTTTGACTAACCACGCTCACGTGTTGATCGCGCTACACGCACGGCCGGATCTGGTGCTGCGAGAAGTCGCGGTGGAGGTGGGCATCACCGAGCGAGCGGTTCAGCGTATCGTTCAAGACTTGGAAGAAGAGGGATTCATCAGGCGAGAAAAAGTGGGGCGCAAAAACCACTATGAAGTTTTGGCTGACCAAGCGTTGCGTCACCCGATCGAAGCGCACCGAAACATCGGCGATCTTCTCAAACTGATAACCGGTTGATTCAAAGACCGACGTTCGCGTCCCATCGCGGAAGGTTGTTACCGAGGCGCATCCAACCTCGGCGGGAGATCCGCTGCGGTACTTTCGGGCGTATACAGCCGCGTCGGCAGGAGGGGCCTCGATATTGACGAGGTAGCAGCACACCCGGGAATGTTAAATCGGATCAATCTCGCACACCGCGTCTTTCTGAAGCGGCATCAAGACGCCCGTTTCACGCCTCACTCGGGCCGACGGGAGTGGCGGTAGTAGCTTTCCAGACAGAGCGTGGCCATCGACGTCGTGTAGACGGTTCCGCCGTAGCCACCCCACAACGATTGATCGGACCAAGATCCATCGGGTTGCTGGGTGGAGAGCAGTCGTTGTTTGAGCGCGGCGTTCCAGGTTTCCCAGGCGTCGTCTTGCAATTGGTGCAGTGCCATCGTGGCGTAGTACCAGTAGTAATAGTTGTCGGGGCCGTTGCCTTGTCCGGGCAAGTTGGCCAGCAGCACCGACTCGGCTTCGCGAATGGTGGCGTCGGGAAGCTTTTGTCCGATCAACAATCGTGTCGCGAGTGCTTCGGCGGTCATCGTTGGCGAAGTCGGTTCGCCGGGGCGATAGCATGCTTGTCCGCCCGAACGGCCGCGACGGACCGAATCCAAAAAGCGTGCGATGCCATCGGACATGCGACGGTTCTGCGGCACGGCACCGGATCGATCAGCTGAATCAATCAACAACGCTTGCCAACCGAGTTGGCTGAGGTCGCCCGTGTCGCCTCGGTTGTATCGCCATCCACCGGTGACGGGATGCTGCATCGAACGGGTGTAGGCGACCGCTCGACGAGTGGCTTCCATCGCGGATGGGTCAGCGGTCATCGCAGCGGTCTCGGCGAGCGCTAATCCCGCCATCGCGTGACTGTAATGCGCCGCGTAGACGGACGCATTGCTGGCCAGTGAGCCATCCGTTCTTTGTCGTGACAGCAGGAATGCGAGACCGCGATACACCGTGTCGCGATGTTCGCCTTCTTGATGCGTGTGTCCGGATCCGAGCATGGAAAGCAACGCCAGCCCAGTAATCGCGGTTTCTGCGTTGCGTCCGGCTCCGCCGCGATGGAGCCCCAGCGGTGCGCGTTCTTGGCCAGCGCCGGTCGTCTTTGGATCCCAGGCTCCGTCGCTTCGTTGTTGCGATGCGAGGTATTTCAGTGCCGCTTCGACGGCGGCTTCGGTGTCCGCATCGCCGCCGTTTTGGATCAGGGCTCTTGCTTTGGCCGCACCGGCTCGTGACGCGAAATCTTCGTCGATCGTCCCGGCGGAGGGTTCGTCAGGTAGCGACGTTGCGGGGCGAACCGAAGCGATCTTTGCGACGGCGTCGTCATCGGTCGAGCGAACCGTTTGGGACTCGCCACTTTGCGATGGCGGTGCAGCCATCTCTGGTGAAGTCTGCTCGATGGATTCTTTGGCGGGTTCCTCGACTGGTTCCGCGAGCGCCGCTTGCAGCCAATCATCGATGCTGGAATCCAGAGCATCGGTCGCCAAAGCTTCGGAATCAATGGACTCCGTCGGCGCGGGCTGAGTGGGTATTGCTATCGACGCAAGCGTTGCCGGCATGGATGGCAATGGGATCTCGACCGCGGGAGGTGCGATGTCGGATTCAGGTTCGATGTTGGGATCGTCAGCCGCGAGCGGTTCGGACGATTCCGCTTCCACTTCGCGTTCAGGAATCAAGGGCTCGGGCAGCTTGAGTGCGGCCAGCGGCGATGATTCGATGGGAGCCTCGGAAGACTCCTGCAGCGTTTCCAGCATCTCGGGATCGAACATTGACACGGCGATGTCGGCCGCACCGGCGTCAGCGGCTGAATCAGAAACCGGGCCGCCGCCCGACCAAAACACTGACAGTTTGGGCACGTAGACAATCAGCACACCGTGAAGCGCGACTGACAGAATCAAACACACAATCGCTGCACCGCGGCCGCTGGTTTTGCGGCGGCGAAATAGAACGATCGTGATGACTAGAAGCGTCACCGCGACCAAGGCGACGCCGCGAACGATGTTGGGGTCGGCCCAAAGGGTTTCCAAATTGTCCCACGAAGCGATCGGCGACGTTTCAGAAACGCCTGCTACCGGGATCATCGGCGTGGTCGAGACATTTGGCATATGCGAAACAGAAAAGGGTTAGCGTCGTTCGCTGACGCCCATTTTTTGCACGCCGGCGAGCTCAATTTGACGCATGACTTTCACGACATGGTGCAGCGAACTGTCGCTGTCGCCACGCACGGAAACTTGCAGTCCGGGATAGACCGAACGTTGTTGTTTCAGTGTTTCGGTGAGTTGATCGGATGACATCGGGGTGCCATCCAACAGCAGCGAACCATCGCTGCGAACTTCCACGATGCGTTGATCGGGCGTGCGAGCCAGTGATTGCATGTCGGCCGACGCCACGTTGACTTGCACGCCGCTGTCGTTGGAATCCATCTTGCTGCTGACCATGAAGAAGATCACCAGCAAGAACACCACATCGATCATCGGTGTCAGGTTGATCGTCGCGTCTTCGGTTCCGCGATTGCGTTTCATCAGGCTGCCCGTCGTTTACGAGGAGCCTTTGCCGTGCCCGCGTTCTCGAGCCCTTCGGCGGAGATGCAATCGATCACTCGTTGGCAGAGCTTGTCGATCTCGCCGAGGTAACCATCGGACTTGGCACCAAAGTACATGTAAGCGAGGTAGGCCGGAATTGCGACGCTCAGTCCGCCGGCGGTTGTCATCAAAGCGGTGCTGATTCCCGAGGCCAGCAAATCGCTTTCGCCGGCACTGGGATCCGCGATGGTTTCAAAAGCTTGGATCATTCCCAGGACGGTGCCCAACAATCCGATCAGCGGTGTCACGTTGCTGATCGCATGAAAGACTCGCAGGAATCGTCGCAACGAATCGCCAACGCGATCACCCGCGTCAATCACAGCTTGTTCGATTTCCAGCATTGGACGTCCCCAACGACGGACCGCGGCATGGAAAACTTCCGCGACCGGGCAATCGAACTCGTCACAGATCGACGTGGCTTCTTCGTAGCTTAGTTGTCCGTCTTCGACACACTCGGTGAAACGGCGAACAAACGGTTTGGGGATCACACGGCTGCGACGCAGCGAGATCAGGCGTTCCATTGACAGTCCCAAGACGATCAGCGAGCAGATCGCGAGTGGGATCATCAGCATGCCACCTTCGGCAATTTTGCTGATGAAGGCGGGCGGTTCCCAAGCGGCTTCGGACTCAGCGGCCGGATCACCTTCACCGGCGAGTTGATCGGTTGCGGGGGCTTCGGGGATCGACAGCCCACCGGTATTGCGAGATGCAATTTGGGCGACCGGTTCGGACGCTCCGTATTGACCGCCACCAAAGTTGTTTTGATTTCCGGCGGCGCCGTACGGATCGTTGTAGTTGTTGCTAAAACCGTTGTTCGTTCGCGGTTGGCTGTAGCCTTGATTGCCGAAGTTTTGAGCGATGGCCGAAGCGTGCCAGTTCGACCAAATCGACAACCCAACCGTCAGCACGACGACCGGTAAAAATCGCGACGCGACCGCGAGCGTTTGCCGCAGGCGATTAGCGTTGGGACGAGTCTTGTCTCGATGTGAATTCATCGTCGAAGTGGGGATTCAGAGGAGGCGTCCGGTGACAACGCGGCCAATCGGCGGCGGGCTCCGGACGCATGTTGGCTGTTCGCAAAGCGACGCACCAAGGTGGAATAGCAGACAGCGGCCTCGCGTGTCCGCCCCAATTGTTCAAACGACTTCCCGGCTTGCACCAATGCCGCGGCGGTCCATTGGCCTTCGCCACTGATGCCTTCGACCAATCGGTACGCGCTAATCGCTTCGCCGAATCGTTCTTGCATGTAGTACGTTTCGCCGATCATCCATTGTGCTCGACCGCGAGCGTCTTCATCGGCTGCCCCGAGTCTCACAACGCTTTCGAGCAGCGCACGACCGCGATCAAAGTTCGATTGTCGCACCTCCACATCGGCGGCCAACAAATTCACCAATGCCGATTGAGGCGATGTCGGTGAGACCGCGGCTCGTGCAGCGGCGATTCGTTGAGCGGCTTCCGTGATCGATCCGGATGACGATGCCGTTTCAGCGAGTCGAAGAAGGGTCGGAAAATCATCGGCCCCGCCCACGTCCACGATGCGTTGCCACCATTTCAGCGATGACTTGGCGTCACCGGTTTGAAGCAACGCTTCGGCAAACAAACGTTCGACGTGCAAGTTGCGTCCACGAAGTTCAGCGGTTTGGTCGTTGCCATCGAAGAAGGACTCTTCGTCTTTGGCTGCCATGGCGAGGATCGACCAGTTCGATGTCCGGCCAGCCCAGCGACACGCCGATTCGCGAACGCCAGCGGTGATGATCGGTTCGGCGTTCTGACCGTTGTTAGATTTGTTTGATGCAACGGGTGAGATCCATCGCATCGCGATTCGCTGTGCGTCGGCATCGAGATCGTTGCTGGTGAGTTGTTCCAAGATCGCTGCGGTGGTGTCGCCCGTTTGGTCTCGGGTGGCGATGGCGTTTGCGTAGATCGACTCAGCATCGGCGTCGTTTCGCTGAGCGGCCACCAACAAACCGATCGCGGAAGGTTTCAGCGTGGAAGTGAACTGAGGTGACGCGATCAGCTTTTTCGCGTGAGTGATCAAATGATCGGCCAGCGGTCCGTCGCAGGCTTGCAGCGGATGATTGCCACAATGCGACACGATCGCTTGCAGACACGCACTGGAATCGGCGTGTTCAGTGAGCAATTGCTCCAGTGTTTGATCAGCCGAATCGGATTGCCCCGTTCGGAATTGACACGACATCCGCATCAACAACGCGGAAGGCACATCGGCATGGTCGCCGTGATGTTTCAGGAATTGATCGATCGCTGTCAGGGCGGCTTGATCGGCTTCGCCTGACATGGCCGTGCACCAAGCCAATCCCAATCGTGCCGTGGCAAGTTGAGGGCTGTCGCCGCTGTCGATGACCATGTTGTAGGTCGATTGAGCCAGTTCGAGCTGGCCGTCATCCAGCAATCCCGATGCAACGGTCATGCAAGTCGCCGTCCACTCGGGGCTGGTCACACCAAGCTGGCTGACTTCGCCGAGCCAACGATGGGCGTCGGTGGGACGGCCGGATCGCGACAATCCATTGGCTGCGCTGAGCAACAAGTTGGCGGTTTGTTCGGCACTGAGTGAGTTTGGATCGTTTTCTCGCAAACGCATCACGGCATAGGCGGCCATGTCGTGCACATCGGCGGCGTTTTCGACTTGGTTGCCGCTCGCATCCAACCGGCGAGCCAGTTGAACCAATGCGGCGATGGATCGAATCGATGAACCATCATTGGCCGCGATCTTGCGAGCCGTCGCGATCGCGTCGTCCCACTGAGCACCGTGCGTTTGTTGCAACAGTTGACCGGTGGCAGCAGCGAGTTCCGAATCGTCCGCGGTTGCGAACGTCGGCGCCAACACTGCAAGCAGCATCCAAACCAACCCGATGGACTTCCAGCGGGTTGTCGGTTGGCCAAGAGAATGGTTCGACTGGTTTTGAGTCACAGTCATGGCTGAATCGAAAAGTCGTGATGAGGGATTCAGAGAGCCGTGTTCCATGAAGAGCGGGCGAGTTCCCGATAGTCGACTGACCTTGGAGACTCGCCCGTTCGAAAATATTGGCTGGATCAAGCCGCGGCGCGGTTGGATTGTTGGAAGAACGATGCCACCGAGTCGACGACGAGAATTTGTTCCGCTTCGGTCAACGATGGGAAGATCGGCAGGTTCAACACTTCGGCACTGGCCGCTTCGGTGTGTTCCAAACCGTCGTGACGGAACGGAATGTCCTGGAAGCACTCTTGTTGGTGCATCGGAACCGGATAGTAGATCTCCGATCCGATCTTGCGTTCGGACAAGTGGGCTCGCAGTGCGTCGCGTCGACCGCCGGGAACACGCAACGTGTATTGATTCCACACGTGGCGAGCGTTGGGATCATGATATGGCGTGCCCAATTGGTCTTCGCCCACCAAACCGGCTTCGGTCAACAATCGGGTGTAGCGGTTCGCGTTGATCGTGCGAGCTTCCACGGCTGCATCGAGGTGACGCAGTTTGACGCGGAGCACGGCGGCTTGAAACGTGTCCAGTCGGCTGTTGATGCCAACGACTTGGTGGTAATAACGCGGACGCATTCCGTGTCCGGCGAACAATCGCAAACGGTCAGCAAAACCGGCGTCGGTCGCGGTCAAGATTCCGCCGTCGCCCATCCCACCCAGGTTCTTGGTTGGATAAAAGCTGAAGCAACCTGCCGTTCCCCAGCTGCCAGCCGGGCGATCGTTGTAGGCCGCACCGATGGCTTGGGCAGCATCTTCGACGACGGGAATGTCATGCTTGGATGCAATTTCACAAATTCGATCGATCTGGGCACACTGACCGAACAAGTGAACCGGAATAATCGCGGCTGTCTTTTCAGTGATCAACGACGCGATCGATTCAGGATCGATGTTGTACGTGTCGGGGCAAATGTCGGCGAAGACGGGAACCGCACCCAAGCGGGTGATGCAGCTGACCGACGCAAAGAAGGTGAAGCTCGGCACGATGACTTCGTCGCCCGCTTTGACATCCAATGCCATCAAAGCCAAAAGCAACGCGTCACTTCCGGAGGCGCAACCGACCGCGTTGGGCGTTTGCGTGTAGGCGGCGACTTCGTTTTCCAGTTCGGTCACATCGGGACCAAACAGGAAACGGCCGCTGTCGAGCACTTCGGTGAGTGCTTCGAGGAATTCGTCGCGGTGCGGGGCGTTATCGCGATTGACATCCAATAGAGGGACGCCGGGGTTGCTAGCAGTCATGGCGAGACTCATCCGTGAAATAAATGCGGGATAGTCGAAAGTCCATTTTCGACGGTGTCGACGCACTGACGCGTTCAAACACTTCTGCTTCAATACGAGGCGTCACACTAAAACGTCAAGACCGAACCAGCGAAGACGCACCCCGAGATCCTCCCCACAATTTCACGAAAACCACATGGCGAAGAACAAAAAAGCCAGAATCCCACACAAATTCCTGCCTTGGATCGCGATCCGAAAACAGTACAGCCTGACCCACGCCGAAGTCCAAATGGCTCGGGAATTGGGTTTGGAACCTCGCAGATTCCCAAGCTACGCGAATATCAAAGACCAACCTTGGAAAAAGCCGCTGAAAGAATTCATCGCTGAGCTGTACCTGAAACAAACCGGGAAAGAACAACCCGAAACGATCTACTCGATGGAGGAATTGGCGGCTCAGCACGTGGCTCGTCGATTGGCGAAGAAACAGGCCAAACTCGAACGTTTGGCAGAGGAAGGGCCCGAGGACGAAGCCTCCGAAACGGTTTGGCCAACTGCGGAATCCAACGAAACTGCAACGAAAACACCCGAATCAGAAGCGATTCCCGCGGCCCAACCGGTTGCCGAACCTGCCGCGGACGTCGCCCCTCCGGCCGTCGAAGTGGAGCAACCCGAAAGCGTTCCAGAGCCTGCTAAAACCGAAACACCGGCGATGGAATCGGTACCAGAGACATCTGCGACCGAACCCGAGCCACAACCGCAAAAGCCCGAAATCGAAGCGGTTGTTTCCGACCCGGAGCCGGTTGCGGATCCTGCTCCCGTTGCCGCAGATCCAGAGCCTGAACCTGCTCCAGAGCCCGAACCCGAGGAGGCTCCACCCGCGAAACCTGCGAGTCCCTGGGAAGCAGCCCGAGCCCGGTTGAATGCGAAATCGGAGGCGAATCCTGACGATCCGGATTTGACATCGGGCCCCGCGGCGACTTAGCCTGATGGTTTGCAAACTGCGTCAATTCACCGCCACGCACCTTTTCGCGGCGGTCACTTCCCTTGATTGGAAAGAGTTAAACGATGGCTAAACGTTGGATCTCAGCTCTGGCTGTCCTGTTGGTCGCCGCCACCACCGTGGTTGCCGCGGACGCCGTGGAAAAAACCGTGGACCTGAAAGACGTGAAGTGCGTCGTCGCTCCACGCGATGCTCAAGCGAGCAAGTCAGCCGAATACAAAGAAGGCAAGGTGTTCTTCTGCTGCAACGGCTGCGAAGGCAAATTCGCCAAGACACCTGAAAAGTTCGCGACTCAGGCCAACCGCCAACTGGTTCAAACCAAACAGTACGAACAGAAAGCGTGCCCACTCAGTGGCGGCAAACTGAACCCCGAAACGTTGATCACAGTCGATGGAGCGAAAGTCGCTTTCTGCTGCAACAACTGCAAGGGCAAGGTCGAAGGCACCGAGGAAAAGAAGCAAGCTGAATTGGTCTTCAGCGACAAAGCTTTCAGCAAAGGTTTTAAAAAGAAAGCCGAAAAGACCGACGGTTGATACAACGTCGCGTCAATCAAAAAACGAAACCCAGTTGGAATTCCCAACTGGGTTTTTTCGTGCTTTCCCACAACATCCAACAACCTGTAGCACGATGGTCTCCATCATGAACCCACCCCCGTACGATGGACTTCCAAGTCCGTCGCCCCTCGCGAGCAAAGAAGCCGTGAGTTTTAAAGTGCCGTGCTCACAAGATTGAAATCACCCTCCTGAACGCAGAGGTCGTGCAGTTTTTAAGTGCTGTGCCAGTGACGCCTTAAGAACCCCGCCCGAGCAGCGGGAGGGGTCGGAAAGCGAGCGTTCAGTGAGATTTCCGAGGGAGGGCAATCCGCGCCGCTTCCCATGCTCGGCCCCCTACCTCACGTTCACCCGAACGGCGTCGTTCGACCTCTCCCCAAACTTCGTTTCGGGAGAGGTACGCCGTGTGTAAATCTGCCGAAAAGCGGCACTTAAAAATTACACGACATCCAAAGACGAAAGCTGCTCAAGGATTTCCCAACCACGCCACCGACTTCATCCGAACGAACGCCGGTTCCGCTATCGCTTAGGCTTCACGGCATCTTTCGGCAACCATTTTGCCAGCTCATCTTTGACGATCTGCAACTCAGGTTTGCCGGCCAAGTTGTCGTACTCATACGGATCGTTGCGGCTGTCGTACAACTCCTCGTCGCCGTTCGCGTACCGGATGTAGCGGTACTGCTCGCTCCGAACGGCATGGTTCTCGTAACCGTGAGTCGTGATCGCGGGAATGTTCCACTCGGCATCTGGATCCTTGAGCAGCGAAGTGATCTCGTGACCTTCCACGTGCTCAGGAACCGGCACCCCAGCCAATTTGCAAAGCGTGGGATAGACCGACATCAAGTCGACGGTTCGTTCGCATCGACTTCCCGGCGTTGTCATTCCGGGGACGACCCAGATCATCGGCGTTCTCGTCGGTTCTTCCCACAAGGCGAACTTGCGCCAATGTTGTTTTTCGCCGAGTGACCAACCGTGATCGGTCCAAAGAACCAAGATCGTGTTGTCCTTTTGCGGGCTGCTTTCATACGCATCAAGCAACCGCCCCAAGTTCATGTCGGTGTAGGCACACGTCGCCAAGTAAGACTGGATGGCCGCCTTCCAACGACCAGATTTCAAAAACTTCTTGTGGTCTTTGTCTGCACCAGCCATCCGCAGACCGGCTGGGGGCAGATCATCCAGATCGTTTTCACGGTGAGGCGGAAGCTGAATCGATTCCAGCGGAAAGGCGTCGTAGTATTTTCTTGGTGCAACGAAAGGCAGGTGAGGCTTGTAGAGACCGCAGACGATGAAGAAAGGCTGATCAGATTCCGAATTCAGGCGATCGATGCAGTAGTTGGTCGTGTGCCAGTCGATCAGATCGTCATCCTTCAAATTCGGATGGACTTTGTCGTTGTGATATCCATCCATCTTTTGAACACCGGGACCATTGGACGACAATCCTTTCTTGGACATGTAGTCGGTCCATTCAGAGGCATGATAATCCATCGAATGATAAATCTTGCCCGCACCGAAAACCTCGTATCCGGCGTTCAAGAACTGAGCCGCCATGCCATCGCCGGCGGGTTGGTACTTCTTCCACTGGTCGCCGTTCTTGTAGCAACCGGTTGTCCAAGGTCGACGCCCACCCATCAACGCGCATCGAGATGGTTCACAAGCGGGAACGGCGCAGTAGGCGTTGGTGAACGCCACACCCATCTTGGCCAGCCGATCAAAGTTGGGCGTTTGAGCTTGAGGATTCCGCCCCATGAACGTCAACCAATGATTGAGGTCATCAACCGCCACCATCAATACATTGGGTTGCTTCGGTTCGGCGTTGACCTGACCAACCGCCGAACCAGCCAAGAAAGCAAAAGCGATGCTAATGATGCAAAGGTGTCTCATCTTAATTCTCGCGGGGGGGAGGACGGAGGTTCGGGACGACCGGGGCAGGCAATGCGTTCAAGCTTTGGACGCAGATATGCGAGTTCGCGAAGGGGGCTCGCATCGAAATGACGTTCCATCGACGAGAATCTTATCGATTACTGTTATCCAACCGATGATCCTTTCAGCCTGAACTTACTCTAGTTGAACCTTCATTTTGTAACCGCAGCTGTGTTTGCAGCAAGCAACAAGTTGAATTTGCAATTTCAAGTTGTCGTTGGAGTGTCAGTCTGACAAACTTGAGTTCGGTTCGACTGCGCATTAAGTACAACCACTAATGCTCAAATGGCTATGAGTGAACCTTTGCTCAAACGGGATTCCCCTCACTTTCAATATGAATGGGTTTTCAAGCTGCGGACATTCGTAAAATGGGAAGGCTGTTGAGTCTGCGACGGCTATCATTCTTCACCCCACCATTCAGGTTTGGCCCATGAGACAGAAACTTATATTCGTGGTAGTTGGCATACTCATGACACTGCCCAACGTTGCACATTCAGCGGTGATAGGAGGCACAAGCTCGTCGAGCTTTTTGACTGCTGACCTTGAGGTAAGTTTGCTTGGTGGTGGCGCTGCAGTCGACGGCGATTTGACTGTCGGTCCATCTGTTGCAGGCACCGCACCCACGGCGTATTCCTTTGACCAAGAAGTCCTAAACGTCTCAGCATCAGCTGGCATCAATCCTTTAATTACGGCGATCGGTGTCGGTTCCAGTTCAGTAGACGTCCTGGCCTCGTCCACGGTCGATGGTGGTCTGGGATCCAGAAATGCGACTGGTAATCAGCTAATTGAAGACTTTGACCTTTCGATTGGTGAACTTCCGGCTTTGGCCGATGTCCTCTCGATCACGGCGGACGCCATTACGGTTTCTTCGGTGGTTGATGGAGACTTCGGAGCACTCAGTCCAGTTGGAACAATGAACGTCACCAATTTTCGGGTTTTTGTTAATGGTGCGCAGGTTGGTGCGTTATTAAATGGTGACATTGCCGCAGATTTCGACTTTGGTTTGTCAACATTTTTGGGTGGGGCGACTTTAACCTTGAATGAGCAAAATATAGTCGGGGATGGCATCTCAAGTTCATCATTGGAAACCAACGCGATCAATTTGCAGCTGAACAACGTGGGAGTCCCTGCGGTTGGCGCTATTGATGGCAACGTGTTGGTTGGGATGACTGGAGCAAGTCTACAAGCTTCTGCTGTTCCCGAGCCATCCTCGTTGGCCATCCTCAGCGCGGCAAGTTTAGGAGGAGTCTTCTGGCGACGTCGTCGTGCAGTTTCACCCGCTTGCTAAGCATCACTCGATTGGCTGCAATCTTATAGGAACTCAATGCTGGCCTTTGCAACGCCAGCATTAGCTATCCAGCCGTAGACCTTCGAAGACCGCTCAAGCGAGGACACTGCTCCGTATCTTGGTGAGCAATTCGATTGCGTCGCCAATCTCTGCTTTTTGTCTCGCCGGGTCTTCTGGGATTTCGCGTTCGATCGTCAGTGGACCGGCGTAGCCGATTTCACGCAGCGTCTGCAGGTAGGTTTCCATGCCGACGTCGCCTTGTCCAAGCGGGACTTCGCGACCGAAGGTGATGCCTGGTTGGTCGCTCCACACACCGTCTTTGCAGTGCACGCTACGCACGTGCGAGCCAACTTTGCGAAGTGCTTCGATTGGGTCGCCGGATCCGTACAAGATCATATTGGCGGGATCGAAGTTGATCTTCAAATTGTCGCGTTCGACTGAATCGATGAACGTCAGCAACCCGTCCGCTGTTTCTTGCCCGGTTTCGAGGTGCAAGAATTGTTCGTTGGACCGACAATGGTCACACAGTTGTTGGGTGACTTCGACGATGCCTTCGTAGTCCGCGTCCGCCGGATCGTGCGGAACGAATCCGATGTGCAACGCAACGCAGTCGACGCCCAACACGCGAGCGAAGTCGCTGATTTCCATCATCTCCTTGAGGCGAGCCTGACGTGTCGCCGGCGGAACCACCCCCACTGTTTTGACGACCGTTGGAATGTCGGCGTAGCTTTCGCCTTCGAAGCCACCGAAGACGGCAGTGCACTGGATGCCATGTTCATCGAGTTGCGACTTAAACTTCTGAGCGGCTTCGGGAGTTCGGTTGTCAGCGTGCGGGGCGTGCAGCTGGATGGTGGGCAAACCAAGTTCGCGAATGACCGGCCAAGCAACTCCTAGGCCCGCGTCGATGGAAGCGAATACACCAATGGGCCAAGACGACATAGATCGGTCCTTTCAAAGAGTTGCTCGATGAATTGAGAGACGGTGAGAAGCAACGAAGGAAGCGTTCGGAAATAACTTCGGCAATCGTGTAAAATCGCAG
>TARA_R110002072_G_scaffold622_5_pt1 | contig 27766 bp, 30 predicted proteins | sample TARA_R110002072 | Tara Oceans TARA_R110002072 (sample SAMEA4397118) | marine metagenome | biome: Polar Biome; feature: [SRF] surface water layer (ENVO:00010504); material: water (ENVO:00002006), including particulate matter (ENVO:01000060) such as... | depth 5 m | reverse complement strand
TGATTTCATCAAACACAGAAGATGCGGGATCGGCCATTATATTGCTCAAAGGAAACCACATGGAGCTAGACGACAAGATTTTCAATATTCTACAGAAGCACACTAACGCCTTGTTGCTTGCACTGGGTTACCGTGATTTCCCAACAGGATGTCATTCTGAACGCGTACACGGTCTTTCCAAGGAAATTGGAGCACATTATGGTCTGTCAAATAATGAGATAAATGCCCTAGTTATAGCCGCGTCATTCCACGACATAGGGAAGATCGGTATACCCGATCAAATATTGTTGAAACCGTCCCAATTAGATAAAGCCGAGTGGGAAACAATGAAACAGCACTCCGAAATCGGCGAGAAAATAATGGGCTCAACAGGGCTAGAAGGCTCGCAACAAGCGGCTCTGTTGATCCGGCATCACCACGAGCATTACAACGGCATGGGCTATCCAGACAAACTTTCAGGAGAAAATATTCCGATTTGCTCTCGGATCATCTCTATCGCTGATAGCTACGATGCGATGGCCGTAACAAGGTCATATCACCGCGCGCGCGCACACCTCGAAATCATGGACATACTTCATAAAGAAACTGGAAGCAAACACGACCCAGAGCTAATGCGAGCTTTTTGCGAGATTATTGAATCCAGCAAATTTAAGACAACACAAATCTAGTCGGGAAATCTGTTGACCAGCCGAAAAGCTGGCCTACGGTTAAACCTTTAGCGTCTCAGTATATGGTGGCCAACCAAGTGGCTTGCCAGCCAGTAAATGCAAATGGATATGGTAAACAGACTGGCCGCCATATTCATTACAGTTCATCACCACTCGATAACCATCTTCAGCAAAACCTTGCTCTGCGGCTAGCTTTTTCGCTACCCAGAATAAATGCCCTAACAAGGGTTTGTCTTCCTCCGTCATATCGTTAATCGTGGCAATCGGCTTTTTAGGAATGATCAAACAATGAACCGGTGCTTGTGCCTGGATGTCGTTAAAAGCCAAGCTGAGTTCATCTTCATAAATGATATCGGCCGGAATTTCTCGATTAATTATTTTTGTAAAAATAGTATCTGACATAGTTCATCCCTTTTCTGTTTTTTGAAAACCAAATCAATGGTGTAGCGGCCATTATGCTTTAGCGAGTTTGGGTAAATCACCAGATGCTCCAATAGCATATTTCATGACGTTGTTTTTGACGAAGCCGGTAGTATTCGCCAAGCCTAAACCAATATTTCTCAGAATACGAAGTGGTAGCAGGTCATTGCTAAAACCATAATAAAAGGCATCCATCGTACTCATCATGACTTGGTTTTCAGTACGACGAGCCTTTTGGTAGCGCTTAAGGACTGTTTCCGATGCAATATCTTCATTATTCATATTCGCTTGAATAAGCACTTCAATCAGCGCTGCTGCATCGAGTAAGCCCAGATTCACGCCCTGACCAGCAAGCGGATTAATAGTGTGTGCAGCATCACCAGCAAGCGCAATACCTTGTTTGATATAGGCCAGCGCATGAGAACGAAATAGAGGAAAACTGGCACGTTCTTCAATGCTCAATAATAGCGGTAAGGTATCTGGGTATTCTTGCTGAAAATACGCTAACAATTGTCCATCACTGAGGGCTTTCATGCTGGAAATACTTTCAGGTGAGTCGTACCATACCAGAGATGCGTAATGGTTTTCACCTACGTCACTGAGCGGTAAAAAGGCAATTGGCCCATGCGGGGTGAATGATTGCCAGGTAATGTCTTCTTGAACACCTTGATAACGAACCGTACACACAAATGCCTGCTGTTCGTATTGTTCACGGGTTTGGCCAATACCTGCTTGAGTACGCACTTGAGATTGTGCACCTTCAGCACCAATCACTAATCGAGCACGTATTTCACCTTGTTTTGATAAGACAATTCTTTTCATGGTACTTTGAAGCTCCATAGACACAACGTCATCCGGGCAAAAAATGCTTAAACTTCCCATCTTATCCATTTGCTCATGTAAGGCTAAGTGGACAATATCATTTTCAATAATATGGCCGAGGTGTGTTTGGCCAATAACATCGGCATTAAATTCAGTTCTCGCCCAGCTTGAAATATCCGGTAATTTTGCAGCCAAGCCTTCTTTAGCCGGCATTTCATTGACAGCCAAACGTCGATAAGGGCAGGTTCGTTTAGAAGTAATATGCTGCCAGGCACCAACATGTTTGAGTACTTGTTCGCTAGCAAAACTAATGGCAGACACTCGAATATGAGGCACCTCATTGTCGACATAAGGTTTGGATTTTTGAGGATCAATGACGGCCACCTTTAAATTTGACCGTGCCAAACCACAAGCGATTGTCGCACCGACCATGCCGGCTCCAACAATTACCACATCAAATTCACTACTCATTAGCGTTACTCTTTATTATAAAATACAGACATATTATGCTAGATGTTTGCTGAAATCACAGCTCATCGCATTAACTTTTCACATGAGGATAAACATGCACAATCATCGCTCATTACGCCTGCAATTTATAGGCTTGGTTTTGTTAATGACTAGCTTGGCGTTTACTTCAGTCTGTTTCGCTAGCGGTTTTCCTACTCGCAGCATTGAAGGCCAACTTCAACCGTCATTAGCACCTATCATCGAAAAAACCGCGCCCGCAGTTGTGAATATCGCAACTTATACCGTTCAAAAACGCTTTAATCCATTATTGCAGTCACCCTTCTTCAGGAATTTCTTTTCATTTCCAGATGATGTTGAAGAAACCCGACGCCTTCAAAGCGCGGGATCTGGTGTTATTGTTGATGCTCAAAAAGGTTATGTATTAAGCAATCATCATGTTATTGCAGGCTCAAATGATATTGAAGTCAAACTACAAGATGGGCGCAGTTTGAGTGCAACACTCATTGGCTCCGATGAAAAAGTCGATATTGCACTTTTACAGATACCGGCAGATAAACTTTCTGCCCTTGACATCGCTGATTCAGACTCTTTAAAAGTCGGTGACTTTGTTCTGGCCATAGGCAATCCTTTTGGTCTGGGTCAAACGGTGACCAGTGGTATTGTCAGTGCCTTGGGCAGAAATGGCTTAGGTATTCAGGGTTATGAGGATTTTATCCAAACCGATGCGTCCATTAATCCTGGTAACTCGGGAGGAGCCTTAATCGATTTAAATGGTCGCTTAGTGGGCATCAACTCAGCCATTATTGCCCCCGCGGGAGGTAATGTGGGCATTGGTTTTGCCATCCCCACTGCCGTGACTCAATCCATCATGAAACAGCTTATTAATTATGGGAAAGTCAGTCGAGGTGGCATTGGTGCACGTTTTCAGGACTTAAGCTCGGAGTTAGCAGAAGCATTCTCACTTTCAAACCAAAAAGCCACATATCAAGGCGCCTTAGTTGCCAGTATTTTACCGAATAGCTCAGCAGAAAAAGCAGGTTTAAAAGCGGGCGATATTATTATTACAGCCGGTACTCGCCGCATTACGAATGCCATAGATATTCAAAACAGAATTGGTCTTTCTGCAATTGGCGAACATTTACCCATCCGCTATATTCGTCTGGGTAAAGAGTATGATACCGAGATATTGATCAGCCCTATTCCGGTTCCAGAAGCCAACGGCGAGTTGCTTTCTCCTTATTTATCTGGCGCGCAGTTAATTGATCTAATCCCCAGTGATCAAGAAGAATCTATCGGTATTAAGCTTAAAGCATTGAAGAAAAATTCCAGTGCTGCACAACTGGGTTTCGGAGAGGGCGATATTATCTTTGCTGTAAATCGAACGCGCGTTCGCAGTATTGAGGAATTAAAACAGTATTTGAGTCAACGCCATGCAAAGGCCTTTAAAATACGCAGAGGCTACGAAGATTTTATTATTTATGTTCGGTGAATTGAATAATCTCAGGACAGCAGTCACGGCCCAGAGATTAGAATACTTGAATTGAAACTTAAGATACTTTCTTACGAATTAGCCAACTAGGCTTTTTAACCCCAATTTTTGCAAAGCCCTCATTGAGGGTCATAGGGTGTGCAAGATCCATATAATCACTAAGCTTCATTTTAATAACTTCATGATGGTTTCCGGCTCTGAAAGCGATGTCCGAGTCATAATCAAAGCCTTCATACATATAAATAGGGACATCGTAGAGGTTGCCAAATGGAGGCATGGCGCCCACTTCGCATGATGGAAATCTGTCTTGAAATTCTTCTTCACTCGCAAGCGACACTAATTCTGTGCCCATCGCATGCATAAATCGATCCCAGCGAATACGGCATGAAGCGGGCAATACAATCATCGACATACAGCCATCTAAATTTACCATTACCGTTTTGGCCATTTGGTCGCCTTTCACATTAATGCGTTCGGCTATTTCTTTTGCCGTATAGGCAATGGAATGTTCGACAGAAATATATTTAACCTGATGTGAATCAAGAAATTCTTTTAATTTTTCTACTGGCATGATCAAACCCTCACAACTTGCATGGTATTGTTCGACACACCCTTTCATCATCTTATCAGCACGTCTATGCCCAGAGTTTGTCGCTAGTTAGCGAATATAGTGTCAGAACAATCTATGTAAATGTTCCTGCGCGTCATGCCGATTTGCATCTTCACGCAATTTCAATTTACGGTTGCTACATATCTCTACAAGACCTAAAACATGTTTCAAATGTCTTTGTACTTATAGAGTCGTTCATTGTTCAGGATTTCGCCACTTTTAGAGTGCGTGTATTACATTTGTTTGCAAATATCTATACCTAGTTACTTTCAATAGGCTTTATCTTCACTAACCTCAACCTTCAATAGAAAGTCGAAGCCATAAAAAAGCGACCGAAGCCGCTTGTAATTTTCGTACAAAAATCTAACTCTAGCCTTATTGTACAGTATGCATATGAACATCTTGCTGAGGAAACGGAATACTAATGCCTTGTGCATCAAATTCTTTCTTAACCGCTTCAAACATAGCGAAATAAACAGCCCAGTAATCAGGCGTATTCACCCACACTCGCACTTTGAAATTGACAGAGCTATCTGCTAAGGCTTCAACGGCGATTAAGTGTGCGGGGTCTTTTAAGATACGTGTATCAGCTGCAACTAATTTCTCTAACGCCGCTTTGGTTTTATCAATATCATCGCCATAACCAATACCGAAAGAAAAATCGATACGACGTGTCGGCATCTCATTAATATTAACCAAGCTGCTATTTGATAGTGGGCCATTCGGGATAATAACAATACGATTATCAGCCGTTGTTAACACCGTGTTGAATATTTGAATATGCTTAACAACACCAACATGGCCTTGCGCTTCAATCACGTCACCGACTTTGAATGGTTTGAAAAGAAGAATCAGCACGCCACCCGCAAAGTTTGCCAAACTGCCTTGCAGCGCCAAACCCACAGCTAAACCAGCCGCACCCAGTACCGCTATAAACGAGGTTGTTTGAATACCAACCATTGACGCAACCGCAATAAACAGCATTAGCTTTAATAACACGGACACTAAACTGCTCATAAAAGAAGCTAGGCTTGGGTCTGCCTTGGCGCTAAAGTGCACACTTGTTTTATTGACTAGCTTTTTGATGATCCATAAACCAATAATTAACGTAAACAGTGCAAGCAGAACTTTGGGTCCATAATTAATTAAAGCTTCAAAGATGATTTCAATATATTTAGATGCTTGGTCGGTATCTAGATTTAAACTTTCCATGGTGGTTTCCCCGTTGTTATAGAAATTTTTAATGATCATAAAACTGTTGATCGTTATTATTATCGAAGCGTTAAGCCTTTATATGCTTAGAAAGCACAAAAAAAGTTGTTACAACCCAACACCTGCTTTTCCGGCAGATCTTAAAGTACCTCCATTGGTCGGTCAATATAAAACCTTATACATAGATGCGGCTATCGACTAAGGTCGATCGCCTGTAACCCAGAACTTGGCCAAGCCTGTACGCGTGTGAGAAATTTAATAAGGTGAGGGTTTATCTTTCAAAAAATGTCCAAAAAATATGAAATATAGACCTAGCCCTAAGATATCAGCCGCTAAGTCCCACATCGAAAAACTTCTATAAGGCAAATAGGCTTGAACTAATTCAATCGTTAAGCCGAAACAGCTTAAACCAATAAACAGAATCATAAAGCGTGTTTTAGGGTGGGCAAGCTGCGATGTGAAGGCCATAATAAAAAAGCCTGAGGCATGTAATAACTTATCATTAAACTTTGCTTGTATGCCGCCCTCGACTGGGGTAAATGCCATATAACATCCGACAAGTAATGATGCATAAAACATAACTTTAAACAGCCAAGCCCATGCTTGAATATGCTGTTGAAGTGAAAAAACTTTCAAAATGAGCTCATCTCTTTTATTTTAGCCGAGCATTATAAACTTATAATTCAATATAAGGCATTAACTATGAATGGAAACTTTTTTAAAGGGCTTGGGTATATGACTCAAGGTTTTCACATCATACTTCAACCAGGCTTTCGATTATTTTTACTGGTTCCCCTTCTGGTTAATATTGTACTTTTTACATTGATGATTATGTGGGCATACAGCCTCATCGATGGTTGGATGATATCATTGCTATCATGGTTACCTGAATGGCTGGCATTTTTAGAGTGGCTATTTTGGAGCGCTTATTTTGTTGTGATTGTCATGACGCTGTTTTACGGTTTTGTTGCCGCTGCCAACCTCATTGGCGCACCCTTTTATGGTTATTTAGCAGAACGCACTGAAAATTATTTACGTGGTAAAGATATGAGTGAACCGTTTTCATGGAAAGTATTAATCGCCATGATCCCCAGAACGGTGTTGCGAGAGTTACAAAAAATACTTTATTACTTACCACGTGTTATAGGCTTATTGATATTAGGCCTCATCCCCGGCATTAACCTGATCGTAGCCTTTGTCTGGTTTATTTTTTCTGCCTGGATGATGGCGATTCAGTATATCGATTACCCTGCTGATAATCATCAGATGAGCTTTAAAGATATGCGCAGGTATTTATCTTCATATCGATTTACCTCGCTCGGCTTCGGCATGCTGGCATTTGGGCTAACATTGCTACCCATCCTGAATTTTCTCGCGCTACCGGCGGCGGTATGTGGTGCGGTTGCATTCTGGGTAAACGAACCCAGGAGCTTTGATAATGTAAATATAAACTTAGATATTGAAGCTCAACGAAAATTAAATACTTAACTAGCCAGTTGATCTTCAGTACTTGTCTGAATATTTAATGGGAAGTGACAGGTAAACTCGCTTCCCTCACCTTCTTTACTGTGTATTTCCAAATTTGCTTTATGATTAATTAAAACATGTTTAACAATCGCAAGGCCCAAACCAGAGCCTCCCGTTTCTATATCTCTACTTGGATCGGTTCGATAGAAACGCTCTGTTAAATGTGGGATATGAATCGGATCGAAACCAAGGCCGGTATCTTTCACCGAAAAGTGAAAGCCACTTTGGTCCTGCCACCAAACCAGCTTTATGCTACCTTGGTTTGGTGTATATTTAACCGCATTAAAGACTAGATTAGAGAAGGCACTATAAAGTTGCCGTTCATCACCTAAGATATAAAGTCGTTTATTCTGCTTTGAACCCGCTTCTTGCTTGCTTAAGTCAAGAGGCGTGTCATTAAATGACAAACGAATAATGTGTTTTCTATCTCCGCTCAGGGTTTGTGCATCATGACAAATTAACCTTAGAAGGCTTTCTATATCAATCACGCCACGACTATTGGTAAGATCTGCTGTTTCAAATTTGGCGAGCAAGAGTAAATCCTGGATGAGTATTTCCATTCTATTGGTTTGAGAGGACATGCTTTTAAGAGGCCGCTGCCATTTTTGAGGCACATCTGAGGAATCTTGCAGCGTTTCAAGATAGCCTTTAATGACGGTCAGCGGTGTTCTTAAGTCGTGTGATACATTACTCACAAAATCTTTTCGCATTTGCTCTAATCGACTCACTCTCGTAATGTCTTGAGCGAATACTAGCCTATCCTCCTGTCCAAAAAGGGTGATATGAATACGTAGTTTTATATTGTTATTGATCGGTGAATGAATTTCGAGTGGGTCGCTGTAATCTTTACCATCAAAATAGCGCTTAAACGCAGGGTTACGAATTAAATTCGATATGAGTTGACCACGATCAGTATCTAGGCGAAAACCCAACAAATCGCCAGCGGCAAAATTCCACCAGTCCATCGCGCCTTCAGAATTGGTCATGATGACGGCATCTTTCAAGGCATTTGTCGACATCTGCACGCGTTTAACCAGTGACTTTAAATGCGTTTGCGTTTGTCTGTTTTGATACTGAAGTTGATAAATACCTTCAAACAAGTCGCCCCATAAGCCATAACTTTGCGGGATACCTTGTTCATCATGATGGCTATATAACCAACGGTGAAGACGAACCGACTGAATAATTGTCCAGACAAGATATACAAATACGCCAATTGCTAAGACCCAAGCGAGTTCATCGAATAACAAGCCAATCATCACAAGACTAAACAAAGCCCAAAAAAGAGATCGTATATGCCCAATACTGCGCTTGTGCATGTATATATCCTTTATCTATTTTATTTTCAGTTCTTATTTTTTCAGTTCTTACTCAGTCGTACTAAATTAACACTTTAGGACATGCCTCAAAACAGAGTCTAGTTACTTTATGACGTGCAGCAAAATTAGCACATTTAAGCAAATGCCTGCGCGGAAAAACGATAGCCTGTTCCACGAACAGTTTGAATCAAGTGTTCATGTTTCTCTCCCAAGGCCTTCCTCAAACGACGAATATGCACATCAACCGTTCGGTCTTCGACATACACATTGCCACCCCAAACCTGGTCTAACAACTGAGAGCGGGTGTACACCCTATTTTGATGCGTCATAAAAAACTGTAGTAATCTATATTCAGAAGGCCCCATTGTTAAAGCTTCTTTATGGGACATCACTCGATGGCAAACAGGATCCAAGAGGAGACCCTCAACCTCAATTTCACTTTCAATACCTTGTGGCGTCGCTCTGCGTAATACCGCTTTTAAACGAGCGACTAACTCCCTTGGTGAAAATGGTTTGGTGATGTAGTCGTCTGCGCCCACTTCCAAACCCTGAACTTTATTATCTTCTTCAGTTTTCGCTGTGAGCATAATAATGGGGATATCGGCCGTCGTTTCATTACGTTTAAGGCGACGCGCCAACTCTATTCCGCTGGTTCCTGGTAACATCCAGTCTAACAGGATCATATCAGGGCGCTTATCTACAATGGCAATGAAAGCATCTTGAGCATTGGATGCTTCGACACAATGGTAATCAGCCATCTCTAAGGCAACGGTGATCATTTCTCGAATAGCAGCTTCATCATCGACAATTAATACAGTTTTTTCTGGCATCATATCTACTCCAAAAGTCAGTCTGTATTAAACCTGTCTGCTGTTACAGTTTTATGACAACTAAAAAATCTACCCAAACAGACCAAAATTAGGCTTAAGGCACGGCATATTCTAGAAATATCCCACAAAAAAGCACCAAGCCAACCCAGTTATTATTTAGAAAAGCCTGAAAACAAGCCTCTCTGTCGCGGTGACGAATCAAATGCTGTTGATAAACAAAAAATACCGAAGCAACAGAAACGCCTAAATAATAAAACTCGCCCAGTGTTGCCTGTTGACCAATAACGCATAACGTCAGAATGACTAAAACCTGCAGGAAGGCGATAATCACTCTATCCAAACTTCCAAATAAAATGGCCGTCGACTTTACCCCAATTTTTATATCATCATCCCGATCAACCATGGCATACATGGTGTCATAAGCAACTGTCCAAATAAGGCTTGCCATATAAATGAGCCAAACAATACTGGGCAGGCTATTCGTTTGTGCGGCATAGGCCATTGGCACCGCCCAAGCAAAAGCAGCACCTAAAAATACTTGGGGTAAATGTGTATAGCGTTTCATAAATGGGTAGATAAACGCCAGGATAACGCCACCCACAGATAAATAAATGGTCAGCGTATTCATAGACAGAACTAATAAAAAGGCGACTGTGCATAATAAAACAAAACACATTAATGCCTGTTTTGGCGACACTAAGCCTGTGACTAAAGGTCTATCTTTTGTTCTTTTGACCTCACCATCAATTTTTCTGTCGGCAAAATCATTAATCACGCAGCCTGCGGAACGCATTAAAATAACGCCTAAGATAAAGACAGTAAGTACATTTAAAGAAGGGATACCTTCTGCGGCTAACCAAAGCGCCCATAAGGTTGGCCACAAAACCAGATAAATGCCTATCGGTTTATGCAGCCGCATTAAATGCAAATAAGCGATTAGCGTATCTTTGTTCATGACTAAATCCTGACTCTATTTCAAACTATTTTGCTGTATTTAATGGGCAAGCAGATAAAAATACAGGGGGCATAAAAAACTCACTCACAAGTATAGGCTTACCATGCAGAAAAAAAATGGATCGACGTGCCGATGCATTTTGCTGCATTTTATGTCTAAATGATGCGATTTGCAGCGGCCCTCGCGTCATCGTTTTTGACTTAAACAAGAATGCGCCCAAGGGGCGTGTCCCTAAATGCGCCAGTTGTTTTTCCGCCCCCGTTAATGTTCCTTTAGGGATAATACTTCTGGCTTTTACCCAGACGTCTCCGTAACAAAGCAAAGATACTTCTCTAATCAGGGCCCGTTGGCCTACAGGTAATGCTAGCAAGCGCCTTTCATCGAGACTGGGTAGTGCCCAGGTCTGACGACTAATTTCAACATTAAAATGCCCTTGGGATGCCTGGATAAGTCGTTTCGTTAAAGAACCTCGATCAAGTACCCAGTGACGCCGATGATAAGGCAGTTTGGCCACGGGAACACGCCGATAACGTCGCCAAATAATATCATTTTCTTTGTTGAGACTTTGTGGCATTTATAAACCTTTTACAGCATAAATGCCGGGTGCATTTCGCCAATAACCCCGATAATCCATACCAAACCCAAACACGAAACGATCTTCCAAGCGTAAACCACAAAAATCTGCTTTCAAACCTTGAGGGACCTTTCTAGCATGAGTTTTTTCAGTCAATACAGCGGACATCACCTCGCTTACACCTTGATCTTTGCAGTACTGAATAATGTCCAGAAGGGTTTTCCCTTCATCTAGAATATCATCAACAATGAGTACCGAACGACCTTGAAGTTGAGTCAAAGGCTGTACACGCCAATTCAACGACTCACCTTGAATGTTATCGCCATAACGTGAGGCATGCAGATAATCTACTTCCAGGGGGAAGTCTAAGTGAGATAAGAGCTGTCCACCAAAAACCAGTCCACCATTCATCACAATTAAAATAATTGGGTTTTTAGCTTTAAATGCGACATTGATTTTGTTAGCCAACACCTCAATCGCTGCAACAACTTGGGCGTGTGTATAAAGACAGTCTGCCTGATCGAATATTTTCTGCATGCTATCAGCAATCTTTCTTGGACTTTCTATCGTCATAGTGCACTTCCAGCTTTTGGGGTGTGAAGATTATATCGATGCCAGATCTTTTAGGCTAATAGTTACTCTTTTTTTGTAAACAACATTTTCTTTTTGCAAGCAGCGACGTTGAAACATCAAAATATTTGTACTCATGAAGTGCTTTCGGTAAATTACCGAAAACTTTTTAAACTCGCTTTAAACTTTACAAAAAACAGGAACTGAAAATGAAAAAATGGCAGTGTGTAGTATGCGGATTAATTTATGACGAAGCAGAAGGTTGGCCGGATGATGATATTGCACCTGGCACTGCATGGCAGGATGTCCCTGAGGATTGGCTTTGCCCCGATTGTGCCGTTGGTAAAGAAGACTTTGAAATGGTTGAAATCTAATGCATGATAACCAAAGCATCGTTGTGATAGGCAGCGGGTTAGCTGCCTATTCATTGGTCAGAGAATTTCGTAAGTTAGATACTCGGACACCCGTACTGATTATTTCTCAAGATGATGCACACTCCTATTCTAAGCCCATGCTATCTACCGGTTTTACCAAAAATAAATCGGCTGATGAGCTTTCTATGGCTGACCCAGGAAAAATGGCAGCACAGCTCAAGGCCTCTATTCGAAATTTCACTACTGTGACCAAAATTGAACCCGCAAGTTCATCTATTCATATCGGTGATGAAGTTATTACTTATAGCAAACTGGTATTAGCACTGGGGGCCAAGGTTAATAAACTTAATTTTCCTGGAAGTCAGTTATCTCAGGTTATGTCTATCAATGACTTAATGGATTACCGCCACTTTCGCACATCCTTAACACCCAAACAGCATGTCTTAATTATGGGGGCCGGCCTGATTGGTTGTGAATATGCCAATGACCTGCTTATCGGTGGTTATAAGGTAACGCTGGTAGATCCGGCAAAAACAGCGATGAATGGCCTGATTCCTTCTGAAGCAGGCGCGGTTCTGGCAAATGGACTAAGGAGTGCGGGTGCCGACATGCTACTTGAGCATTACGTGCAACATCTCGACACACTCGATGATGGCTCAATGTGTGCCACACTCAATACCGGGCAGAAACTACCCTGTGATTTAGTCATCTCAGCGATTGGTTTAACAGCAAATACTCAGTTGGCAGAGCAGGCTGGAATAGCATGTAGACAAGGCATCATCACCGATCAATTCCTTGAAACATCGGCTAAAAATATCTTTGCGTTGGGAGATTGCGCAGAAACCCATGGAGAGGTTCGGCTGTATGTCTTACCTCTGATGGCCAGTGCCCGAGCGCTCGCCAAAACGCTATCCGATGAAAAGACCGCCGTTAATTTTGGTATCATGCCTATTGCCACCAAAACACCTGCTTGCCCTGTAGTAACAGTTCCACCAAAGGATGTAACAGGTGCCTGGTCTTTTGAAAAAACAGCGAATGGCCTGATTGGAAAATTCATCAACGAATCAGACAAAACCTGCGGCTTTGTCTTAACCGGGGATGCTTTAAGCCAAAAAGCTGCACTGATTCAGGAAATGAATCAATAAAGACCTACTTTTCTTACACTTTGATTAAATGACAAAACAAAGGTATCGTCTATGCCCTTGTTTTGTCATATTATCTTAGTATTACAGAGCCAATTCATAATTACTTGAGAGAAACTATGTCGCGTGTAACAAGCAAATCACGCGCAGCAAAACAACTAAAAGATAAAAAAAATTCTTCTGCAGTAAAGCGACCCGAAGATAAAAACCAAACAACAAAAAATAATAAGGATGGTTGGGAAATGAGTGCGCGAGAAGCCCTTCTAGTCAATTTTGTTGTGAGTGAAATATGAATAATGTCCTGAATCAATTAATCGATGTACTGAAGCTAAAAAAACTCGATGAGTTTCATTTTGAAGGCTGTAGTGAAGACTTGGGGTTTCGCAATGTTTTTGGTGGCCAAGTTTGTGGCCAAGCCATGATGGCCGCTTACCAAACAGTTGAGAACCTTCAAGCACATTCCATGCATGGCTATTTTCTTCGTGCGGGTGACCCGACACTTCCCATACAATATGAAGCGCAAATAATACGTGATGGCAGCAGCTTTTCTGCGCGTAGAATTATCGCACGGCAATACAATAAAGAAATTTTTACCTTGAATGTGTCTTTTCAAAAGACAGAAAATGGCCTTGAACATCAATTTGATATGCCTGACACCGCTGAACCCGATGTACTTTTATCTGAATTGGAAATGCGCAGACGCTTCAAACACCTCATTCCTGAAAGTATACGAGAGCAATTTACTCGAGACAGACCTATCGAAATTCGCCCTGTTAAGCCGATTAATTATTCCAACCCCGATATACGATCACCCTATAAACAGAATTGGTTTCGGACTGTTGCAGAGCTACCCGATGATTTAGCCTTACATCATTGCATTCTGACCTATGCTTCAGACTTTGGCTTACTAGGCACCAGTATGCTTCCTCATGGCGTAAGCTTCGCGCAAAAAGACATGCAAGTAACCAGTCTGGATCATGCCATTTGGTTTCATCGGCCTTTTCGTATAGATGAATGGTTGCTCTATGATATGGATAGTCCAAGCGCATCCGGTGGACGTGGTTTTAATCGTGGAAATATTTTTAATCAACAGGGCCAACTGGTCGCATCAGTTTGCCAAGAAGCGCTTATCCGCCGCCGTGCAGCCAGTAAAGCTAAGTAATATCCAAGAGAAGACCTAATCTAAGACACAAAGAATTTCAAACAAATACATGCGCAAAATGTTGGTTAGCCTTATACTCATGGGTGTTCTCATATTTATATTTTAAGGAGACCTATATGAGTAGTGCCGAAGAAAGTAGACAAGCCAAAATCATTAGTGAGCTGCGAGTATTTATTCGCAAAGTACTAAGTGAACCAGGAGTGGCGACTACTTGCATGGAAATCGCACGCGAATTGAAAAACGAACCCGATGCTACTCAAAAAATAGCGGAGAAAATAAGTTCATCAACAATCGTGAGAATTCCAGAAGAGTTAAGTGATGCAGACAAAATATTTTTAGATATTATCCACGAAGTTTTAGATGATGAATCAGCGTTGTACTAGTACGACTCACTTAAAATACAATATAGAGACCTTTATACTTGCAAGGTCTCTATTAAATATTGTCTTTTGAACAAAGTGTCTTCAGAAGTTTAAATGCATTTTGGATATCTTCAGACTTCGTCGCAATATGCTTCTGCTCGATAAGAATATCTTTCAATATATCTAAAGTAGTCAGTGGATTCGCCAAGACGACTCTAAAGACGACACAAGGCCGCAAGTAATATTTAATGGGCTCTAATCTAGTTCTAGATACAAATGATAAACCTTTCTCACGCTGCGTCTTTTGAATAAACTTGGTGATTCGATCAAGTACAGCATTAATTTTATCCATTTGAATTTCATCAGCTTCGGCCAAGGCTTTCCTGGCAAAGTCTGGGCAATATCGATAGGTAATGATATTCAATTCTGGATAACTAATAACTTCAAAATTCTCATCTGCATCAATCATTTCAGCAAATGCTTTAGCTTTATCAATACCCTGATCAATAAGAATTTCGTAGCCTTCTTTAGCAATGATTTTCAGCCCGGAATGAATCAACATGGCCATGCCAGGTCTTGAGCCTTCTAATGTCGTGCTACCTAAATCTTTTGAGCCTTTACGCACAACATATTGCGCATGATGGGCAATTGATTTGAGTTTTTTAGGATCTTTGAAAAGCACTAAGCCACTTCCCATGGGAACATAGAGCTGTTTGTGGGCATCGAGCGTCACTGAGTCAGCCTTTTCTATACCTTTCAATAAGCTTTTATAACGATGTGAAAATAGAGTCGGACCACCCCATGCAGCATCAATATGAAAATGCGCTTTAAATTCTCTGGCAATTTCGGCCATTTCTTCAAGTGGGTCAATATTGCCCGTTTCAGTGGTACCCGCAATGCCGATCACGCTGAGAATGCATATATTTTCTTTTTTCAAGCGGCAGCATGTTTCTCTGAGCGCATCTAAGTCGATACGATTATCGGCATCGGTCTCAACAGAAATAAGATAATCACGCCCAATACCTAATAAATCTGCGGCTTTCCTGAAAGAGTAATGGCCTCGTTTTGAAATAACGATCGCAGCACCTTCGTAGCCATAATATTTTAAAGCTCTAAATAAACCTTCATGTGCAACACCTTTAAAGTTACCTTCTGGCGGCAATGCAAGATTTTTAGCGGCCCACAGTGCCGTTATGTTTGCAATGGTTCCGCCTGAACACATCGAGCCTAAAGCGTATTCAGCATCATGCATCCAGTCTTTATAAAACTCGGTATCCTGCCCATATACGAGCCGATGCAACATGCCCAACACTTGGCGCTCCAAAGGCGTAAATGCTTTCGAGGTCTCTGTTTTAACCAGATTCTGATTCAAAGCAATCATGATCTTGGATAAGGGCAGCATGAAATAAGGTAAAGCCGATGTCATATGACCGACAAAACTGGGTGACGATGTGTGAACAGACTGTGCAACTAATTTATCGAGTAAGAAGCGCGTATGTTCCGATACAAAAATAGGCTTTTCGGGTATACGTGATTCTGAAAAATCCTTTTCCATCTCTTGAAGGTCATGTTCTACCGCAACAATATGCTCTTGCATAAAGCCTGCGAGATTATTAGAAACATCCTGATCAATACGACTCAAGGTCGAATCAGGCGCTTCAGGCACCGTGAAAACACGATACATACTCTCGATACTGGCTTGCGCGAATTTTTGCTTATGGAAATCGGAATTTGACATACGCTACTGCTATAAAAATGCCCCGTTATGAAAACGAGGCGTAGTATAGTCTGTCGTTCGAAAGATAACCAGACAAGGACACCTTTGACGACAATATTGAGCTAATTTTTCACCTATCGAATTCAAATTACCATTGAACGGGTGCCTCTGAAGACCCTGCTGTTGCCCTTACTTTTTTATTGGAATGATTGTTGTTAGCCTCTCCCTCTTGCTTTATCAGGCGAACAATGGCGCCTTTTTGCACGCTTTTATATTCACCACTAACCAGCTCTGCAATAGCATATTTGGGCAATACTGTTAGCACATTCAACTCACCCAATTTGCTACCATCGACCTGGATAGGCATTCCGGTGTCTGGGTCTATGATCTTGCGGCCTTTAGTAAACAACTCAAATCGGTCCCCAACATTAACCCTGTCACCGCCTTGATTGAGGTAAATTTCTGTGTTGCTGATCATATCCATTACTTTCACCGGATAAATGACATCCATAACGCCTGATACCACACTATTAGCAACAGCATCTAAGGTTACCGTATTCTTTTGGTCTTTTTTACGCGGAAATTCTTCTGCAACAGTATCGGCCCACATTATTTTCTGCGTAGCCACCTCTATGACCTGATAAGAAAGATCTATTCGATCAATCTTTTTAGTCTCTGTCATGCCATAAAACGTTTTTGTCTCAACCTTAGTCGACAAGTCAAAGATATTACCCACCACCATAAAGTCGGCACCTAATACTTGACCAAGCCGGCCAGCTTCACTTGCCGGTACATTTTCAGACGATAATAAGCTCGTTTCGGAGGCAAACTCTTTACCATAATCACGGTTTAAAACTGCAAATTTTCGAGATTGGGTAAAGCCCGACTGTATACTATCTTTTAATCGAATGGATAGTTGATAAGCATTAATAGCCGTACCCTGATCGTTAACAGAAAATGTGGCGGTAGCAAAACGAAACGGCATTATAGCAATACTTTTTCGTGTATCGTTTTTAACATCTGACTGATATTTTGGAATATTTGCCAAAATAGTTACCTGCCATGAGTTCTGACCTGACTGAGGCTTTACAACCTCTATCACCTCATAAGAGTCTATCCAGCCTTTCGAGCGTGTATAAATATTTTCTTTAACACCCGCCTTTGCTGTCGTTGTTTCAACAGAGCCCTTTGCAATTTGCGTAAACTCCGTCTGCAGTTGCTTTTCAGTGCCAATTTCCAGCCCACGCACTTGCCTGACAGCTTCAAGTAAAGCTGCGGCAAGCGCTTGCTGATAATCCGAACCAAAACCGGAAGTCTGACGTGACTCCATAAGCGTTTTAGCTGACACCGTAATAGAAAAGAACATTCCCACTAACACATAACACAGTATTTTTTTCATCTTAAAAACTCGCATCTGATTCAAAATCAGTACTTTGATGCATATTATTTTGAGGCACACCCACTTTCGCTTTATTTGGTCTTTCTGGCGCCCGATTAAACTTCTGAGATGCTGCATCTCGAGTAAACGGACTCCACATCAATACTTCACCCACTATCAGATGGCCCGTATCAGGGTGATTAGCAGTCCAGGTTTTAATTGTGGTCATGCCGGTGATATTCGTACGGCTATTTTGCTTAACATAGTTATTAATGAGCTTCCCTACATTGGTTTTCTGCTCTTCTGTCAGGATCCCATCTTTATACACTTCATTAATCTGGGTACTGCTCAATAACTGTGTTTTGTCCTCAAGTGCGACGGTGGCATTTACAAACTCAGAAAATTGCGCTGATGCAAAACTCTGCGATGCAGACTTAGCCGCTTTAACGGCCATATCAATTTTGAACTTTGAATCAGTATTCGTTACTCGAACACCTGACTGGCCAAACGCCACAAGTGCAGGATTACCAAACTCGTCCTTTAAAATACGCACGCCATGCTGAAACATATAGTTTTGATTTTTACCAATGGTGGCATCTATCTGCTGTAAAACAGTCGGTTTACCAGCAATACGTTGGTGTTTGGAAACACCCTTTCCTCTGGAGATTTGTTTGGCTTGTTCTTCAAGCTTTTGAGAATAGACGATGATGACGCCCACCGACTTCAGATCTTCAAAAGACACTAATGCCCGAACGCCTGCCACGCTAGACATTGCGTTAACACTGATAGTCTTTTGAAACGAATCCTCTACGCGTAGCTTTTTATCTGCAAAGCCAAACTTGGATGGGTCTTCCCCAGCATCTTCTAGTAATTGATCAATTTTCGATTCAGTCAAGGTTGATAATTTTTCTTTCATTCTCTTGTAATAGCCGTCATTGGCTACGGCTTCTTCAGGGTCAAAATCTCGATCATCCTGAAAAAAACGCTGCATTGACTCAGTCGCAATTTGACGCCTCTTACTTTTTACAAACTCTCCTTTGGCTGCCAGCAATGCAGACTCAAAAGCAGCCACGCGTGCATCAGCAAATGCGATATCTGTCGAAGATACGCTAATGTTTGCTTGACTCCAACCAATATAATACTGCTTTACAGGCATTCCTTGGTCGTTATATTTAACATTCTGGCCAAGTACCATACCTCGCTTAGACAAGTAGTTATCGCGCTTTATTTCTAAATCATTTGCAGACAGCTGGTCTGCAATGGGAAATATGTTTGCCGGATTAGTGCTCTGCGCCTCTATTGAGTTATTAGTAACCATTGGCTGCACTGTAGAAACCGCAACCGATTTAGGCACGACAAGTGCATTTTCCGTTGGTAAGATATGAGCATCCGCTAGAGAAAAACCTGATACTCCCATCCACATTACTGCCAAGCACGCTTTCACTTTTTTTGTTTTCTTCATTATCTCATCCTTAATCATGAATTGTTATCCACCAAATAACTACCAACGCTTATGAGGATCTATATTACAAAGATCTATATTTTCAAAAAGCGTATAGCCACCAAGCAAAAAGCTGAAGCCCTGTCGAGAAAATATCTCTCCTAAGAGCTTCAGCTTATCAGGCTATGGTTAAGTCTAGCCCTTCTAGAAAAATGATTTCTCGCCGCTTTTACGAATTTCTTTCTCACCAGCCCACTCCATAATGCCACTTTCCAGATTTACAAGTTTAAGCGTAAACTTGTAGTAGACATCTTTAGCGTCGCTATTACGTTTTACAATGCTCGACATATTGCCATAAAGCATAAACTCAGCACCTGTTTGCTTACCAAATGCGGCTGCTTTACCAGGATCAACCATGCCGCTATCCATTTGGAACTGCATTTGCTCCTGAACCGCTTTCACAGCGGTCATATCGACAAAACGGAATTTACCAGACTGTAAAAGTTTAGTTTGAATCGTATCTGTAATTGATTCGGTATCAATGTGCTCGGTTGTTTTGTTTTTAACTTTATCCACAAAAACCACGGGACGACGTGCTGATGTCATCTGGACAATGGGTGGAAAAGCGATTAAATCATCAACTAATTTTGCAGCAATACTTTGTAAATCTGTTGAGCCAAAGCCCATGGTGGTTGTCTCAACAGATGTTGCATCGCCATAAGAAATTTTATTAGAACAAGCAACCAGCACCAAGCTAGCGACAATGACAGTTAAGATTTTCAGTAATTTCATGTGTTTCTCCATTGTTATAGGTCGTACAGTTTTAAAGTAATACTAAATTCAAAACCTTAGCTTAGTTTTGCATCAAAATTTTAAATGAGTTTGCAGTCGGATTAGGTGCGACTGCCTGAACACTTTTCGATTCAAAAGGCGTAATTAACATGGGTGTCCAAGGGCGACCATCTACTGCAATTTCAAACCCATCTTTATCTAACCATTTAAACTTATAACGAAAGTCCAAGTGTTCATCCGAGTCATTTGTAATGGTTACTTGTGCTTTTAGTAAATTGCCGGCATAACCTATATTGGTATCTGATATTCTTAAGTTATCTGAAAGAACACCACTGTTTGTTTCTATAATTTGGGTTGCTTGTGAACCGTCTACAGTCACGCTGGCAGTTTCGTTTACAGCACACGCTAACAACCCCATACTCAGGCAAGCAAGCGCCAAAGGCTTTAAAACTATCTGTTGAAAATCAATTTTTTTCATTTAAGCACCCCTTCTAAATAAACGTAATAAGCGACGTTAATTAATGTCGCCTATTGTGTACAAGTTATAAACTAAACACTTGTGAAATCAGTTGGTTATTAACCCCTACCACCCGCACAAATATGGTTCTGTTTTCTGGCACAGTCACACTAACCTTTGCTTGTGCTGTTGTCGTGGCTAAATTTAGTATCTGATCCCCTGAATTGATATTGAAACGCATGGCTTGAGCACTATGCGGCAACGTTAACCAACTCCTTCGATCCGCACTTTCTGATGCGACATTATAAAAGCTGGCAGCAAGCTGACCAGCTAAACCCAGATGATCACCCGACTGCTTTTGTAATTGATACTTAGCAAAGCCTCTTAATGCCTGGCGTACCAGTAATTGGGGTATCTGTTCTTTTAAGTCCTTAACTGCCAGCGCACTGACATCAACCAGCTCACTGGTGACCCCATATTCGTTAAAGTCACTTCCCATCACCCTAAGTTTTTGGGCAACGGGCCAAAAATTCGTTTCGTAATAGGGAAAAGCGAGTGAGATAAAGCCGCCATCAAAGGTTGGTACGGGTATTTTAATTTCACTTTTAGCGGGAACAAAACCATCTTCAAAAAAAATCACAACAGAACCCTGCCCTGGTTTTGCTTCGTTAGTCTCGGCAGCACCCAGCCGATCACCGAGTTTCTTTGAGACCCTTGCGATATCTTGCTTGATATAGGCGTTGTCGGGATTAATTTCGAAGGCTTTTTTATAATCGACCAAGGCCGAATTTAGTTCACCAGTTGCTTCCCAAAATGCTGCCGAGGCATAAAATGTGTAAGCATTTTGAAAGGAGCTTTTGACTTTCCCGGCAATGGTATCTAAACCAGAAAATTCATTTGAAAGGGTATCGACATCAATGCTGTTTTCTTCTGCCTCTTCATACGCTTCAGCGACTTCTTTTTCATATTTTTCAAGCAAGACACGCTGCTCTAACGCGACTTTACGAAACTCAACGGAGGCACCCTCAAGGTTACGCTCACCTAAATAGTTAAACGCTTGATGGTGGTGTGTAAATACCCGCTCATACGCTGAACCTTTATAGGCGATAGCATTGTCATTTGTCAGTAGCGAGGCAGCTTGCGAGGCCGTTTCGCCTACTTGGATCGTCGACGCTAGGTCTTGTTCTTCGAATGCTGCAATAACTTGTTCAAAATCTGTTTTGCTATCGGCAAACGCGTCGCCAATTTGGTTAATACGACCACGTTCCATCATATAAAGCATATGATCAGCACTCTCGCGCTCTTCTTCAAGTTCCAACAAAATAGCATTTTTATCGACACCAATATCGCCTTTATACATTGCCTGTTTAAAAGACTGTGCTTGATCGGGATAAGGCGTAAACATCGAAGACATCGCACAACCGCCTAAGAAAGAGACGGTTGATCCAAGAATGGCGAGGCGAGAAAGCTTTAAGAGTCGATCCATCATTAAAATTCCTTTTTTATGCAGGGAATAAGTTTATTATTAATCATTCAAAATTGCACCTTTTCTGTATTCTTTTGCCAATATTCAGCAAAAAGTTTTGTCTTCGTATCCACAAAAATAAAAACCGGACAGTTAGCGGCGTGGTAAAATGGCCAAGTCTCCTGCCTGTATTAATTCATCAAGTAAATGACGACGTGCCGAATTAGCACGCTGAAGTTCTAAGTTTTGTTTGATATGTTTCTTCACTTCATGAAATTGTTTCTTAATTCTATGTTTATTCTGTTCGAAAAAACTATTTATCTCTGCCTCTGAAACAGGCTCCCATTTGAGAATATTTTTGGCGACCTCTTCGACATCCAGACTCTGCTTCTTTGCCTCATCCAAGAAATATTGTTTCAGTGCGGCAGTTTCGATAAGCTTAATCTTCTGCTGATTAAGCTCGTTAATTTGGTATCGATCATGCTCAAACATCTCAGCTTGCGTTTTTTCAATACCACGATAAATAAATAGAATTTCTTGCCCATCATTACTTTCTGACTCTAAACTTTGAGTATTTAATAAATTTGATAAAATCATGCCGAAAGCAAAGGCAAAAAACATCATGATGAATTGGGTTCGTTGAGAGGCAGCTGCTTTTTTCATTGGTACAATTTAATACTCAAAAACTTGACTAATCCATTAGCTTAGCCCTTTTCTTCTTATTATCCAGATCAATTTTTAGTCGCCCAAATATGTCTATGTTGATTGATCGAATAGATTCCTTTTGAATTACTTTCTCTTATAATCAAACCTTGCCTAAAGCAGATGACTTTTATATGACCAGCGATCAGCAGATAATTGCACACATCCATGACTTAAAGTCATCCTGTAAGCACAGTTTCCAGCGCAGAATGGTGGTACTTTCTGGATCAGAAGAGTGGTGTTTTAGCACCGCAAAAAAGGTATCTAACGCTGGCTATCTAGCGGTATCCCAGAACAAACAATACGATTTCATGAATTTACAGGCGGCTGAAAAACTTCATTTAATCCTTGGCAGAGAATATGAAAATATCCTTTGGGATGGTTTTTCAAGCTTGAACCCTGATGGCTTAGGCATCGCTTCGGGTTTATTAAAAGGGGGTGGGCTATTTCTACTCTTATTACCACCCTTAGACTATCTGAAATCACATGCCGATCATGATTATGCAAGAATGTGTTCAGAAGGGTTCAGCATAAAAGATTGCCATACTTTCTTTCTTCAGCGTTTAGTCAATCACCTTCAAGATTCAGGTGATATTGTGATGTTTGAAGAAGGCAAAGCAGTTTGCCTTACAAACTGCGATGTCCAACAGAGTCATAAGCTAGAGAGTGCGCTAAAGAGGCGTTTACCCACAATTGATCAAACCGCAGCGATAGCGGCCATTAAAAAAGTCGCCTTTGGTCATCGAAACAGACCCTTGGTGATTCAGGCTCATAGAGGTCGAGGTAAATCTAGCGCATTAGGCTTAGCCGCTGGGGAGATATTCCTGGAAAAGAAATTCAAGACAGTCATTACGGCACCCAGTAAAAAAACCTGTGAAGCTGCTTTTCGTCATTACAAAACATTGATCAAATCGACTGTCTCGACTCAACTTGAAATCGATACAGCTTTAGCAGCTTTTGCGTTTGTCCCTCTCGACATTTTGCTCGCGAACACGATTGATTGCCACATGCTATTCATAGACGAGGCAGCTGCCATACCCACATCGTCCTTGACTGCGTTATTAGGGCGTTTTTCTCGTGTCGTTTACTCAACTACGATTCATGGTTATGAAGGTAATGGTCAAGGCTTTGCTATTCGTTTTCAAAAAACTCTCGATACACATTATGCAACATGGAAGTCGATAACCCTCAACACACCCGTTCGTTGGTTAGAGCATGATTTACTCGAGCCTTGGTTTTTCCGTTTCTTATTTTTAGATGCAAAACTAACCGAAACCCGCGAATATTCGATCGACGCCCTTAAAACAACTTTGGTCTCACAAAGAGAGCTGTTTGAAGATGAAGCTTTATTTGAACAAATAACAGCCTTACTAGTAAGTGCTCACTATCAAACATCACCCTCAGATATAAGACTCATTCTTGATCATCCCAAGGTTAGTATTCTAATTACGCGCCAAACAAGCTCTCACAGCATTACACCGGCCGACTTGTGCGGCGTTTGTTTAGTCATTGAAGAAGGTTCCAGCCATTCAGAAGCGCTCGCGGAGGATATTATTTCAGGAAGGCGTCGACCACGCGGTCAATTATTCCCTCAGGCGCTATGCGCTAGCTCTGCCAATGCAGAGTTTTTGGCGCAAGGTACTTATCGTATTATGCGTATTGCCGTTCACCCTTCAGTCCAGCAAAAAGGGATCGGTTCAGAATTATTAAACGCACTTAAGTTAAAAGCAGAAGAAAGACATATAGACTCTTTATCGACAAGTTATGGCCTAAACCCAGAACTACTTTCTTTTTGGACTAAAAATCAATTTCAGATGGTCAAACTAGGTTCAAAAGTCGATGGAGCCAGCGGCCTACGTTCAACGATGATGATGCACGCAATCTCGGAGCCAGCACACCAGCTATTAGAAAATTGCTCTGAGGCATTTCTGAAGTCTTTCATTTTTAACCTCACCCGCCTTCATCAAACATTGCCATCAACAATTGTCTATAAGGTTTTACAGTCTCTTCCGCAACTTAAGCCTGCGCTGAACAAGCAAACCGATATTAAAAAGATATGGGCATTCGCAAATGCATCTCGGGCTTTTGAAGAAACAAATATTGAGTTATTCGAGTTAGTGCTTGGAAGCATATCTTCACCAATGTGGGATAACTTAAGTGAAGATAAGAAAGAATTATTAATCACTCAAGTGCTTCAAAACAGGGATTATAAAACCTGTTTGAAGCACTTAAAATTGACGGGAAAAAAGCAGTTGTTAACAGCCCTTAGGCAGGCTGTTGCAGAATTACTCAGGACTAAAGCTATTAAATACTAAAACTTGAACCACAACCACAGGTTGTTTCGGCATTAGGATTGCTCACTGAAAACTGTGAACCTTTTAAACCTTCAGTATAATCAACGGTTGCACCGACTAAATACTGATAGCTCATCGCATCAACCAAGAGCTTGACACCTTGATTCGGGATGATGGTGTCGTCTTCTGACTGGTCTTCATCGAACGTGAAACCATACTGAAAACCAGAACAGCCACCACCGGTGACATAGACTCTAAGTTTGAGCCCTGGGTTTTCTTCTTCTTCAACTAATTGTTTTACTTTATTCGCAGCAGCATCTGTAAAAATGAGCGGCGAAGGGATATATGATTCAACTGTGCTCATGTTTTCTCCAACAAAGCGGGGCTTATATTGGCATTATCCAATTAACCTAGTAAAACAGTCAACTATTTCCTGAACTCGTAATCGCTTTAAGTGAAACGGGCTCAGAACTCTCTTCGTCTTCAGTGTTTTTTTGCTCATCCAAAGAAACCGGCTCTTTATGATGAACGAGGTTACCATTAACTTCAGCGCCCATGGCCATTTCAATCAAATGATAATAAACATTCCCTTTAATAGAGGCATTTGAAGCCAGCTCAATATGTTTTGAGGCATAGACATCACCATGGACGGTGCCATTGACAATAATATGAGGGGCGATCACATCACCATCAATTTCACCGATATCACTAATACGTACTATCGCCTCACTCCCTTCTTCAGCTCGAATCGTACCTTGAATGAGCCCATCAATATGTAAACCACCTGAAAACTGAATATCACCCTGAATCTGTGTCTTGCTCGATACCAAAGTATCAAAATGAACATGCGGGCTCTGATAACGCTTACCTTTCGATTTTTTCTTACCTGCTCCCCACATTTTAACTCTCCTACTCATAAACCAATTTATTGAGATCTTTGCACGACTACTGCGCTCGTAACATCGCGCAAAGATCTTTTATCCGGATTTAGCGTACTAAATCACGCCACATATAACTTCTTTCCAGTTTAGACGCTTTTTTACCATCTGCTTGAGCAACCACTTGAATACTTTCTGGTTCAAACCCAGCTGGGAGTATTAATTCCCCCGTAATATCCTGAAAATATTTAAATTTAAACTTTATACCTAAAGACGACTGATCATCTGAAACATCTCTCAAAGGCAGTATAAGCTTTATACCTTCTTGCATTCCGGCAAGATTCACCGCCACCAAACCACTCACATAACGCTTATTGTCAGCCACTTGTGCCAGTACAATTTTATAAGAAAAACGTTTTTCATCATTTGTTGTCTTAAGTTCTAAATTTTGAACCTGTAGACCTTTTATATTTTCAGAAGGCGCCATGATACTTTGATAAAATGACACATCTTTTTTAAGTTGTTCGATGGTCGCTTTATACTCCCTTATGGTTCCTTGAATTTCTTGCTGAGCAGCACTGTCGATATTCCTGCCACTTTCTAAATTCAACGCTTGCTGTCGAAAACTCGCTTCACTTTTTTGAAGTAGAGCATACTCTTCCGATATACGGTCTAGCTGTTCAACAACTTTCTGATGTTGCTGGCGAATTTGATAGTTTCCTAACAGAAAACTAAGTGCACTCATTACCATGACACCGGTAATAAAAAACAAGCGCCTTTTACGCTTAATCCCTGGTTTATGTTTCACGACGATGAGTCGGTCATTGGCCTTTTTTGCCATGTAAATATTCCTTGTTAATACATTGGTTTTACTTGTTTTATCTAGCTTGCCAACTTTTATGGCATCAATGCGACCTGCTCCAGCCCCATCGTTTCCTCTAAACCAAACATAATATTCATATTCTGAATAGCCTGCCCTGAAGACCCTTTCACCAAATTATCGATCACCGCAAGGATGATAATTTGATTGCTTCCAGTTTGCTGATGAATCGCGATTCGGCAGAAATTTGAGCCCTTTACACTTCGCGTTTCAGGCAATGATCCTAAGGGCATCACATCCACAAATTGCTCGTTAGCATAACGCTCTTCAAATAAAGCTTGGACATCTTCAAGTGATACGCCCAGTTCTGGCTTGAGCTCAGCATATAAAGTAGCTTCTATGCCTCTAATCATCGGCACAAGGTGTGGCACAAATGTCAGGCCCAAGGCTTCGCCTTGAATATCCCCCAAAATTTGTTTCATTTCAGGTAAATGCCTATGCCCTGAAACCCCATAGGCTTTAAAGCTATCAGAACATTCAGATAGAAGCATGCCCACTTTCGCCGCTCGGCCAGCACCACTGGTACCCGTCTTAGCATCGGCGATTAATCTGTCTGCCTTAATCCACTGTTTTTCAAGTAAAGGTAGAAAACCCAATTGAATCACCGTAGGGAAACATCCGGGGCAAGCAATTAACCTAGCGTCGATAATTTTTGAACGATTCATTTCGGGCAAACCATAAACCGCTTGCGGGATCAGTTCCGGACAAGCATGTTTCTGTCCATACCAAGACTCCCAAATATCCACGTCAGTCAAACGGAAATCACCTGACAGGTCGATAGTTTTAATCCCGGAATCAATAAACGCTTTCATCATTGATTGTGCAACACCATGAGGCGTCGCAAAAAACACCACATCGCAAAGAGAGAGTTCTTCAATGCTTGGATCTGTGAATGCCAGATCCAAATAGCCACGCACATGGGGAAACATATCGGCCACCGGCGAGCCTTTTTCTGTACGTGAGGTGACGACGATAATCTCAGCCTGAGGATGAACCACCAACAATCTTAATAACTCTGAGCCGGTATACCCCGTCGCACCCACAATACCTACTTTAATCACAATGAACTCCTATCTGTTAAGCTATCGATACTGCCTATATTAATACTTGCTATATTAATACTTGCTATATTAATACTACCTGCGTTAGTTAGCGTCTATATTAACAGCTAACAGACAATCTATTAATGATTATTCGCTCGTCCTTTCAATTTACTTGGCGACTTTATTCTTATAAACAATGGCTTTTCTGAACT
>TARA_R110002072_G_scaffold46082_10_pt1 | contig 27895 bp, 26 predicted proteins | sample TARA_R110002072 | Tara Oceans TARA_R110002072 (sample SAMEA4397118) | marine metagenome | biome: Polar Biome; feature: [SRF] surface water layer (ENVO:00010504); material: water (ENVO:00002006), including particulate matter (ENVO:01000060) such as... | depth 5 m | reverse complement strand
GAGCAGCCTCTACTGACACCATGCTGTCAGCAGTAGGCTGCTAAGGTACTACCAACCTTAACGAGACCCTCCCATGATTACACTCTACACGTTACCTCCAGCCTTTGGCCTGCGTAATGTCAGCCCTTTTTGCTTAAAAACAGAAATGGCCCTGACATTTTTAAAACAGCCATTTGAACTCATCCACGAGGGAGACCCGCGGAAAGCACCTAAAGGCAAACTACCGTTTATGGATATAGATGGCGAACGGATTGCAGATTCCGAACTGATCTTACTCAAGCTCGATCAGTGTTTTAACGGCGGACTTTATAGCGAGTTATCCCCTCAGGAACTTGCAATAGGACGGGCATTTACCCGATTAGCCGAAGAACACTTGTATTGGATCATGGTGGCTAGCCGCTGGCTCGAAGACGATTGGTTTCCGAACGTGGTTCAGGGTTTCTTCGGTGAGTTACCAGGGTTGATTCGATCATTTATTGCGAACTCCGCCCGTTCAACAGTCAGGAAAACCTATGATCTACAGGGCTTAGGAAGGCATACCAAAACCGAACAAGCACAGTTTGTTCGCGATGACCTGGCTGCAATCTCTAACCAAATTGAAGCCGAGAGGTATATCACCGGCAGCAGGCTAACTGTATTCGATTTTAACGTCGCCAGCATTCTAGTGGGATTAATGGATAACACACCGGCCACATGGACATCTGTAATTGCCAGAGACTACCCTGTCCTGAGGGAATACGTTGATCGGATTCAGGCCGAGGTGGGCGTCTACGCAAAGGAGACTTAGTTGGCCGATATCTCAGAAACTTATGACGCTGGTCAGAACACCAATAAGATATTTCTACCACTGATTGGAGTTATCGTTCTGCTATCACGTCTTCCAGGACTGATCTTACCATGGCAAGTCGGCATTCCATTCTACTGGGCATTTTTGCCCAGTAGTAGGAGAACGTGCCGAGTGCAACTCCCAACGCCCAGGCTCTGCCGCGAAGCCATTCTGCATCATCAACGTTAAGCCGAGCACGGAAGACCTCTCTGGCCGGGCCATCAAATAATTCCCAGGCGCCATGTAAATCAATTGTGGGGTCGCCGATTGAGAGGCCGCCAAAATCAAGCACACTGCTGAGCTTACCGTCCTTTAGCAGTAGATTTTCACAGACAAGATCGCCATGAAACCAACTATCTGCTCCCGCCGCTGATGCGCCCGGTAAAGATAACCCATCGGTCCAAACTGAAAGTGCCAGGTCGAGGTCAAGATTTAGTCCATCAATTTTACGGCACTGCTTAATACAGTATCGGGTCGCGCGATCGAACTCCTGCAAGGATCGACCACGATAGTTTCTCAATGTTGGCTCATCTAGCGCTGATTCAGGCAACTCAACCTGCCGCAGTGTGAGAATGACCGATGCCAGATCAGCCGCTAACTCATTGCGCTCCTCGGGGGTATCAACCTCCAAACTGGTCGGCCTGGGCATATCTCCATCCAACCATCTAACAATTGACCACTGTTCGGGGTAGCCAAATGCCGGCTCACCAACCACCACAAATTCTGGGACTGATACTGACAACCTTGCGCCGATAAATGGCAACCACTGCTGCTCCTTTAGAATCACAGTGCCGGCACCGGGTTGTCGGGGCATACGAACCACAAGCTCATCCCCTAGCCTGAACAAGATATTGGTCGAACCAGAGGCACCGAGTTGAATCAGCGGCAAGTCCTTGAACTGCGGAAACTGGGACGCCACTAACCTTTTCACCAATTGAATATCAATCGGCAGCTCATCGTCGTGCAGACGATTATGAATTCGATCCGGCATAAGCGCGTGAGATTTAGTGTTCAGAGTGCCAAAGTCTAACCCAGAACAAATGTACAACTCACCTGCCATTTCTGCCGTCTGACTACCTCGACGATTTTCAACTGCAAACCTCATCAATGATTGATGAAAGCGAGCGAAACCCACGATATAGTGGCAAACAATAAACCAGAACTAATCCAATCGGCCGGAGCAAATATGACTGAATCTAGCGGAGTAACGTACCAGGAAATTGAGTACGAGATTGATGGTCCAGTGGCCACCATTACCATGAACCGGCCGGATCAGTTCAACGCATTAACAGATCTAACCCAGGCAGAAATACGCCACGCGTTAGACGCCTCCGAGAGAAACCCTGACGTGATAGGCACGGTACTGACCGGTGCCGGGCGAGGCTTCTGTGCAGGTGTCGATATGAATGCCCTGGGTAAGATGAGTGATGCTGGAGAACGAGTTGCCGAAAATTATGATCATCTTAAGGTGAACCCGGGCAACCCAGACGGTGATAATAACTACAAAGGCTCACCGACCTATTTTCTGGGACTGCGAAAGCCGCTCATTGCAGCAATCAACGGAGCAGCTGCCGGCCTGGGGTTTTCCTACGCTACCTTTTGCGATATGCGTTTTATGGACCGCAGCGCAAAACTAGTGTCATCCTTTGGCCCCCGGGGACTTATTGCAGAACACGGCACCAGTTGGCTACTGCCACGGCTCGTTGGTCCGTCAAACGCTTTAGATATCTTCTGGAGTTCACGACGGATTAATGGAGAGGAGGCTTACCGCATGGGATATGCCAATCGACTCTGCGAAGACGGCACCTGTGCCAGCGAAGCACAAGCCTATCTCAAAGAAATTGCCGGTACCTCCGCCCCTTCCTCCCTCATGATGATGAAGCGTCAGGTCTATAAACATATGAATCGTGAACTGGGGGATGCGATGGCTGAATCCACGATTTGGATGGATGAAAGCCTGACCAGAGACGATTTTAAAGAGGGCGTCGCTTCATTTGTCGAACGACGGGTGCCGAATTTTTCTAGAATCGACTTGGAAAATGAATAGCTCTGGACGCAAATTGTAATCTGTTTAGATTCTCGCCATCATTGGCTCACAACCTTCTTACGGCAGACAAAACATGAACTGGAACGTATATCTTTCAGGTGAAATTCACACGGATTGGAGAAACCAAATCAAGGATGGTGCCAATACTCTCGACCTTCCCCTGACATTCACTTCCGCCGTTACCAACCATGAAGCCAGTGATGCCGCTGGAGATACACTCGGGCCAGAAAGTAACGGATATTGGCGAGACCACAAGTCCGCAAAAGTAAATGCTATTAGAACTCGATCATTGATTGAAAATTGCGATATTGCCGTGGTCTGCTTCGGTGAAAAATTCAAACAATGGAATGCCGCGTTTGATGCAGGACAGTGCGCTGCACTCGGGAAGCCTTACATTACGTTACATGCCGAAGATATCATTCACCCACTAAAAGAAGTTGACGCCGCTGCGATGGCCTGGGCCAAGACACCAGAGCAGGTCATAGAAATTCTCCGATATGTGACTCTATCCGACTAGCCGCGTTTGAATCCAGGTATACGTCGCAAGATCCTGAGAAAGTGAACCATGGTGACCTCGAACAACTAGCGGCGGGTGCTTGTTACAGGCTCTCACCGATGGCTCTAAACAGAGCAATAGTTTCAAATTCTCGGTAGCCGTCTTCGTCTTCACTGGTTGCGTAGTCACTAAAAGCGGACAGCTTTACGATGACAAGATTCCGGCTTGGATTGACATAAATAAACTGGTTGTAGACACCAATAGCAGAAAACTCTCCTTCATCGCCATCCAACAGCCACCACTGATAACCGTAACCCATGGGATAGTCGGAGGCTGGGTTCTCCCCGGGGAGCAAGTGAGGTTTGGTCGAATGGGTCGATGCATAGACCCAGTCCGAGTTAACAATTTGAGTACCCTGCCAATTCCCATTGTTCCTGAATAACTCGCCAATTTTTGCATAGTCCCTTGCCGTGGCATTGAGACCACCAAATGCCATTTCAACCTGATGGTCGTCGACCATCCAGTAAGCGTTGGATTCAGCACCCAGGGGTTCCCAGAGTTTCTCCTGCATATATTCAGTAACACTACGTCCGGTAACTCGAGCAAGTAACATACCTAATGCCTGGGTATCGGCAGAGTTATACTGATTATAAGTACCCGCTGGCTTCTCAGGTTTTAGTGTGGCTGTAAACTCATCAAGGGAACCACCTAGCCCCATGATCCGCCCCATGCGCATCACGTCGGATTCAGGGTCAGCATAATCTTCGTTCCAGGCGGCTCCGGAGGACATCTCCAACACATCAACAATGGCGACACCATCGTAGGCTGAGCCTCGTAGCTCCGGTACATATTGAGTCATGGGGACATCCAGACTTTCAATAAACCCCTCCTGCAACGCGATCCCGATCAAGGTGGAGATAAAACTCTTTGCCACACTCATCGATAACCAGTTGACGTTCCGACCACCCGTTAAGTAATACTCTTCAAACCTTACCTTGCCATCCTCAATAATCAGCAAAGCACTTGTGTCAGTTAACTCGAGAAAGTCCTTCACCGAGCGAGAAGTCCCGGCAAAACTATATTGCTGAGGCAGCTCTAATTTCGCGCCGTTAGGAAACTCATAGGGTGTGGGTGAAGCGGTCAGTTCCGTGGTGGGATACATCTCACGAATACGCGGAAAACTCTCGTATTGCTCTGCGCCGGTAAAGAGCGTGGCGGTTAGTTCCATTCGTTCCAGGTTTGGCTTGTACACAAAAACCAGTACACCGGCACCGAGCACAACTAACAACACAACACCTATCACTAACTTCTTCATGATCAATCCTTCTGTCTAGACCTGATGGGACAAGCGCCAGACCGCCGACCCCTCATCCACATCGCAGGTGAGGGATTTTATGATTCGTTGGGAACTCATCGTACCCTTCCATAACTCTTGCCAACAGTTAAACACCAGTTCACTTTCCGCCTTTGAGAGTCCTCGGACAACCCGTAGACCCCGCTGATAAATCAATATCTGATCGCCGCTGCGTCCAACCCTCACTGCATCGCCCATGCCGCTGAACATCTTCGATAGGAATTCAGCGCCTGCATCGAGATCACCGTCTTCGGCGCCGATCATCTCCGCTACCTCTGGGAAGTATTGTAAACCGATCAATCGACCTGCCAGACCACCTAACTCCTGGGTTTTCTCTGCTCCAACCACTTCAGCCAGCTCACACAGACCGTTACGGATATAGTCAAGTGCGTAGTTGCGATTGGCTTTCTCCAGCCTGAGCTCATTCCAAACACCCTCGGGCGGTGTTGGCTGATCCGCCTCAACATAAGATGGTGGTTTTTCACCCTTGGCAAACTGCAAACGCTCATCGCTAGTTAGGTCATGATCATATTCTTTAAAGTAACCGCAGAGACCAAACTCTCCGGTCATATCTTCACTCACACAAACGTAACCGAGCCGCGGATTGTTTAGTGTTACGCCGTTATGCGCATACCATCCATTTAAAAAGCCCCGACTCACTTCGACGGGCACACCACAAATTGTCGGACCATGGTACATCCAGCGGGGGTAACGAAACCTGACCCAGGCTTTTTGGTCAGATTCGTACATGTACTCAACACCCACTCCACCCATATTGTTAGATAGCACATGGTATTTGGCACAGGCAACGGCATGGGGTAAATCCTGCAGGCCAAGCTTTTCAAAACTCGATAAAAACTTATCTAGATGTTGACGGCGAAAAAGTTTAAACATCCAATCACCTACAACCTCAGGCCCCATCCTGGTCGAGACCATGAGCTGTAAACCAAGTAGGTAGGCATGATGCAAATGAGCCTGGGCCTGAATGTAACGCATTTCAGTTTGTTCGTTCATCAATCAAAATTGTTATCAAAAATCCAAAGGAATTGTGGGGGACATAGATCCCGATGTACAGTTGTATCCACGGGTGAGTTTATGGCTTCAGCAATAAAACACTGACCAGGTCGATTCATTGGATACACAAAAAGAAAAAGCGGCTAATCTACGCGCAACATTACAGTAAATGAGTGGGGTATAAAGAATGGCATGGACTGATAACGAGGGTACACGGGGCGCGACAACCGAGCGTGCATTTAAAATTAATGTTGACGGTCACGAGGTACCTGGCGTCTATTGGGAGCCGGCAGGTGGTTCAGATCGGCTCGTTTTGCTGGGCCATGGCGGCACAACTCACAAGAAGGCAGATTATATTTTAATGCTGGTTGATTTACTTGCCAGTAAAGGCATTGCATCGATGGCAATTGATGGACCAGGCCATGGCGACCGCAAACAAGCCGGTACCGGCGATGATATGGCTGATTTTGCAAAAGTTTGGAACGAAGGTGGTGGCACTGCCTTTGCCCTTGTCGATTGGAAAGCCGCACTTGATTTTATTGAATCGGAAAAAGGCCCACGTCCCACAGGTTGGTGGGGGCTGTCGATGGGCACCATGATGGGCTTGCCCGTTTGCGTCAATGACTCGAGAATTTCCGTTGCCGTATTGGGCTTGATGGACACCACAGGGGTTAACGCCAAAGAGATCATTGCCAGTGCGCCAAATTTATCCTGCCCGGTACGGTTCCTAATTCAATGGGATGATGAACTGGTCCCCCGGGAAACCGCCCTGAAACTCTTTGATATGCTCGGTTCAAAGCGCAAAACTTTGATTGCCAACCCAGGCATCCATCAGAACGTGCCGATCCCAGAATTCGAAGGTTCAATCAGCTATCTAGATCGCTATCTAGGTAAATAGCTCGCCCCATCAGGCCAACCTAGCCTTGCTTCTTGATAATCTTCAAGCGTGAGGCTTCTGGTCGTTTTTTGTAATAGGGATCGAGGGGATAACAGCCGGATACTAATCCGTTTCGTGGCGCGGTTGTACAGTCACTGAAGGTCCGGCATATTTTCTTTCGTGCCAGGGTCTTGCCCTGCATGATGTCCGTCGGCATATCCGGGTAAGACAACGCCATCCTGCCAAGTCCTATTGCATCAACCAAGTTCGCCTCAACTAATCCCGCTGCAACATTCGGTAGAAAATCCTGCAGATAGCTATAGCCAGTACCGACAACTTTTAAATCGGGAAAAGCCCGCTTGATATCAGAGGTGGCGGATAGCATCCGCCCAACACCAGCCAAGGGATCTTCAGGCGGTTGATAACCATCGGAGGGTGGATATAACGCGGGACGCTGGATATGTGGATTGTAATAGGGGCTGCCGGCGGTCACACACAACATTTTGACCCCGAAGGACTGAAGTAACTCAATAAACTTAAACGATTCAGTCAGGTCTATCCCCAGGCCGCTGTGGTTAGCGCCAAAACGAGCCTCTCCGGCTACTGATTCACCGATGCCATTCTGACCCGGCTTGAAGGGTAGAAAATCGTATATCGAGAGCCTCACCCCAACTTCGAGTTCAGGGCATCTCTGGCGAATTCCTTCAAGCACCTGTCGCGTAAATCGAGTGCGGTTTTCAAAACTGCCGCCGTATCGGCCGTCTCGATCATAGGCACTCAGCATTTCATGGGCCAGATAACCATGGCAGTGCTTGAAGTCTATAAACTCAAAACCGCACTGATTGGCTAGCTCAGCCCTGTCAATAAAGGTTTCCGCCAGTTCATCCAACTCGTCATCGGTCAAGACAGAGTCTTTTTCAACACCCACCCTGGTATCTAATTCAGTGTGCGAATACATGACCCTCGGTTCAAAAGGTCCGTTAGGTCTCGACCACCTACCAGAATGCGTTAGCTGCAATCCCGCAACCACCGGTGAATCACTATGACTATCATGGACGTCACGAACCTCTCTTAATAGTTGTGCAATTGCCGGGGCAGTGGCTTTGTTGATGATCAATTGCTGAGGGTTGGCCCTTACGTCAGCGACCACCGCCGCGGCCTCGCAACCCCAGAGCAAACCAGCTCCGCCTGCCGCAAAATTTAACCACCTTCGGCGAAGTAACTCCGATGGCTGACCATCGGTTTCTGCGTCCCATCCCTCCATAGGCAAAATACAAAAACGATTTCCGAGCTTTAAGGAATCCGTTAACTGCAATGGCGCGGACAATGAGGAGAAGTCATCGGAAACGGGGATTTTGTAACCTAGTTCTTGAAAACGCGCAGCCAGTGCCTGGGCGTTCTCGACCCGGTTCATTTTAGTAATCTTGATGCTCATCAGGTATCCAGCCATGTTTTTAAAATATCGATGTCGGTATCGGGCCGAGGCGGTGTACCGGGTGGACAGCTATCGTCCTGGATAACACCCTTTAGTTTCAACAACTGTGCTGCGTTATGTTTGTAACCCGGGACCGGTGCTCGAAATGCGAACGCACCGAGATACTGCAGGCGATCATTGATCTCAAAAAAAGCAGGATCCTCCAGCTCCCAACATCGATCCCGGGCCGCAAATCCAGCCGGGTCAAAGGTAGATAATCCAAGCAGATAATCAGACCCCCACATCACCATATCAATTGCCAGGTCATTGCCCGTATATACTCGAAAGTCTTGCCGGCATTCATCTCGAAGTGCAAGACGTTGCCACTCAAGCTGCCTCGACAGGGACGAATGTTTTGCCCCTACACATTTGTTGAGTCCGAGTAGTTCACGAAAGGTCGAAAGTTCATAGATCCGGCCGTAGGGGACAAACTGTGGCCCGAGTTCAAAACCGAGAAAGGCATCACAGTTTTCAGCAATACGGGCTAGCGTCGGCACCAGATCAGCTTCAGGCAAGCTGTTCAATCCCCAGGAAGGAAACACAATCGGTAGTGCTCCCGCAGCTGCCACCCTGTCGACTTCTGCCTGATAAGCGGACACATTGACTGCACTGCCTGCTTGATCCGCGACAAAACACCCAGCAATAAACTCATCACACTGTTGCCCTGTGATTTCTAAAACTCTCGCTCGGGTAGCGTCGTCAATAAATTGTGTGGAGCCTGTATCCATATTTACCGCTGGAACAAGACCAGCCAACAGCGTTGCCGCGAGCACAGCTTCAAAGCCAGACCAGTCAGGATCGTTCCCTCTAAAAGGTAACAGCACAGCAGAGGCGCCGTGTATTTTGCGGCCAGGCTTTATTTCAGGAATGGGCATGTTTCACTCATTGCAGTGCTTAAAGATGTCGGTAGTGTATTGCACTTAAGTTAAAGTTAGTACCAATTGGGCACTTGCCAATTTGATCCGCTTGACGTTGATCGCCCCTTGAACAACCGACAATACACTCGATGTAAAACACTCAACATTGCACTTATCAACAAGCATTCACAAAACCAATAACTGTCCGGATCAGGCAACCTGAGTCAAGCCCAGAGTTCGCTCGTTTATCGCTCAAACAGGCGCCAGTATGGCTTCCGCTACACACTTATTCCCCTCTCCACACACTTTGTCACGTTACTGATTTGGCTGTATTCTTCGTCCGTCATGACTCGGGGGCCTAACGCCTCAAAACTCTTCGGCACACAAGTAATCACCCAGGCAAGAAGGTAGAAAAAAATGAAGGTTATCGATTTTGAATGCGACACTCCGACTAAAGAAGCTGTTACCGATACGATTCGCCTGATACACGAGGGCCGTGGATTCGATAAGGAAGGCTATGCGCAAAATATGGCGCCGGGCTGGGCTGCCCAGATAGGCATGTCTCTGGATGAATTCAATGAGGTAAAGGCAACCGAAGGCCTCACCGTGCTGGCTTTAAAGCTTTGCGAAGTTGATATGGCTAGAGCCATGTCGAACGAGGACATCATTAGTATGTTAGATGCAGCAAACGTACAATACGCATGCATTGGCAACGCCGGTCGTCGGGCATCCAATGAAGATGTTGCAGCCTTTGCTAAACAGTATCCCGATAGACTGGTTCCCTGGTTCAGAATCTGGGGTGATGAGGGTGACAACGGCGTTCAGCAACTTGAAGCCGGAGTGAAAGAACTGGGTTGTCGAGGTTTTGAGGTCTCATCCTATAGAGAAAAACGATATATCAATGACCCAGCTTTCTACCCCTACTACGCCAAGTGCGTGGAGCTAGATATCCCTGTTCGAATCACAACTGGCATCCACCTACTTTCCGATCGAGCCCACGATTACGCGCACCCCAAACATCTCGATCAGGTCGCCAGAGACTTCCCAGATTTGACCATCGTGGCAGGGCTTGCCGGCTGGCCCTGGGTTGCAGACCTGGTTGCCATCGCAACCAGACATAAAAATATCTATATCGATTTTGCCTGCCGCCGGGTCAAACATATGACGGCCCCGGGATCGGGTTATGAAATGCTGATGTATTACGGTAATCGAATTTTGCAGGACAAAATTATATTTGCTTCAGGCTGGGGTACTTCGATGGTTCCCCTTGCACAGCTAATAGTCGAGTGTGATGACTTACCGTTGAAGGACTCCGTTAGAGAAAAGTGGATGTATCACAATGCGGCACGGGTTCTTAAACTCTAGTAGGTCTTGATCCGACAACAAAAAAAGCGCTCTTAACCATCTACCTCGTTTGGGCTTCAACGTCGCATGACCGCCAATACGGTACACGAATTTGAAGTTTACCAATATCAGATTTGATTGATCTCGGTCAATTCATCGGCACCACAGCCTCAGGTATGCTTTCTTGGCTAGTCCAAGAAAGGTCCAAAAGATGAGTGAATTCGGTGAATTAACCCGATCAAAGGGATACGTTACAGCCACGATGGATCGTCATGTTGGCGATCAAGCCGATACGGTTTGGAGCATGCTCGCTGAAGAGTCAAATCGAGTTAAATGGCTTGCACCCGGTAGCCTCGACCTGAAACCCGGCGGACGTGCAAAGCTCGATTTCAAAGATAGCTACGTGCTTGTCGACAGCACAATTACGGCCTGCGAGCCTTCAAAGCTTTTAGAGTTCTCCTGGAGCAGCGCCGAAGACCCTCTTCGCCCCATTCGCTTCGAACTCGAAGAGCACCTCGGAGGTTGCAAGATTACCCTGGCGGTTAGCATCCCGGAGAATGAAGTGGTTGCCCGGTCCTGCGCTGGCTGGGAAGCCCACCTGACCATGATGCAAGCAGTCCTCGCGGGTGTTTCAATTAAGTTCCCACTAGATCGATTCAAAGCTTGCCGAGAAGATTTCGACGCTCAATTGCTAACGCTAATGATGACAGATATGGAAGTGCTAAAACTCTAGCCAGCCAACCCACACCCAACAACTGCGCTTTGCCGCCAGTCGCGTTAGAATGCCCCGCTTAAAAAATGAGGGGAGCGTATTGCAGCGCGTATATTACGGTTACTGGCTGATAGCAGCCGCATTTGTTGCGCAGTTTGTTGCCGCCGGCATGCAAAATTATGTCATCGGGCCGTTTATGGTGCCGATGAGTACGGAGTTAGACTGGACCCGGGCTGAATTCACTTTACCCAGAACCCTCGGCCAGGTAGTGATGGCATTTACTGGATTTGTGATTGGTGCCTGGGTGGACCAGCATGGCGCTCGACGTTTTATGTTGGTCGGCACGATAATCTTAAGTTCAGCTCTGTTTACACTGGCGTATATCCAAACGCTTTGGCAATGGATACTCATCAATGGCTTGATACTAACTCTGGGAGCTTCGCTAATTGGCAACCTTGTTGTCAATGTCACCTTAGCTAAATGGTTTGTGGATTTCAGAGGCCGTGCCGTCGCCTTTGCTGCTATGGGTGTTTCCTTTGCAGGAGTATTTCTTACGCCATTTTGTTCCTGGGCAATTGATACCTACGGCTGGCGCGAAGCCTGGCAGATTCTTGCGGCAACCACCCTACTTTGTGTCATCCCGGCCGCGTTTACTATGCGACGCAAGCCAGAAGATTTCGGCTTGCACGCCGATGGCAGATCCAGTGATGAAATCGGTCAAGGCCTGGGCCAACGGGCCATGGATGATTTTAACAACTCATTAACCCGTCGTGAGGCGGTAAGAACATCAACCTTCTACTTGTTGGTGGTGGCATTTGGACTATTTGTGATCACCATCCAGGTGATGCTGCTGCAAACCGTCCCCCTTATGACAGATGCAGGATTTGATCGAAGCACCGCGGCATTAATGATCACCGTTGCTTCTATCCCAGCACTTTTATCCAAACCGATCTGGGGCTGGTTGATAGATGGTTTGGATGCCAAACCCCTCGCTGCCATTAGTGCTGGCGCAACGGGTATCTCGCTTTTTGTGATTGTCTTTGCGACCCAGGCTCAATCCCTCACCGGGCTCATTTTTGGTTTTGGTCTAATGGGTATTGGCTGGGGTGGTATGATTCCACTACAAGAAGTGATCTGGGCGTCTTTCTTCGGGCGTCGCTATCTAGGCGCGGTTCGAAGCGCAGCGCTACCCTTAACACTGTTGATTACCGCCAGTTCACCCCTTGCAACATCCTATTACTACGATGTGGTGGGTAACTATGATGGCGCGATTATGGCCGTCGGAACATTGAACCTGATTAGCGCGGGTTTGATCATGTTACTAAAAAAACCGCACAGCTAACTTATTTGTCAGCAACCGAAGGATAGCCTGAGTCTCGTACAGAACCGAGACCCAGGCAGGGGGAACTTAAAGGCGGTACTCAACTGTGGCCGCATAGGTGCGCGGAGGACCATAAAAGACAGTGGTATTATCTTCTAGCCCCAGGGTGCTTGGACATCCACCGGAGCCAAAACAATATCCTGCGGTTTTTACATCTTCGTCGGTCAGGTTTTTCGCATGTAAGCTAACGGTCCAGTTCTCACCAGGGCTTAGCCATACAAGATTGGCATTTACAATTTCGTGGGCGTCCTGATCAATCACTGCAGCAGGTGCTTCAAATTGTGTGATTTCACCCTTGTAGGACACATTTGCGCCAGCAACCAATGAGCCCCCTAACAATTCCGTTGAGTAGGTCAATCCCAGATATGCCATGCGTTCAGGTGTATTTTGGATTTCTCTTTGATCGGCAATATCAACGCCGTTCACTACATAGCTGACCATTTCTGCATCCAAAGCGCTCATGCTGAACTGAAGTCGTAGCTGATCCGTGAGCATCATCACAGCTTCAACCTCGATACCCATAATCTTAGCCTCACCCGCATTTGTGACTGTGCCAACGAAACTGTCATTAACCCCGTCGTTATCTGAGTCAACACCCACTGATCCGGGAATCTGCATGTCTTTGTAGTCACTATGGAAAACAGCAATATTAGTCCGTAGACGACCATCAAGAAGAGCGCCCTTCCAACCAAATTCAAGGGCATTGAGGGTTTCTGGGTCGTAACCTTTTTCCACGCTCGGAGTTAGAAAATTTGCGCCTCGCGGATCAAAACTACCGGCCTTAAAACCTTGAGTGTAAGAAGCGTAGATGTTGACGTCATCAGTTAACGCGTAACTTACATTCAATCTCGGTGAAAAATCAGAGAAGGTATTTTTTGCCTCGTAGTCGCTGCTAACTGCGATCTCAATAGCGCTAGCATTGCCGAAGAAAGGCGACGCAAACCCAAGATAGGTTCCACGAAAAATATCTGCTTCACGCTCGTCCCGTGTGTACCGTCCGCCAACCGCAACCGCCAGCTTGTCGGTCACATCAAAGCTTACATCGGCGAACACCGACCAGGCACGAGTATCAACGGTTCCACCGGTATATGCAGTGATACCCAAGGGGCTTAGTAAACCAAGCACCACGTCAAAATCGTTAGAAGCGGAAGAATCAAGGAAATATACGCCTGCAACACCATTGATTTTTTCACCGGTGTACAACAATTGAAATTCCTGACTGGTTTGTTCGTTGTCATAAATCACAGGTGCGTCAAAATCAAGCGAAGGCAAACTATCAAAATCAATCACAGACTCCGAATAGTCTTCACGGCGAGATGTAATAGATTTCAGTGTATACGAATCATTTAGTGACCACTCGGCGGAGAACACCAGCCCTTCTGACTCAACATTATTGTTGCCACCAATACCCACGGTTGTGATGGCCTGGCTGGCGCCTGCGGTTGTGTCTCGGACATCACTCAAAACAGGATCCCCATTAACACCGCCGGGGAATGGACGATAACCAGCAACGGGATTAGAGTCATCGTCTGTGTGGTCGTAGGCAAACCTCAGCATCAAGTTGTCAGTTGGTTCAAACTCAGCGCTCAATCGGTAAGCAAGAATTTCCTTATTGTAGTTATCTTCACCGGTGGTCTTATTGTCGCCAAAACCATCACGATTAAGGGACGCAACGGTCGCACCCACCCTGAAGCCATCGGTTAAAGGAGATGAGACCGTCGCAATCAGATTTTGCTGATTGTGTGATCCAACTTGCGTTTTGACCCGGGCGGAGAACTCATCATCTAACTTGCGAGTCACATACTTGATTGCACCGCCCACGGCGTTTCGCCCGTACAAAGTCCCCTGGGGTCCGCGCAACACTTCTACGCGTTCCACATCGTACACATCCAGCAATGCAGCCTGGGGTCGAGCGATGTAAACATCATCCAAATACAGTGCAACACCTTGCTCGAAACCAGCCAGCGGATCCTGCTGACCAACCCCACGAATAAATGCAGTTAGGGTTGAGTTGGTTGCCCGGGAAGGTTCCAGGGTAACGCTCGGGACAATCTGAGCAATTTCAGTGATGTCGGTTGCGCCTCGGTTATCCAGGTCACTACCCGATAGGGCCGATACCGCTAGGGGCACATCCTGGAGGTTTTCACTGCGTCGACGTGCGGTAACCACTACTTCTTCCATGCCGTATGCCGGTGTTTGTTCTGCCAGGACCGGTCCCTGGTAGACAGTACCTGCGATGGCTAGCGCCACGCAGTTTCGAATCGATGTTTTCATTATGTATTCCCCTCGTAAATCGCAAAGTAATGCGCTACCTGCTCAATTTGGCTGCCTTCTTGACCCGACTCCGTCGGCAGGGCAACTCAACGACCGTTGAATTATTTCAACGAACGATGAATTTATTCAACATTTGTTGAATAGTCAAACAAAATCAAGTTATATGCGATCATGCAATCTCAAAAATGATCTAAGGCACCTTCCAAGGCATTATGAATAGCCAACAATCCTTCATTCCCAAACGTGAACGCATACTGGATGCTGCCGAGGAACTTTTTGCCCTACATGGCTTTGACGGGGTCACCCTGCGCCAGATCGCGAAGCAGGCAAATGTTGATGTGGCCCTGGCCAGTTATCACTTCGGGAAAAAGCGGGATTTATTTGAGGCAACGTTCCTGCGTCGGGCAGAAATCCTAAACGACGTTAGGCTGCAAGCTTTGCTAGCGATAGAAGCAGAAACCACAGGAAACCCAAACGTCGAACAGATCATTGGCGCTTTCTTGAGGCCAATCCAGGAATTGCAACTCCGGGGAGATCAGGGCTGGGCGAACTACTGCGCCCTGGTGGCTTACGTTAACGCCAGTTCTGTTTGGGGTAAGGAAATGATGCACAGGAACTTTGACCCATTAATCTCGCGCTATATCGAAGCGTTACATCGCGCCCTACCCAACGCGACTCCAGAAAAACTGCACTGGTGTTATCAATATCTATCCGGGGCTCTGACCTTAACCCTGGCTCAAACCGGCCGAATAGATCGACTCTCGGGCGGCCTATGTCGGTCAACGGATGCTCAATCTGCCTACGACCTGATGATTCCGTTTGTCACGGCCGGGTTTTTGTCAGTTTGCCACGAATAACCAGCGATGCCAGAGACAACAAACAAGAACACAATTCTGATCCACGTTGTAATTCAAGGTCTGGAGTTTATGGATGTTAATTGGAGCACGTTGATTGACTGAGCTTAGTGAACTGGCTTCCATCGTTGGCGCGCCTATTCCTATTAATCCACCAAAGGACATTTGGCTCAAAGGAGCAAATGGTAAACAACTGCACGGCCAGCATTGGGGTGCCACGGGACCAAGAGTATTGTTGTTACACGGTGGAGCGCAATCCGCCGAGACCTGGACACTGGTTTGTTTGTTGCTACAGGCCGACTTCCAGTGTATTGCAATGGACCTACGTGGTCATGGTGATAGCGAGTGGGACGAGGACTATACGATTAAAGCCCACGTCCTGGACGTGACAAGCGCTATTCAGCAGCTTGAATGGTCGTCCTTTCATCTAGTTGGTATGTCCTTAGGTGGTGTGGTTGCAGCCCACTTTACCCTGTCTCAGATCGAAACAAGCGTTAAATCGTTAGCTCTGATTGATGTCGCACCCGGCGTGTCCTTTACAGATATCACCCGCCTTCGAGAATTTATTGCTGCTGATACCGTCACCCAGGGTATCGACGCACTTATCCAAGAGGCTCGGCGCTTAGGTGCCCGACAATCTGACACGGAACTTCGTTTTCGCTACACGGCACTAACCCGTCAGGATGCTGGTGGCACCTACAGGTGGAAGCGAGATGATCGAAAGCCCGCAGACTATGCCCATATTCTTGAACATATTGAGGTACTCAATAGCAGAGCAAACGACTTCCATTGTCCTGTATTGTTAGTGCGTGGCGGACGTAGCCGCATCCTCACGGAACAAGCAGCACGTGAATTTGTTGCTAAATGCCCTGCTGCGCTGCTTGCCATCGTGGATCGTGCCGGGCATTCGGTTCAAGAAGATAACCCCATTGATCTCGCTGCGGAACTACAAAGGTTCTGGCGTTCAGGGTAGATTATTGTTCGTCCTTGCTTCCCGAGTTGCCTAATTTCGAACATAAATGTTTGACAACGACTGACCAAAAATTGAAGATAGTTGCGTGCGAGCTTAACGCGCCTCTTCAGTTGATCCTCCCCAGCAGGATCTACTCCAAGAAGAAAAGGGAAACCGTTCTCCAAGCGAAATCTTTAGTCTAATGTACTCGGGTCTATTGCTGGGGAATGAAGTGCCTGAGAAACGGAGGCTGAGATGACGCAAAACCGACGATTCAAAAAGCGTGTTCGTGCACGTATGGCCAGCACCGGCGAATCCTATTCTGCTGCATATCAACTCCTCCGAAACTCATCCCTTTTAAATTCGACAATGGAGGAACTACCGATGACTGAACGACTTCAGTTAGTCACCCATCATGATTTTGGCTATTCACTACAACTCCCCGGGAGTTGGCGAGATGTTGGGCCAGATATTTATAACAGCGCCTTTGAGGTAGCACGCTACCTACGAAACTCACCAAAGATTCACGACGGTATTGTGAATGTCTTCTGGGATATGCCTGGTGAATCTCTACAATCACTCGTTGAAGTTGGCAACCCGCCCATCTTCGATCTCAGTGTAGAAAGCTTAAGGCAGGAAGGTATTACCGATATATCCGTGAGCAACGTTGAGATCGGTGGCCGGCAAGCTATACGACTCGACTGGGCCACACCCCTCGGTGACATCAACGATTGGGCATCGCGATCCTACTTTATGCAGATCAGAGATAAGTTTGTCTGCTTAAATATGGGCACCTCAGACCGTGTAGGCGACTGCGCACTCTACGATCAAATTGCTAACAGCTTTAATGCAATTGAGGACACAGTGGGCATCGTCCTGGTCCGGGATGACAGCACGCCCGGCGCTTTTGTTGCTGAAGTCTTGGAAAAAGCATTCCAGTACCCACAGCGCAAAGCACTGCAGCGATCTATTCGCATGAACACGCAAAGTGAATCGGTTGTCGCCCTGATTGCCGAAACTGACGCCGCGCAAGTTATCGAGTTAGTTGCAGAGCAAAGCCGGCAGTCTGGTTATGGATTAACCGCCCGTATCGTCGGAAAAGTGCAATAAGCGTGTCACAAATGTGTAATAGGAGCACACATCCGGAATGCCCCTACGGGCATTCCGGTATACACGCCTATTCCAATAAGAGCTATTGAGGAAATCTCGAAACACCTGTTGAACTATGTGAGCACCCAAATATCTAACCTAAAAATTAGAGCTGGGACAAAACATGAACAATATCCATCCATCGTCACTAATCGACGACAGTGCAATCCTTGGTGACGACATCACTATAGGCCCCTTCTGCACAATTGGACCCAACGTTAAGCTTGGAGATGGTTGCAAACTGACCTCACACGTCGTGATTGAACGCGACACGTCCATCGGCAAACAAAATGCTTTTCATCCATTCTGCATTATCGGTATGGACCCAACGGACAAGAAGTATCAGCAGCAAGAAACCACCCTGGAAATCGGAGATGGGAACACTTTTCGTGAATCCGTGTCCGTGCACCGTGGGACCGTTGAAGGTGGCGCTGTGACCATGATTGGGAATGACAATTTATTTATGGGCTATGTCCATATTGCCCACGACTGCATCATCGGCAACCATACCGTGCTTGCTAACTATGTGGGTTTATCCGGCCATGTCTCGATAAACGACTATGCGATCCTTGGGGGGCAGGTTGGCGTTGTACAGTTCTTAAAAATTGGCTCCCATGCCTATATCGGTGGTGGATCGGTGATTGATAAGAATGTCCCGCCGTTTTCAACCGGTTACGGCAATCGGCTCGAAATCAAAGGCGTTAATATCGTCGGCCTAAAACGTCGCGGCTTCTCCAGACCAGAAATATCTGCAATTTCTGACGCCCACCGATTGTTCTTTCGCTCGGGCCTAAGTGAGGTTGAAGCGCTGCGTCAGATAGAAGCAGAGCTCGGTGAATCAAAGGAAGTTCAGGAATTCACTAACTTTATTAGTGAGGTGGGCGGCAAGATTCGATGATCAAAAGCTAAGGCCAAAATATAAATCTAGGATTGCAGCAAATAGCCGCAGGCTTTAGGCTTCCAGCCAACCGCGTCCCCAGGAGAAAACATTGTCCGATAAACCCATCAGCCGATATCCGGTACCCGATTTAACCGATCTGCCGGAAGATATTCGAGAAAAAATTCTCGCCGTGCAAAACAAGGCTGGTTTTGTACCGAATGTTTTTCTCACTCTCGCCCATCGGCCCGATGAGTTTCGAGCCTTTTTTGCCTATCACGATGCCTTGATGGAAAAAGACAGCGGTCTGAGCAAAGCTGAAATGGAAATGATTGTGGTCGCCACGTCCAATGACAACCAATGCCAGTACTGCGTGGTTGCCCATGGCGCCATCTTGAGAATCCGGGCAAAGGATCCACTGATTGCCGACCAGGTTGCCGTCAACTTTCGTAAGGCAGACATTAGTGATCGACAAAAGGTAATGTTGGAGTTTGCATTAGAGGTTTCGAATAATGCCGGTGCCACCTCGGAAGCTGACTTTGAACTCCTCCGCCAGCATGGATTTAGCAATGAAGATATCTGGGATATAGCGGGTATTACGGCTTTCTTTGGCCTCAGTAACCGCATGGCAAACTTCATTGCTATGCGACCCAACGACGAGTTCTACTCGATGGGTCGCTAGCAAAGGCTTGTCTACGGTTTGGGGGTGTTCTGCTTAATCCAATTCACCACCAATTCGGCTTCCGAGTAACCCAACTCATGGGGAGTGCTTAACACCTTAAGGGTTTTGTCTTTGCAGGATAAGGTTTCAAATAGCTGCTTGCCGTCTTCTAACGAGTACCACACATCCTGATCACTGATCAGTAACAAACAGGGTGAGGCAATTTTAGATGCCACCGTGAGTGGTGCAATAGGATCAATAATCGGTGAGACACTTTGCACCGGAGGAAAGACAGGTACGAGGAAGTCAATTCGCTCGTCTACCGCGGAGATCAATAGCGTTTGTATTGCCCCCAGACTCATGCCCAACACACCAAGTGGCAAATCCTTAAATCGATCATCTAACTGAACATAATCGAGCAGACCACGAAAATCGCTGACGGATCCCCCAATCATTGCCTTTAGCCGATGCCACTCCTGTCGTTCTAGCACTTTCTTTGGGGATTCAAAATTACCCTCATAGACTCGTTGGCCATGAAACCTTGAATCCGGCAGTACCAACACATACCCCGCCTTTAGCAGCTTCTGCCGATATTCACCTACTCGATGATAGGGTCCACTGTCCTGCCACCAGATATCTTTGCTACTGGTGATACCGTGCAGCATCAGCACCACGCCTTTGAATGAAGTTTTATCCCTGGGGTAGGCTAGATAGAACGGGATCGGGGTATCAAAGGAGCGACGCAAATAGTGTAATTCCCTGGTATAGGTATCAAAATCTCTGCTTTCAGCATGGACAGCACGCAGGACATCTGGCGGTTCGTAGCCAAGCAAATCATCCAGACTTTGGGCCTGAAGATTAACCATTGGCAGAAGTAGAAATAGCACGATAATAAGCTTCACGTTGTTGATTTTCATGGGTTGATCCTTATGGATTGACATGGGTCTATATCGATAGAGGATCAGACAGTAGAAGTAATCACGCCACGGTTCATTAACATAGGATAAGAATGGATAATTCCTTTACAGCGTACCTTCAGCAGCACTTATCGGAGGAGTCCGCGACCAGTATTTATGAGATTTCAGAGGCTTTCGAATTTGTTGCTGATGCGCCCTTCGTTCGACAAGGCAATGTAACAGATGCACTTTATTTTATACCGGATTGCGTGGTCCGCTATTATGTCGATTCAGCGTCTGGGGAGACATCAAACAAACATTTCACCCTGGCGCCCTGTGTTGTCGGGTCCACCACAGCACTAATCAAAAAGGTGCCGAGTCGAATCAACATCGCCGCCATCGCAAGCTGCTCGGGTTACAGGATTCCCTGGTTAGCTTTTCGGTCTTTAAGTCAATCCAACCCTGAAATACTCATGTTTTATACGACGGGACTGGAGGGACTATTTATACAGAAGGAGGAACGGGAAACCTCACTTCTCACGGAGTCAGCCAGAGATCGATACGCAAAATTTCTAAATGAGTTTCCAGATATCGAAGCGATATTGCCTCAATATCACATCGCCTCCTACCTTGGCATTACCCCGGTGTCCCTGAGTCGAATCCGGCGAGAACTCAAACAATTGGCTTAAGGTCAGGGTCACCTACGTGCTTTTTGCTTTTTTCTAAGTTCGCCATTCTTGGCGTCCGCCAGGGCTTCAACAAAGGCCTCGTTACCCGAGGCAAGGGCCGTTAAAGCCAATTGCTGATAGGCCTTTGGTTCTGCTGAGACAATTCTTGTTTCGCTAACCCGGGAAGACAAAGCGGTTCCCATTCCCAGGGACAATAACCCCATAAGTGCCCGGTCATCCGAAGACCCTACCTCGCGCATTTCTCCAAAATCACCCACGACTGAAAAGGATTCTTTCACCCGGGCATCCCCCATAAAAGTAACAGCCGTACTCATTTTGGGGTGGCCTACTCTGAGGTGGTAGGTCGATTGTTCATTAAGGGTAATGCCCATTTCCGCCCCCACGCTGGCACTGGTCGCAGCAAACTTGCGTCCGGAGGAAGACATTTCCGCAAAATTAACAACCAGGGTTGGCAGGATTACGGTGGAAAGCGTTTCTGAAGATATACGATTAAAAGGTTGCCCCGTGGAGAGGCCTGCATTGCCAATAACGTTACCAAAATCCCAAAATAGCGGCATACCCGTTGGCGTAAAAACCAGATAGGTGGTTCCATTTGCGCTCTTGCTGTACCCGTCGGGGACAAACTTGATTTTCTGATAACCGCTTGTCTGTTTTATTTCCGAAAAGCTCACAACATCAAATCCTGCAGCAGTTAACCTGGCCAGGTAATCCTGGTAGGCACGGTCTGTTGTTTCTTGCATAACAGCTGCATCTATACCACCCAGGGTGACCGTGAGCGATGAGGATATACCACCACGGCTTCGATCAAACCCAGACATCGAATGTGCAGAGGCTTTTGTTTGAATGACAAAGGCAACCCGGAACACCGGAACGGCAATTCTGTTCTGAGCAAACTTCTTATATTTCTTAAGGGGTTTGGTTTCCAAAAAAGACGCGTAATCCACCTCCATGGCAGAAAAGGCTAATTGCCCAGAATCATCAACGTTTGCCTGTTTAGCTATCCCTTTGCTGTTGGGGTTTGTGCCCTCCTCATAGTTCTGAGGATCTTTGAGAATCTCTGCTGCTGCTCCGGCGGCTTCTCCTAGCTGATTCACAATCCGATTCGCAACATCAGCAGGTAAAGGCGGCTCTGCAGCAAAAATACTAACGGGAAACAGACAGAATAAGACAACAAGAAGCTGACAAAAGGACTGCATTGAGATTTCCTGTGGGAATATCAGCCTAGTGTCCCGCTTCCACACAGAAGATGAATCCCCCGTATGGGGGGCTAACCTGTACGAACGATTGCCGCCGCAGGTTTTGCTACTGGGGTTGCGATATAACGCCTTCGAAGCCAGCTACCTGTGCCGGTGACAATTAGCCAAATAACTCCAATGCCCACCGACAGTGTTAACAGGGAATAAAATAGCGGCATTCCGTAGCTTGAGTGCAAGGGATACATTTGGTTGAGCACTTTCTTAACCGAGGAATCATCATCGACGTGTTGTAACTTTGTCACTACCGTTTGATCCATATCGACATAGACATTAGTTCGTCCATTCGAGTGCCATTCTCCATCCAACCGTAAACGAACCTTCGCTACAGGAGCGTCCCCGGGCACCACTCTGATGTAAGTAGGCCAACTATTCTGCACAGTCCTATTCACCAGTTGAACCGCTGCGACTAACTGATCAGGATCTATTGGGGCTCGCGATGCTTGCACTGAGGTTTGTGTCGTCTCCGCGGTAATAGCGTTTCTCACCTTTTGAAACATCATCACGCTCGCGGTCAGTGTCACAACAAGAAACATCGGTAGGATGACAACACTACTCTGGCTATGAAAACGCAGGAAGGACTTTAGTTTGAGTCGGCGGACGGGGGGAATTACCCAGCGCCAATGAAATCCCCTACGCATCGGCCACCAGAGCCACAGGCCGGAAAACCCAAGCACCAGCGCCATTGCCGCCACATAAAGTAAAACAATTTCTCCCGCTAAACCTGTTAACAGCTCAATATGCAGATGACGAACAAATTCAAATGCAGGCAACACCCAATTATTGACTTCGTACTGTTCGAGATCCCCCAACCGAAACAATAACTTGTCTTCTCCGGGATAGCGGATCCACCAATAGGGCTCCTCTGTGTTTGGCGCTTTAATCAAAGCGTCAGCTCTAAACATTTGATGTTGCACCAACTGCTCAAGCTCAACTGATAGCTGATCAATCCCATAGTCAGCGGGCAAGCTTGCATCGGGTGTCACCAGTACCCGCACGATCGCCTTTTGATAAATCAACGCGATGCCCGTTAGACAGGTCACAAGAAATATTGGCACCACCGATAAGCCTATCCAGCGATGCCAGGAGCGCAATAGGGCCATCGTTAGAATTCAGTGCGCCAGCTTAGGGAAATACTTCTGCCTAGACCTTTGAAGTTTCGAACATCGTTCGGGTTCACCTGGGAGTAGTAGGTATAAAAGTCTTTGTCCGTTAGATTTTGCATGGCCAATGTAAATTGACCGTCAAAAGCTTTTACGTGAGCAATGGCATCGAGAGTTGTGTAACCATCAAACTCGTTGACTATCACATGGGACGCGTTCTTAAACTCTCGATCCATAAGGTAGTTGTATTGCAGTCTGGTATTCACACGTTCGCTCCAAATCCGAGTCCAACTGACGTTGACCCGATCCGGTGAAATATTCGAACCGCCCAGATCTGAGTCGACATCGCCATCAGCGTCGGAATCGAATCGACCATCGGTCCGGGCAAAGCCAAGGCCCAGTGTGTCGGTATCGGTTGCTCGCCAGTTGGCGCGTAGCTCGAAACCATCTACTTCAGTCTTCTCCCGTTGTACGGTGTAGATCCCATCGGTACCGCGTTGCAGGCGCTGACCAAAATCAGAATCCGATGTGTAGTAACTCATTTCCGCACTAAATCGGTCAGCATTAAACGCAACACCGACCTCAGTATTCTCAGTCAAGATAGGTTCCAGATCGAGGAAGGTCTCAACGCTTTGACCCGGTACATTAATCCCACGCAGCACCCGTCCTACATCTGGCATCGAAAACGCTTCAGAATAGTTTGCAAAGACCCTCCATTGATCATTAAAGGCATAGGTCGCACCGAGGTTAGGTAGGGTCTGGGAAAAGTCAGGATTACCTCCGGAGACAAACTGGCTGCCATATGAAGCCAGGGTCGTGAAGTCATCAACATTCAGCTCTGATCTTTCATACCGAACACCACCTACAACGGTCAGATTTTCGATCCCCGTGTATTCAACCTGGGCGAAGGGCGCGTAGTTCTGATATTCCGTTGAGGGGACCCAACTACGACTGGTTTGAATTAGTGCTTGCCAGGTCTCGTCCTGCAGCAGGTCTATCCCGTAAACAAGATCAAAAGGCAGACCGGCAATTTGTTGTTTTGCCAGGGTGACCTTAACACCGACTTTTTCCGAGTTGTTCTGGGATTGATCAACCAGATTTGGACCAAACGCAGGATCCTGGAATGTTGCAATTGGGGTATTTTGAGCACCGTAGGTTGCCTCAAAATCCTGGCGGAATACCTGAACTCGCAAACTGTGACCAAAAAACTCCTCGTTAGAGTAGTTGGCGCTAATTGCTGTCACGTCGTTTCTTGCACCCTCGCCTAATAAAGGCCCTTTCACCGCACTACTGGGAATATCCAGGTCCACATCACCACTGACGGATATCCATTCGTGGTTATTCTTGACCTTAAAATGATTCACCATCAACTCAAGTCGCTGGTCATCCCAATCGTAGCCACCCTTCACAAACACATTGATGGTTTTAGAATCCATGGTATCGCCCTGGGTATTATCGACACCAATAACATCGCCGTTGGAGTCGTAGCCCATGCCCGAATCTCGATAACTCAAACTTGCCAGTATATCCGCCTGATCAAATTTGTTAGAGAAGGCGTAAGTGAGGCCGTACCCAAGACTTTCGCTGGTGTCGTCAGTCTGCACATCACTGTCGATGCTAAAACTCTGGAACAGCTGATCCGATGGCTGCTTGGTAATCAGATTAATAATGCCACCGGCAGCACCGAGCCCCTGGATTGCATTTGCGCCGTGAACCACTTCAACCCGCGCAATGGTAGAAGGATCGATGGTATGGCCATCCCGGCCACCGTTACGAAGTGGATTAGATTGCGGCACACCATCGATCATGTACAGAGGCTTACGGCCCCTTAAGCTTTCTCCGGCACTGGTCATTTTTTGCCGGGCAGGCGAAAAACTAGGAATGAGGTTTCCGAGTACGGTCGATAAGTCATGCTGAACTGCTAGCTGTTCTTCAAGCTGGTCTTGATGAATCACGGTGATGGTATTGGGGATCGTCGCGGCGGCTCTGGCTACCCTGCTCGCTGTCACCACGATCTCTTCGAGCTGCTGGACACCGGTATCTTCAGCAGCCAAAACCGGAACGGAGACCGGCAGAGAGAGCGCGACAAGCGCAGGGAACAGCGTGGTTTTAGGCATTAGGGTTCCGAATTGAGTCTGATTATGGAAACGCAATAGTAATGCTATTGATTCCTATTTGCAATAAATCTAACTCAACACCTCCGTCTACACTCAGACTATGGACACAACGCCTCTATATCCCGTTTTCTCCCTTACGCTATCCGGTGAGACGCTAACTGGAAATCTCGCGCGAGCGACTGAACGAAATCCACTCACCCTGGAAAAACTCAATCACGAGGTCGCCGTCCATAAACTGGAGGACGTTTGCCTAAACGGTAAAGCAGTTAGTGCCCTGCTTGACCACTCCCGAATAAATCAAGACTTCAGCATCGAAATCGCAAAACTGATCGATGCGGAACTGACCATCACAATCAGTGACAACAAGATGATCGTCACCGCAGAGGTTACGCCGGCAAAAGGTGGCAAGCCGATCACCAGGGCTGACATCCTCGCGGCACTACACACTGAAAGCATTTCCTCCGACCTCGTTAACATCCCCGCTATCGATAAACTACTCAAGACCGCAAGCCCGACAATCATTGCCCAGGGCCGAGAAGTTGAGCACGGCTCCGATACCAGATTTATTGAAAAGTTCTTTCTCGACAAGAACACGACGCCCACTATCAACGAAAAAAACTACGCAGAGTTCTTTGAAACAAAGGCCTATATACATGTGGAAGCAGGAGCAGAATTAGTCAGACGAATCCTCCCGACGGAGGGAACCGACGGCATAACAGTTCTGGGCAAAATCCTTCCCGCAAAAAAGGGCAAACTACTGCAGTTCAAAAAGTATCCCGGCACCAAAATATCCGAAAAAGATGCAGATCAATTGTGCGCAACAATCAGCGGCCATCCGGTTCTAGAAATCCAGGGCGCAAGAGTTGATCCGACACTTGCACTTAAACAGGCTAACCTTGAAACAGGCAACATAAACTTCGAAGGCTCCGTGCTGATTAATGGCGACGTCCTGCCCCAGGTAAAAATATTCGCCACCGGTGATATTTTCGTCAAGGGCACCGTAGAAAACGCCAACCTTGAAGCAGGCAATAGCATCATTATTGGTGGAGGTGTTATCAGCGAATCTACTCCTACTCTTAATGAGCCACCCAAAATCACCACGCAACTGCGAGCGGGGTGTGATATTCAGGCAAAATTCTTAAGTCTGACCCGGGCGAACGCCGGCCAAAATATTGTCATACAAAGTTATGCGATGAATTGTGAGCTCAACGCAGGACATGCCCTCTTGTTGGGAGAAAACGGCGGCAAGGGGACTTTGATCGGCGGTCACAGCATCGCCGGGGCTTCCGTCTCCGTACAAACCCTGGGTTCTCCAGCATACATTGTCACTGAAGTTGAATGCGGCATGTTGCATCTGTTTGCGCCGAAACTCAGAGCCTGTGAGGCACTCATTCGCAAGCGAACCAGTGAATGCCAACAGCTCAACAAAATATTAGAGACCATCGATGCCAATTCAACAACCGAAGCGCTTGGCGAAATCACCCTCAATCGAAAAAAGAAAATTCAACTGACAATCGATGCAATCAAGCAGCAGCTGAAAGACCTTAAAGAAGATCAAAGTGTGCTCCAAGCTGAAGTGTCTAAAGGTGAAAAAGCAACCGTACAAGCTAGCAGAAAGCTATTCCCTCAGTCGTTAATCAGACTTAACGGCGACGTCTACAAAGAGCAAAAAGAAAGAGCAAAAACGCAACTCAGCTATCAAGCGCAAAAAATTCACATAGAATAGAAATAGGAAAATTAATGAGTAATCCAAATGCAATGACTGCGATGGAAGTCCAGCAAATCATGACCCGGGAACCCACCACAGCGATCGCCACTCAAGATATTGTTGAGCTATACGACCTATTTGAACAAGTACCCTACCACCACATACCTGTTGTTGATGGCAAACAGCTAATTGGTATCCTGTCCGACCGCGACTTCGCAAAATGTATCTGTCCATTTTTGGAGCACCAGGATAGCGATGCAGTGCGGCACATAACGGTTTCAGAGATCATGTCGAAAACGCCCATCACCGTGGACAAGACGACCAGTATCAACTGTGCCTCGATCCTGCTGTTAGAAAATAATATTTCCTGTCTACCGGTGGTTGACGAAGACAATGCTTTAGAGGGGATATTAACCTGGAAAGACATCTTGCGATTTCATATTTACTACTAGTTAGTAGCCATCAATACCACGCTCTCACTTTTTAGTCAGGCGACTTCTCAGCAATAGCCTCGAGGTGCTGAATTAATAGTGACCGAATCAGCTCCACATTGTCTTCACCAATAGTAGCGATCATGTCCTGCTCAATTCGCTTGAGGTTTTGCGCCGCCATTTTCTGAACCTTCTGGCCATGGTCTGTAATCTGTACCAGCTTATCCCGTTTACTGCCTTCCATCGGCACCAGTTCTACGACCCCAGCCTTAATGAGTCGATGCACGGTGTTATGAACGGCTTGCCGACTCAGCCCCATCACTCTCGCCAGATCCGAGATGCTCCGCGCCCTACCCCGCAGGCTCGAAAATAGCTTCGCCTCCGCCGGAGTACCTTCAAATTCTGAACCCCGACGCAACTCTGCATTGCGCGCTTCCATCCACTCCAGAGTATCGTGAAGCAGCCCTTTTACACTGGTAGCTAAAAATCTCTTTGATTTATTGTCAATCATGATTGACATAACGCCCACTCATCATCTAATGTCAACGC
>TARA_R110002072_G_scaffold1380_5_pt1 | contig 27906 bp, 24 predicted proteins | sample TARA_R110002072 | Tara Oceans TARA_R110002072 (sample SAMEA4397118) | marine metagenome | biome: Polar Biome; feature: [SRF] surface water layer (ENVO:00010504); material: water (ENVO:00002006), including particulate matter (ENVO:01000060) such as... | depth 5 m | reverse complement strand
ATAGCTATTTTTTAGATACTACAAAGATTGTCGCTTCTGGCGGTTCTGCTGGAGGTCATTTAGCCGCAGCAGCTGCTCTAGTAAATGAATATAATGATGACTCTGACAACTTATCTATAAGTAGCAAGCCAAATGCTTTAATACTTTTTAATCCAGCAATAGATAATGGCCCAGGAGGAGTGGGTTATAAAAGAATTGGTGAAGCTTATAAAAAATTCTCTCCTCTTCATAATATTAAAGAAGAATCGCCTCCAACTATTATTTTTTCAGGCACAAAAGATAAATTGATACCCGTAAAAACTATTGAACTATACCAAAAAAAGATGATCAGTTTTGGCAATAGATGTGATGTCTATTTATATGAAGGAAAACAACATGGTTTTTTTAATTATAATAAGTTTAAAAATTATAAAGAGACGCTATTAAAAGCAGATGAATTTTTGCAATCATTAGGCTATCTAAACAAAAATCCTGCAATAGAAATCAAATAGAAACTACGTTAAGTTTTCTCTATAATTAGAAAACTTTGGTAAAGAAAAAATCTACTCAACACAGTGTATGTTCTCTAAATCACTATACTTTTTAAGTGATATCTGCATATTGAACAGTTTTTAAACTTATTTGAATTGCTATAAAACCCAACAGAGAAAGTCTATCTCTAGATTTAGCGAATAATTCATTCTAATATTTTTACTCAATATGAAAAAAATTACACTTGTATTATTTGTCTCCTTATTTATAAGCTCTTTTGCAGCAAATGCACAAAAGAAAATGGAAAAAAAAGCAAAAAAAATCACCACTGAAATAACGGAGGTTTTAAAGCTAAATAAAAAAGAATCAAAAGCAGTTTACCAAATTCAGATAGACAGGCTCAAAGAGAGTGCGTCAATCAAAAAAGAATATGCAGATGACAAAATTGTTAGAAAACAGAAGTTAAAAAAACTTGGTAATAAAGTTTTTAATCAAATGAAAAAGACCTTAGGGGCTGAAAGGTTAAAACAATGGAAAACACACAAATCCAAAAAGAAAAAATAATTATGAAACATACAATTACTTTACTTGCTTTGTTTTTATGCGTAGCAACTTCATTTGCTCAAACAGTTAACATAGACGGAGATCCTTATGGAGGAAACCCTTACGCAACTATTGCCACTGCAATTACAGCTGCAAACACAGATGATGTTATCTTAATTACAGGAATTCATACAGAATCTATTTCTGTATCTAAAAGTATTACACTAAGAGGAACAGATCCAACCACAGATATTATACAAGCTGCGGCTTCTGAAGTTAAAGATGGAACCGGTAGCAGAGTTGTAAACTTATCTGGTACTGCAACAATAACCATAGAAAACTTAGGAATTAGATATGGAAACAATGCTGCAAATGGAGCTGGAATTAATGTTGACAAAGTAAGCGGTCAAGTAACTTTACAGAATTTAATTATAGAAAACAACTACACCACAAGTAATGGAGGTGGTTTATCTTTTGCAGGTACAAATGTTAATGTAATAAAAAGTACTATTAAAAATAATACTTCAGTATTAGATGGTGGTGGTATTATTACAGCTCCAAATAATGGGTACGCAGCAGATAATACAATTAATATTCAACAATCTTTAATTGACACCAATGATGGAAGAAATGGTGGAGGGTTATATATTAACGGTAATAATGGGTTTGGTGATGAATATAGAATTACGGTTAACGTTGAAAATACAACCATTCTAAATAACACCACAACTAGTGCTTCTGGAGGTAGTGGAGGAGGAGGAATTTGGTCAAAAGCTGCTAATTATATAGGAGCCGATGGTAATGGAGGCTCAAATGTTACCTTACAAATTGTACATGCTACTATTTATAATAATACACATGCATCTACTACAAAAAATGGAATACAGTTTACAAAGGCAGGAACAGAATCTACAAATTTTAGTGCATATAATTCCATTGTTATTAATGATACAACAGGAGAAAAAGCTTTAAACTTTGCCAATACAAATACAGTAGAGGTCATTAATTGTATTCTTGGTGGATTAAATTCTGCAAATACTACTTTCTTAGACAATGCAGACAGAAACAATGAAAGAGGGCAAACAGCCGCTTTTGCTGGGCTATCTTCTACTTTATCAGATGAAGGTGGTGCTACACAAGTATTAACAATTACTGAAGGTGGTGGGTCTGACAATTATTGTACAGCTTCTACTGGAATCGCAAATCCAAGTGAAGATCAAAGAGGTTATGCACGAGGTATCAATCCAGATGCTGGTGCTTTTGAATATTATGATAATGTTTGGAATGGAAGCGCAGATAATAGTTGGGCAAATGCTTCAAATTGGAGCGGTGGCATTCCTGGTTCTGGTGACGATGTTACCATTCCGAGTGGGATAACCAATTACCCAACAGCTTCTGGAGCCGTAACAGTAAATAGCGTTACTATGAGTGCAGGAAGTTCTTTAATTGCAAATTCAACATTTGCAGGAAATGTAACTTATAACAGAACTTTAAGTACTACAAATTGGTATTTAGTTTCTTCGCCAGTTGCTGGTGAAATAATGACCGACATGAGAGCAAACAACTCATTTGCTACAGGAACAGATTCTAATATTGGTTTTTCTCCCTATACTACAAGTTCAGATGCTTGGAGTTATTTTATTGATACTTCAACAGATCCCTTAGTTGATGGAAAAGGGTATTCTGCTAAATTATCTAATGCTGGTGATATCTCATTTGTTGGAACTATAAATACAGATAATGTTAACAGTGTTAGTATAGATATTACAGGTAATGGGTTTAACTTACTTGGGAATCCCTACACCTCTTTTATTAATAGCGAAACTTTCTTAGATGCTAATACAAATTTAGATGCACAACTTTGGGTATGGAATCAAGCTAGCGGAATGTATGAAGTACAAATTAAAGCCAATGCATTTAGTCTTGCTCCAAGTCAAGGTTTCTTTGTAAAAGCAAATAGTGGTACTACTGTAAACTTTGCGGAATCAAATCAAAGTCATAATGCAAGCGATACATTCTTAAGAAACAGCAATAATAGACCTGAGGTTCATTTATTAATGACCGATGGAACTAGTGAGCGTTTTGCTAAAATTTATTACATAGACGGAATAACAACTGGTTTTGATAATGGTTACGAAGGTGAAACTTTTGGAGGTATTCCAAATTCACTAGATGTTTTTACTGAATTAGTATCTAATAATGTTGGTAAAAAGTATCAAATTCAATCATTACCTAATTCTGATTTAGAAAATATGGTTGTCCCAGTTGGTTTAATTGCTGATGCTGGTGACATCTCTTTTTCAGTAAATGACATTAATCTTCCGGCTGGATATAAAGTGTTTTTAGAAGATAAAGACACTGGTGATTTTATTCGCTTAGATGAAGAAGGTTCTAAATATGATGTAACTCTTAATGCTGCTGTTAATGGTATTGGTCGTTTCTATCTTCACACAGCAACAAGTGTGTTAAGTGCAGGTTCTTTTGATACAACAAACATTAGTGCTTATCTATCTAATAAAAATAATTTAAAAATAATAGGAATCCAACAAGGAACCACACAAGTTCGTCTATTTAATATTCTTGGTAAACAAGTATTAAACACTTCTTTACAAAGCAATGGTTTAGACAATGTTACTCTTCCAAATTTAAGAACTGGAGTGTACATATTACAGATTAATTCTGAAGAAGGTACTATCAATAAAAAATTATTTATAGAATAAATTATATTAACTGAACTCACATTCAATCTAAAAATAAAACACATGAAATCTAAAATTACAATTCTAATATTGCTTTTTGCAACATCGCTACTTTCAGCACAAACTGTTAATATTCAAGGAGACCCATATAGTGGTAATCCTTATGCTACAATAACTGATGCAATTACTGCATCAACAAATCCAGCAGATGTAATCTTAATTACTGGAGTCCATACAGAGACAATTACAATAAATAAAAGTATTACACTAAGAGGTACAGATCCTTCCAGTGATATTATTCAAGCAGCAGGAACCGCATCTTCTGATGGTACTGGAACCAATGTAATTAATGTAATAAGAGATGAAGATACAGATGTATTAAATGTCACTATAGAGAATCTTGGCGTTCGAAATGGAAATGCAGATTCAAATACAAATGGTGGTGGTATTAATGTAGATAAAGTAACAGGCCTATTAACTCTTAAAAACTTGATTGTTGAAAATAATCATACTAGTAAAAACGGTGGTGCTATGAGTTTTGCCGGTTCAAATGTTGACATCCTTGAATGTACTATAAGAAATAATACTTCTAGTTTAGATGGTGGTGCTATTATTGCAGCTCCTAACAATGCAGCGGAAATTAATAGCGTAATAAATATTAAGCAGTCATTAATTAATACAAATACTGGTAGAAATGGTGGTGGAATCTACGTGAATGGTAACAATCAATTTGGGAATAATTACACGATAGATCTAAATATAGAAAATAGTACTATCTCTAATAATAGTGCAACAAGTGCTTCAAGTGGTGCTGGAGGTGGTGCAATTTGGACTAAAGTTGCCGTTTGGACAACAAATGCAGGTGGTGATGGTTCATCAGGTAATATTAACTTATCTCTAGTGCATGCAACTGTATATAATAATACACATGCAGCTTCAGTAAAAACTGGATTAAGATTTACCGGAACAGCAGGCATAACTACTAATTTTAGTGCTTACAATTCAATTATTGTTTCAGAAGATGTTACTTCACAAAAAGCAATAAACTTCACCAATTCTAATACTACAGATATAGTAAACTGTATTTTAGGAGGTTTAGAAGCTGCTGGTCCCTTCCTTCCAATTATTGATGATACTAATAAAAATAATTTAAAAGGTAGAACAGCTACACAATCAGGTTTAACAGGAACATTGTCAGATGAAGGAGGTAATACACAAGTTATTGCAATTGCAGATGCAAGCGCAGCTGTTGATTTCTGTTCTGCTAGTACTGGAATAACTTTACCAACAATAGATCAAAGAGGTGCTATAAGAACAGGTGTATTAGATGCTGGTGCTTTTGAGCTTGGAGGTACTTTAAGTACAGACGAAAATTTAGTTAGTATTTTAAATATAGACATGTACCCAAATCCTGCACAAAATTTAGTGCAAATAAAAGGTTTTGATTCTATTGATAGTATTAAGATATATTCAGTTTTAGGAGCTGTCGAAAGAACAGTTAAGAATCAAAGTTCTTTTGATGTAACAGGTTTAGCAAGCGGAATACATATTGTAGTTATAAAAGGAGACAATAGCATTGTTTCAAAAAGACTTATCGTGAAATAGAGCTAATACTTATCTAACAAACTAGTTACACATGAAAAACAAGAAAAATAAAGATCATATTTCAAGGAAAGAAGCTGTAAAGAAGATAGGTAGCTATGGAAAGTATGCCGCCCTAACTGCATTAGGAACCTATTTAATCTTAAGTCCTAAAAAAGCTCAAGCTGCTTCGCCTTCAGATCCAGGTACAGGTTTTTAAAAAAAATAGTTATATATAAAAAACAATAGTTAAGTTAGAGCTTTATAAAGTTCTAACTTAACTATTTTAATCTATATTTTGTTTTGAATAATTTACGCATCTATTTTCTGTTTTTGTTGGCACTACTATCACTTTCAGGGTGTAATAAAGAGAAAAAAACGGTTTCAAATTTATCAAAGAACTCATTTGAATCTCCACAAGGAATGTTATGGGTAGCAACAAAAACTTTCTTGAAAGGTGCTAAGGAAAATGATCCGTATGCGATGCCTAGAGAAAAACCAGCACACAAAGTTAAAGTTGATGGTTTTTTTATTGATATTACAGAGGTAACAAACCAACAATTTCAAAAATTTGTAGAATCTACTGGCTATGTAACTATTGCTGAAAGACCTATTGATTGGGCAGAAATGAAAAAAAATCTACCAGAAGGAACTCCGAAACCACACGATTCAATTCTTCAACCAGGAAGCTTAATATTTAACAAAAATGTCAAAGCTATTGTAAATATGAATAATTATGCACAATGGTGGACATGGAAAATTGGTGCCAATTGGAAACAACCTTATGGCCCAAATAGTTCAATTAAAGGAAAAGACAATTATCCGGTTGTTCATATAGCATTTGAAGATGCTTTAGCTTATTGCAAATGGGCAAATAGACGTTTGCCAACTGAAGCCGAATGGGAATCCGCTGCACAAGGAATAGCAATAAATAATATTTTTACTTGGGGTAATAATTTTGATGAGTTAAACTCTAGAGCAAATACATGGCAGGGTGAATTTCCAATAAAAAATGATTCCAAAGATGGATTTGAATTTATTTCTCCTGTAAAATCTTATGCACCAAATAGTATTGGGTTATTCGATATGACTGGTAATGTTTGGGAATTGACAAGTGATTTATTCAATACAAATTATTACAAAGAACTAGATATTTCTAAAACACTAACAAATCCTAAAGGAGCTAAAAAGTCATACAATTCAAACAATCCTTATCAAATTGAATACGTTATGAAAGGAGGCTCTTTTTTATGTCATGCTTCCTACTGCGCTAGTTTTAGGATTTCTGCAAAAATGGGAGTAACTGTAGATTCTGGTTCTGATCATATGGGATTTAGGACTGTAGCAACTACAAAAATGCTTAGCAAAGATTAATAAGAAATCGCTTTATTATAAAGCAGCCTTTTAAAAAATAAAAACATCATGAAAAAAGTATTTATAATTATTGCATTAGTATCTGGCTTAATGTTTCCTCAAGCTATAAAAGCAGAGATTAAACTCCCTGCAATTGTATCCTCAAATATGGTTTTACAACGCAATACAACAATTGTTCTATGGGGTTGGGCTGATCCCAAAGAAAAAATAGTAATCAATGCGTCATGGTTAAGTGAATCAATAAGTAGTAAAGCTGATAAAGAAGGTAATTGGAGAATAGAAGTAAAAACCACGAACAGTAAAGAATCACAAACTATTAAAATAAAAAGTGTATCATCAACTATTATTCTAGAAAATATACTATTCGGGGAGGTTTGGTTGTGTTCAGGACAGTCTAATATTGGGATGAGAATGAAAGGAAACCCAGGACAACCTATTTTTGGTTCAAATAGAGCACTTGTAAAAGCGAATAATCCAAATCTAAGACTTTTTACAGTAGAGAGGGTGGGTTCTAAAATTCCAAAAAAAAGTATAGAAAAATACAGAGCTTGGCAGCAAGCGTCTGCAGAAAATGTATTAGAATTTAGTGCTGTATCCTATTTCTTTGGTCAGCAATTACAAGAGTCTTTAGATTGTCCAGTGGGTTTAATACACACTTCTTGGGGAGGAAGTACAGTTCAGGCTTGGATGAGCAAAGATGTAATGGAAACTTTTAAAAAAGTTAATCTAGACAGTATAGACATCACAAAAAACACAAATTACATCCCTACAGCATTATTTAATGGAATGATTCATCCTTTAATTCCATATACTATAAAAGGTGCCTTGTGGTATCAAGGAGAATCAAATCATAAAGGGCCTAAAAAGTACAAAAAACTTTTTCCTGCAATGGTAAAAGATTGGCGAACAAAATGGGGAATTGGAGATTTCCCATTTTTGTATGTTCAAATTGCTCCTTTTTCCTATAAAAATAAGGAGGCATTTCAAACAGTAAATAATTCCGCTTTTATGAGAGAAGCACAATTGCTGTGCTTAGACTTGATACCAAATTCTGGAATCGCAATTACGATGGATTTGGGTGATGAAAATTTTATTCATCCACCAAAAAAGAAAGAGGTGGCTGATCGATTATTGTTTAATGCACTAAATATAGGGTATGGAATTACCTCCATTGATGGTAAATCTCCAATTTATAAATCGCATGAAATTAAAGACAATGGAATATTTCTTAGTTTTAAAAATGCCGAAAATGGTTTGTATGTTTATGATACTTTAGAAGGATTTGAAATTGCTGGTGATGATAAAGTATTTTATCCTGCAAAAGCAAAAATCATCAATAGAAAAAAAGTGTTTGTGATTAGTGAAAAAGTACCAAATCCTTTAGCTGTTAGATATGCTTGGAAAAATTGGATTATTGGCACTCTTTACGATACAAATCTTTTACCTGCCTCATCTTTTAGGACAGATCAATGGGATGACGCTAAGAAAGCTAAAAATTAAAAATTAAAAATTAAAAATTAAAAAAATATTAATAAAAAATACGTATTCGAATTAAGAGAAATAAGCACTAAAAGCTAACAATATATAAAATAGCGCAAATCATTCATAAATCAAAGGCTTGCACATTTTTGTAAAGTCGCCAGTAATTAAAGGAATGAACTTTAGTACAACAAAATCCGAGTATGAGTAAACAAGATGAAATTAAATAAGGTCAACCTATTTCAGTATATTAAAGTGCTATAAAAATAAATACGTTACTAATAAAACTAATAGAATGAATTATTTAAGATTAACTATACTAATATCCCTTATCGCAATTGTTAGTTGTGGCGAACAAAAATCATTGCCCATAAAACATTGGTATAAAGGAAACTTACACACTCATTCTTATTGGAGTGATGGAGATGAATTTCCTGAAGTAATTATGGATTGGTACAAATCAAACGATTATCAATTCGTCGCCTTGACCGAACATAACACGCTAGCAGATGGTGATAAATGGAAAGTGATCCGGAAGGATTCAATTTATCAAGATGCTTTTAAAAGCTATCTTGATAACTATGGTTTTAGCCAGATTAATTACAAAACAGACTCATTAAATAAAATACTTGTAAAACTAAAGACCTATGAAGAATACAAAGGGCAATTTGAAGAAAGAGGAAAGTTCTTGATTATTCAATCCGAAGAGATTTCAGATCACTTTGGTAGTAAGCCTTTACACTTGAATGCGCATAACATTCAAAAGAAAATACATCCACAAGGGGGAAATAGTGTACTAGAAGTTCTGCAAAACAATATAGACGAAGTAATTAGGCAAAGGGATGAATTGAATGTTCCGATGCTTGTACATGTAAATCACCCAAATTTTCACCATTCAATAAGTCTTGAAGATATGATTTCCTTGAGAAATGAACGATTTTTTGAGGTATACAATGGACATCCTGGTGTTAATAACTCGGGAGACTCAATCCATATGTCAACTGAGAGCATGTGGGATCATATCAACATTGCATATATTAAAAATAATAAGCCATTGATATACGGACTTGCTGGGGATGACTCTCATAATTATCATAAAAAAGATAGTAAGTGGAGTAATGCTGGTAGAGGTTGGGTTGTAGTAAAGGCCGATTCACTAAATCCAAAATCACTGATATCGGCTATGGAGGTAGGGGAATTTTATGCAAGTACTGGAGTAGAACTCAAAGATTTGATATTAGAGAATAATAAGCTTTCTATTGAAGTAAAAAAAGAAACAGGTATAACATATCAAATATCTTTTATTGGTTATAAAAAAGGCAAAACTGAGCCAGAACAATTTATGTCTGTTGAGGGGAGCAAGGCTAGTTTTGAATTAACAAATGACATTCTTTTCGTAAGAAGCAAAATTACTTCATCAAAACTACATGAAAACCCTATCAAAGATTTGCTATATGAAACTGCATGGACGCAACCTGTGATAACAAAAACGGCTACCAACAACAAATAAACGCCATTAAAACGGGCGTTTATTCAAACGTTGTGTGTAATTATGACCCGTCCTGAGTAAAGGCTACATAATTTCAATCAATTATGTACAAAAATTCACAAAGTAATTAGACGGTACAAAACCTATTTACAAACAATAATCTTTTCTATGTTATCATAATAGGGCTTTCTTCCTAAAACATCATTCTCTGCGTTTTTAATTTCCTGAAATCTTTCTAATCTAGCATTTAATTTTTCAATATCATCCTTAGTTGCTGGAAGTAAATTTGGTGCTAAAAATTTTTTTGTTAAATAAATTGAACCATCTGCAACTAAAGTACCTACAGCGGCATTTCCAACACCTGCTAAACTAACTTCTTCTATTTTGGTTTTATGAGACGAATTATCATCTCCTTTTTGATTTAGCCTTTTGGCATTCTGTTGCTCACTGTTATTTAATTGATGAGATCTTACTCGACAGCCAGCTTTACAAAATCTTTGTACTCCCCTTCTTTTTGGTATATATTGTTCTCTACAATAATGACATGTATAATATTTAGTTTCTTCCATTTTTGCGTTAATTTTACGTACGATTAACGCTTAATCGTACTTTTTTTGTTGATTTATTTATTTTTCTATTAAAAACCTTCATCAATAGATAACGAAAATCATGTTCTTTTTACTTGTTTTTATCTAGCGCTACATACTATCATAATAATTTGTTTAGGGTATTCTGAAATTAAATTTCCAAGATTAAATTTTACGACTAAAAACATTATTGATTAAATATTCGATAGCTTCTTTTTTTGAAATAGGAGGATTGAATCTAGATTTTGATACAATATTATTATCATCATTCATTTTTTCTTTCATTAATAAATACAATGACACAAACTCCTTTTCAGGCAGTGAGTTAGCTACAGAAAAAACAACTTTCGCATCCATATTGGAAGCAAATAAACGATAGTAAAATTCTATTTATTGAAAGATATAGTCAGAAAGAAGCAGAAACTGTCAGAAACAGGCAGAAACTGTCAGAAACTGTCAGAAAGCGGCAGAAAATCTATATTTAGAAGAGGGAAATTAGAGATTTGGTGAGATACGATTTAGTTTCTTTATCAATTATCTATGAGTGTTTATTTTAAATAATCTGAATAGTCTTCTGGCAATTCTGCATCAATATCTCTTAGATATTTTTCCAAGGCAGCCATACTAGAATGTCCAGTAATTAACATCAATGTACTTTTTGTTGCAAAAGGTGTTGAATCTTTTGCTATTTCTCTATAAAGTTTCGTGATAAATGTATGCCTAAAACTATACAACCCATAGTCTACACCCAACCCTAAACTATCTTTAATTTTCTTGAATCTACCTGTAAAATAGGTGCGTTTATTAGATTCATCTATGTCCCAACTTCCTCCTATTTGAGTTGGTGTGAATAAATACAAGTCTTTGCTTAAACTAGGTAAATCAGGTAGATCCTGAATCAGAATTTCAGGAATAATCTTCGTTTTGACAGGTTGATTCTTTGCCCTTACATAGAGTTTCTTTTCAACATGGTCAATATCGCCAACACGTAATCGACAGACTTCAATAGGTCTTAAGAAATTGTATGAAACAAACTTTACAAACAAGAGTAATATTGGGTCATATTGCTCCATATGTTTGTACAACTGCTTTTGTTGTTGCAACGTATATGTTTTATTTCTTGTAGGTGTAGATTTTAAAACACTTATATCTTTAATAAAATTCTTTTCTAAGAAATCATTATCAACAAAAGTTTGAAAAAGAGAACTTAAATCAGAGCGTGTATTGTTTCTATTTCTTGCACTCGAATTCTGCAACACTTGATTCAAGTATTCAATAATAACGTTTTTGTTGATGTTTTTTACATCTTGTTTGTGGAGTTCTTTTTTCTTTAACCATTCTGTGAAACGAGCAATTCTACTTCTAAACTTTTTATACGAATTTTCATTTAACACTTTGCTCTTTGTCAATAAACCAACTTCAAGAGCTTTTCCAATTGTTGTAATTTCTGAAACAGCAGAAATTGGAGAAACTACAATGTTATTTTTATTATTTCCTTGTTCTTTAGTTTCATCACTAAAAAACTTGTTCTCGAGTGCTGTATTGTCTTTATAAGGATTGAATCCTAACTCTAACAAATGCAACAAATTAGTTTCTAATGTTTTTAAATATGAAATTCGAGAACGTTTATCTTTATATCTTTTTGCTCCAGATTTTATATTTTGTTGCCTTTTTAATTTTCCCGCTTGTGGATCTCGGAATTAAAAATAAACATACCAATCTTTTTGAAGTGCTTCTCTTTATTCAATCTTACTTAATCTTGACCATTGAGTAACATCAACTCCACCAGTATATATTTTTGGTTGTGAATAATTCAATTTCATAGGAAAAACGTGTATGGAATCGTGTACTTTTTGTAAAAGTAAGGAAATTGTAGGCATAAAAAAACGGTTTGTGCGAACACGAACCGTTGATTTTATTGATGTAACTCTAGTAGCGGGAGTTGGACTCGAACCAACGACCTTCGGGTTATGAGCCCGACGAGCTGCCTACTGCTCTATCCCGCGATTTGGACTGCAAAGATACAGCAAATAAAACGTTTCATCCAAATAAAAAACATAAAATTATTCAAAAAAAGATACTTTCTTGGATGACAAGTTTCTACGAATTTTAAACCTAGCTTTAAAAAAGAATTTATCTTTGCCTTATGACACATAAAGCAGGATTTGTAAACATTATTGGCAATCCAAATGTTGGGAAATCGACCTTAATGAATGCGTTGGTTGGTGAAAAACTATCCATCATTACATCAAAAGCGCAAACTACCAGGCATAGAATTCTTGGAATTGTGAATGATGATGATTATCAAATTATCTTCTCAGATACACCAGGCATTTTACAACCCGCATATCAGTTGCAAGAATCTATGATGGATTTTGTAAAGTCTGCTTTTGATGATGCAGATGTGCTTATTTATATGGTTGAAATTGGTGAAAAAGAATTAAAGAACGAAGCCTTTTTCAAAAGAATTATCAATAGTAAAATTCCTGTAATTTTATTAATCAATAAAATTGACAAATCAACTCAAGAAGAAGTCGATGAAAAAATAAATTATTGGCGAGCTAAAGTTCCAAATTCATTCGCCTACGTAATTTCTGCTTTAGAAAAGTTTAATGTAGAAGCTGTCTTTTATAAAATAATTGAGCTTTTACCAGAATCCGCTCCTTTTTACCCAAAAGATCAATTAACAGATAAGCCAGAACGATTTTTCGTAAACGAAGCCATCAGAGAAAAAATTCTAAAACATTACAAAAAAGAAATTCCTTATTCAGTAGAAGTAGAAACAGAAAGTTTTGTAGAAGAAGAAAGTATTATTAGAATTCGATCTGTCATTATGGTTGAGCGAGAAACTCAAAAAGGAATTATCATCGGTCATAAAGGAACAGCTATAAAACGTGTTGGTGCTGAAGCTAGAATTGATTTAGAGCGTTTTTTTGGAAAGAAAATATTTATAGAATTGTATGTGAAAGTCAACAAAGATTGGCGCTCTAACAGCAATCAATTAAAACGTTTTGGATATAAAGACTAAACAAAACAATTCAATAAGAATTCGTGTAGTTTTTGCATTTGCTTCATTCCTAAATCTCGCCCAATTCTTCCAACAAAGTATAAAGTAAACCAAAAAATTGGTAAAAAAATCACCATCATTAAAGGGAAAATAATATTTTTATCTAAGCTGTTGTATACATATAGCATCATTAAAAAAGCAAGAAAAGATACTCCAATTACAAAATGTAAAAACATAAAGAATGTCCAAACTTGAGGTTTTGGACTAAACAATCCTTTAATTGTTGAAGACGTTTTATCGTTTGTAAATATTTCAATATGTAAATGTGGAGACCAGAAATGACTATCCTTTTCACTAACATCAATAAAAATGTGGTGATCTGAAATCTTGTACTTATAGTCTTTTTTTAAATACACAAGTTCGCGCTCTATTGCAGAAATAGCCTCTTCTTTAGATTTACCAACTTCCAAAGAAAATCTTGGTCTTAAAAAAACTTTACTATTATTTTTTTGCTCCACCAAAAGTAATTTTAGAATTATCACTTAACACTCTAAATTACAATAAAATCATTGAGTAAATTGTACATTTGCAAAAAATTTAGTGCCATGAGTAATATTGTAGCCATTGTAGGAAGACCTAATGTTGGAAAATCGACGCTTTTTAATCGTTTGGTTCAACGAAGAGATGCTATTGTAGATTCTGTTAGTGGAGTTACAAGAGATAGACATTATGGGAAATCTGACTGGAACGGAAAAGAGTTTTCTGTAATTGATACAGGTGGATATATCGTTGGTTCAGATGATATTTTTGAAGGTGAGATCAGGAAACAAGTACAACTTGCTATAGAAGAAGCAGATATTATTGTTTTTGTGGTAGATGTTGAGGAAGGAATTACTCCAATGGACTCTGAAGTTGCAAAACTTTTAAGAAAAGTAAAAAAACCTATTTTCATTGCTGTTAACAAAGTTGACAATGCTATGAGAGATGCAGATGCTGTTGAATTTTATAATTTAGGTTTGGGAGATTATCATACAATCTCATCAATTAATGGAAGTGGAACTGGAGATATTTTAGATGCTATCGTAGCTAAAATGCCAGAACCCGAAGAAGTTGATCTAGAAAAGGAAGAACTTCCTAGATTTGCTGTAGTAGGTAGACCAAATGCAGGAAAATCATCATTTATCAATGCTTTAATTGGTAAAGAAAGAAATATTGTTACTGATATTGCTGGAACTACAAGAGATTCTATTGACACAAAATACAATCGTTTTGGTTTTGATTTTAATCTTGTAGATACTGCAGGAATTAGAAGAAAAGCCAAAGTAAAAGAAGATTTAGAATTCTACTCTGTAATGCGAGCAGTAAGAACTATTGAATACTCAGATGTTGTTATTTTAATGGTTGATGCCACTCGTGGTTTTGAAAGTCAGGATCAAAATATTTTTTGGTTAGCCGAAAAAAACAGAAAAGGAGTTGTAATCTTAATTAACAAGTGGGATTTGGTTGAAAAAGAAACCAATACCATGAGAGATTTTGAAGCAGAAGTTCGCCAACAAATTGCTCCTTTTACTGATGTTCCTATCATTTTTACTTCTGTACTGACTAAACAACGTCTTTTAAAAGCAATTGAAACAGCTGTAGAAGTTTTTGAAAATAGAAAAAGAAGGATTTCTACAAGTAAACTAAATGAAACTATGTTGGAAATTGTTCAGCAAAATTCTCCTCCAGCAACCAAAGGAAAGTTCGTAAAGATTAAATACTGTATGCAATTGCCTACACAAACACCTCAGTTTGCATTCTTCTCTAACTTGCCACAATATGTAAAAGAACCTTACAAAAGATACGTAGAAAATCAGTTAAGAGAACACTATAACTTCTCAGGTGTTCCTATTACAATTTACTTTAGACAAAAATAATTTACTCCTATTTATTTGTTAGCTAAAGAGACTCTCTTCGACCAATCGGTTACAATTTTGTAAATTTGTAATCTATTTGTTAGTTTGCTAATGAACTAACACCTACTAATTATGAAAATAATTAAATCTAGTTTAGATGAAAATATGGAGTTGCCTGTGCAGCTTCACGTATCGTTTGGTAAGATTTTTTCAACTTTTGAAAGATACGCCAGTGATGAATTTTCAAATCATCCTTATCATAAATCTGCCATAGATCTAGTAAAGGAGTTTAAAAATTATCCGGATTTAATTAATGGATTCTCCGATTTTTCATTGTTAGAAAAGTATGAGAATCAAATAGACTTATTGTTAGAGCCTTTATTTCCTCAACCTCTTTTATTAAATGAAATAAAATCCGTTAGTATTCCATTTTCTTTTACCTCATTTAAATTTACTGATCGATTTTCAAATATTATAGATAATGCTGGTGAAAATTATGAACTAAACATTCGTAATTACGAAGAAGATTCTATGTATATCATGGCATGTACATTTATATTAGGATACGTTCATGGATATAATATCGATTTAAAACGACCTTTCTATTTTGATATTCCTGATGTAACAACTAAAATTAAAAAGCATTATAGGGCTGCTTTTAATGGCGATTTCTTAGAAATTTTTCCAACTGAAAATGCTCCAGAAATCACTGAAAATGACTACAGAGAATTATTAGATAATTTTGATAATATTGATATTTGGAAAGAAAAGTTTCCGCCAAATAGTTACATATTAAAAGGTTTTGGTATCATGAATTTATTTGATGTGACTACAGACGAAACCATTTCTTCTATTAGAAAAAACCTTCTTAAAAGTGGTGACAATGTGGTTGAAGAATTGCAAGAGAATCTTAGAGAGTTCTACAACATCAACGATTTAATGCTCGGTTTTTCTTTATTTAAAACCGATGATGACATTTCCAATGTAAAAATAAAAATGTCTGAAAGCTTACTCTTTTCAGAAGAGAATAATTTTATATGTGCAGACTTCTTTTGTAATCATATTACTGAAAGAGTTTTTGTACAACATGAAACGGTTGTTCTCTCTGATGTTGAAAAATATGGCATAGGAACTAATCAAAACTCCTTCTATAAAGCATTAAAAAGAAAAGGAATTGGAAGTGTTATTTTAATTCCTATAAAACCATCTAACGTTGAAGATTTAGCAATTTTAGAAATAGCCTCACCAAGGCCTTTAGAGTTAAACTCTATCAACTATAACAAACTTAAAGATATTTTACCTGCTTTTGAAACCGCAGTTCAAAGAGCTTCTGAAGAACTTCAAAATATTATAGAAGCTACTATTCAAGAACATTACACTTCTATACATCCTTCTGTAAAATGGCGATTTATTGATGCTGCAGAAAAATACTATAACGAAGTTCAGTCTGGAAAAGAAGATGTCAAGCCAGATCAGATTGTATTTGAAGATGTCTATCCTTTGTACGGTCAATCTGATATAAAAGGTTCTTCTAGCGCTAGAAATGAAGCAATTAAAGAAGATTTAATCACTCAATTATCTTTAGCAATCGATGTTTTAGATAATGCTTGTGCAACAGAGAAACTTCCCATCTACAAGGAGTTGATGTTTAGAGTTCGAGAATATTTATTAGATGTAGAAAAAGGATTAAATGCTGGTGATGAAATCGGGATTTTAGATTTCTTAAAAAAAGACATTTATCCTGTTTTTAAACATATCAAAGATTTAGGTAAAAATTTATCTAAAGAAGTAGATATCTACATGGATAGATTAGATAGTAATCTTCATGTTGTTTATGAAAAAAGAAAAGATTATGAAGACAGCGTTTCTCTTTTAAATGATAAACTCGCCAAATTTATAGACAGAAAACAGTTAGAGGCTCAAGCAATGTTTCCACATTATTTTGAACGCTATAAAACAGATGGTGTAGAACATGATATGTATGTTGGACAGTCTTTAGTGAAAAATAAAAAGTTTGATGATTTATATCTCTACAACTTACGATTGTGGCAATTGCAACTCATGTGTGAAATGGAAAATGTTGCCTATACACTTAGAAATTTCATGAATCATGATTTACGTGTTGCTTCATTAATTTTAGTTCATAGCAATCCATTAGCAATTCGTTTTAGAATGGATGAAAAACAATTTGATGTAGATGGTGCTTATAATATTCGTTATGAAATTATCAAAAAACGAATTGATAAAGCTAACATTAAAGGGACTGATGAACGTCTTACAGTTCCAGGAAAAATTTCAATTGTTTATTCTCAAGATAAAGATGCAGTAGAGTATATGAAATACATCAAATACTTGCAATCTAAAAACTTTTTAGGAAAAGTTGAAAAGCTTGAATTAGAAGATTTACAAGGTGTTTATGGTTTAAAAGCCTTAAGAGCCGAAGTTATTTATCAAAAAGGTTTTGATGCTAAAAAAACAATTAGCTTTCAAGATTTAATTGAAGAAATAAAATCTTAATTGACAGGCGTAATGCCCTGAAATTGAAAAGAGATTGCAAAAGCTAATACTGACACAATAATTCCTATCATAAAAACAGTGTAAGTAATTCTAAGAATCTTATATTTTTTATTTAAAACCAATCCTAAAAAATATAAATCTTTAGTCATTGAGCCATATAAATAATCTTTGTCTTTCATCATTTCATTCATAGCCCATTCAAAATTCACCAAAGACATTTTATGAAAATTTCCAAAGAACAATAAATTCACTTTTTTAGCTTTTACATCCTCTTTTGTAAACTCACCACTTGTTACATTTGGTCTAGTCGCTAACACTGATAAAATGATAGAAGCGACAGTAAAACTAACAAAAATAATAGTCGGAATAATTAAATGGTGATTGGATGGGTTATCTAATTTAGGCAATAAATTAGACAAGGCTAAAGAAACAATAATTGCATTTACAGATAGTAAAATATTTGCTTTTGTATCAGCAATATTACTCAATGTAATATGATTTTTTAGTGTGACACGAAACATGGTCTCTATCCCTCGTTCTGGTAATTTTGCTTTGTTTTTTTTAAGTTGAAACTCTTCAGCTTTCTTTTCAGCTTTCTTTTTTTCTTTTTCAATTTTACTTAAATTTTTAAATAAAGAAGCTAAATTTTTATCTTTCCCTTTTTGCCAATTTTCTAAAGCAAAATCTGTATAATATCTGTGACTTTTGGTAAAAAAAGAAATATTTTCTTCAATCCATTTTAGATCATCATAAACTTTTTCGGTACTTAACTCCCACTCGTTTCTTAATAATTCACTTATCTGTGAATAATTTTTATCTTTAAAATGAGCACAATCAGCATCTCTAATAATTTTCTCTGACAAAGTCAAGGGTTCATAACCCATTTTAGTAGCAAGAATTAAATTGGAAACATTGTCAATAACCTCTTTAGAAACATCTTTATCTTTTAAAAATGATTTTAAAATAGCAACGCTTTCTTCCTCATGATTTACATTTGACTTAGTATAGCCAGCATCATGAAACCAAGCTGCTAAAATTAACTCATCCGCATGAATTTTTTCTATTTTCTCTCCTTCAATCAGTTCATATGTAGCCTCTACTACACGTTGTGTATGACTCAAATTATGATAGGTATAATGATGAACTAATTCTTCATTTAATAAAGAGGATACATATTTTTCTGCGTCTAAAAGAATAGTTTCCATACTTAGTGTTTTATGCGAATTTAAGAATAAAATTAGAGTTGTTTAAAACTTGTAAGATTAACTCTTACAAAACGTCTAATCTGTCGTACTAAGTATCATAATATTTCAGTAATTTTAAAATAAAATTAGCGCACATGATTACATGGAAAAATGTCATTCACTTTTCAATGAATGGAAACCCAACTCCAGACAAAAGAGTTGAAAAAACAGATGAAGAATGGAGTAAAATTTTAACTCCAGAACAATTTAGAATCACACGTTTAAAAGGTACAGAAAGACCACATACAGGGCAATTATGCTCTATTTTTGACGAAGGAATCTATCAATGTATTTGCTGTGACACAGAATTATTCGACTCAACAATTAAATTTGATTCGAGTTCAGGGTGGCCTAGTTTTACGCAACCCATTAAAGAAAATGCCATTCAATATAAAAAAGATCAAACTTTTGGAATGATCAGAGTAGAAGTTATGTGCAATACTTGTGACGCGCATTTAGGACATATTTTTCCTGACGGGCCAGAACCAAGCGGATTACGTTATTGCATCAATTCAGAATCAATGAAATTAAAGAAAGGAATCATTCATGAGTAACTTACGATTAGCCACTTTTGGCGGTGGGTGTTTTTGGTGCACAGAAACCGTATTTCTGGCCGTAAAAGGAATTGAAAAAGTAGTTTCAGGATATTCTGGAGGAAACGCTCCGGGAAAACCAACGTATCGAGAGATTTGTTCCGGCTTAACAGGTCATGCAGAAGTAATTCAAATCACTTATGATGAAGATATCATCTCTTTTGAAGATATTTTAGTCATTTTTATGACCACACATAATCCTACGCAGTTAAACCGCCAAGGAGCCGATGTGGGTACGCAATATAGATCTGTAGTTTTTTATCATAATGATCAGCAGAAAGAAATTTCGGAAATTGTTATCAAAGAATTGAGTCAGTATTTTGAAGATAAAATAGTCACAGAAATCAGTCCTTTAGATATTTTTTACGAGGCTGAAAAAGAACATCAAGATTATTATAAAAACAATTCAACTTCAGGATATTGTAGTTTTGTTATCAATCCTAAAATGCAAAAATTGAGACAATTACATGCTGATAAATTGAAATAATGATAATCAAAGTATACGGTGCAGATAGATGCCATAAAACACAACACTATCTGCGTTTTTTAAAAGAACAAAATGAAGAGTTTCAATTTTTAGATGTAGAGAAAAATGAAGAATTTGCAACTGAATTAAGAAGTTTGTATTCAAATGGAAAACTAAATTTTCCGACGATTACCATAAATACTAAAAAACTAAGAAATCCATCAGATGAAAAAATCTTACGTTGGATTGACAAACTAAAATAACATTGTCATTCCTGCAAAGGCAGGAGTATCAATCAAATAAAACAATAGATTCCTGCCTCCGCAGGAATGACAAAGGAAATGAAATTAAAAATTACTAATACCTTTACGAACCAATTACCCGCAGATCCAAATCTAGAAAATTCAAGACGACAGGTTTTAGAATCTGTTTATTCGTTTGTGTCTCCTAAAAAAACATCCAATCCTAGTTTGATTCATGTTTCTGATGAAATGCAGCAAAAACTTAAGATTTCAGAGTATGATATTCATTCAAAATCATTTTTAGACTTTGTGACAGGTAATACAGTTTTAAAAGGGTCAAAACCTTTTGCGATGTGTTATGCAGGACATCAATTTGGAAATTGGGCGGGTCAATTAGGTGATGGTAGAGCCATTAATTTAGGAGAAATTGAAACTAAAAATAAGAATTGGGCAATACAATTAAAAGGATCCGGACCTACACCTTATTCTAGATCAGCTGATGGATTAGCCGTTTTACGGTCTTCCATTCGAGAATATTTATGTAGTGAGGCCATGCATCATCTGGGAGTTCCCTCTACCAGAGCCTTATCTTTAAGCTTAACTGGTGATGAAGTTTTAAGAGATGTCATGTATAATGGAAATCCAGCACACGAAAAAGGAGCCATTGTTTCTAGAGTAGCAGCCTCTTTTTTACGATTTGGTAATTTTGAAATATTTGCAGCTAGAAATGATATTAAGAATTTAAAAACCTTAACAGATTACACCATTAATACTCACTTTTCACATCTTGGAAAACCGAGTAAGGAAGTCTATTTGAAATTCTTTCAAGAAGTTACCCATAGTACTTTAGAGATGATTATTCATTGGCAACGCGTTGGTTTTGTTCATGGTGTTATGAATACCGATAACATGTCCATTTTAGGATTAACTATAGATTATGGTCCTTATGGTTGGCTAGAAGGTTTTGATTTTGGCTGGACTCCAAACACTACCGACAATCAACACAAAAGATATCGTTATGGAAATCAACCTAATATTGGTTTATGGAACTTGTATCAATTAGCAAATGCATTATATCCTTTAATTGAAGAAGCCAATCCTTTAGAAACAATTTTAGAAAGTTATAAAACTGGATTTGAGCAAAAATCTCAAAACATGATGCGTTCTAAATTAGGGTTGTTTCTTGGAAAAGAAACAGACATTAATTTGATTCAATCTCTAGAGGATAATTTACAAGCTTCTGAAACTGATATGACTATTTTCTTCAGAAACTTAAGTGAATTCAGAAAAGAACATCCAGAAAAAGGTATTGATTTGATGAAAGAAGCTTTTTATGTTCCTAATGAAATAAAAGGTGAGCTTTTAAGCAATTGGAATCTATGGTTTACCAACTATGCAAACAGATTGAAAGGAGAGACAACTTCTTTCGATCAGCGAAAAGAACAAATGAACAAAGTTAATCCAAAATATGTGCTTAGAAATTACATGGCACAATTGGCAATTGACAAAGCAGATACCGGGGATTACTCTTTAATTAAAGAATTCTATCAACTCTTAAAAAAACCCTATGAAGAGCAATCAAATTATCAAGAATGGTTTGCAAAAAGACCAGAATGGGCAAGACATAAAGTAGGTTGTTCTATGTTGTCTTGTAGCTCTTAATAAGAACGGAATAATTAATTATCTTTATACCTCTTTCAATTAGACTTATTAATGAAATACAATTTGCACTTTATATCATTTCTAACATTGTTCTTGTTTTTTTCTTGCGCAACCTATAAAGCTCAGTATCAAAATAATTCATCAAGCAGCAAGAAGCCTCTTTCAAAAGAAATATCTCATACATTTTACTTAATTGGTGATGCTGGAAATGCTAATTTAAACCAATCTACTCCTGCCTTAAATCTATTAAAAGACGATTTAAGTAAAGCTGATAAAAACGGAACCTTGATTTTTCTTGGTGACAATATCTACCCAAAAGGCTTAGATAAAAAATCTGAACTTTCTAAACATAGACTTCAGGCGCAAATAGATTTAGGGAAATCTTTTAAAGGAAATACTATATTCTTGCCAGGAAATCACGATTGGTATAGTGGTTTAGACGCCTTAAAAGATCAAGAAAAAATGGTAGAAAAAGCTTTAGGAAAAGACTCTTTTTTGCCAGAAAATGGCTGCCCAATTGAAAAAGTATCAATTTCAGACGACATCATATTAATTGTTATAGATACCCAATGGTATTTAACCAACTGGAATAATCATCCAAAAATTAATGACGATTGTGATATAAAAACTAGAGAAAAATTCTTTGACGAATTAGAAAGTCAGCTTAAAAAAGCACAAGGAAAAACAGCAATTATTGCTATGCATCATCCAATGTTTACGCAAGGTTCTCATGGTGGAAATTATTCTTTTGAAAGTCATATGAAACCCTTGCCTATTTTAGGAACAGTAAAAAACATCTTACGAAAAACGACAGGTATTTCAAACGCAGATTTACAAAACAAAAAATACAACGAACTCAAAAAGAGAATAGTCACTTTAGCTCAAGAAAACGAAAAAACTATTTTTGTTTCTGGTCATGAGCACAGCTTACAATACATCGTAGAAAATAATATTCCACAAATTGTTAGTGGTTCTGGTTCTAAAAAAAGCGCTACGAAACTATCAAAAACAGGTATCTATTCAGAGGGTGATCAAGGGTATGCAAAACTAATTGTTTATAAAGATGGTTCATCGCATGTACAATTTTTTACTTCTAAATCAAAAAAACCTCGATTCGAAACCACAGTAATCAATCCAAAAGTACATATGCAGTTAATTGCATATCCAGATAAATTTGACCCATCAAAAAAAGCGGCTATCTATACAAAAGAAGAAGTCTCCAAAAGTGGTACTTACAAATTCTTTTGGGGAGAACGTTATCGAAAATATTTCGGTACTGAAGTAAAAGCTTCTACTGTAAATTTAGACACACTTTTTGGTGGATTAAAACCTGTAAGAAAAGGTGGAGGTCATCAATCTAAATCATTACGATTAGAAGATTCCGAAGGAAGAGAATATGTAATGAGGGCTTTGCGTAAAAATTCGGTTCAATATTTACAAGCCGTCGCTTTCAAAGATCAATACATAGAAGGTCAGTTTAATGATACTTATACAGAAGACTTATTACAAGATGTTTTTACTGGTTCTCACCCGTACGCTCCTTTTGTTATTGGAACACTCTCAGATGCAGTAAATGTATATCATACTAATCCTGTTTTATATTACATTCCAAAACAAAATGCGTTAGGTAAATACAATTCAGAATTTGGAAACGAACTCTATATGATAGAAGAAAGAGCAAGTTCTGGACATGGAAATTTAGCAAGTTTTGGCTTCTCCAATAAATTAATTAGTACAGACGACCTACTAAAAGAATTACATAAAGATGAAGACAACGTTTTAGAGGAAAGTTCTTATATCAGAGCGCGTTTATTTGATATGCTAATTGGCGATTGGGACAGACATGAAGATCAATGGAGATGGGCAAAATTTAAAGAAAAAAAGAAAACCGTTTACAGACCGGTTCCTAGAGATAGAGATCAGGCTTTTTCTGTAATGGCAGATGGATTGGTCTTAGGTTTTGCAACCAAAGTACTTACCAACTTATCATTAATGCAATCGTATGACAAGGAATTAAAAAATGTAGCTGGCTTTAATTTAGAGCCCTATCCGTTAGATATGGCTTTGATTAATGAATCCAACAAAAAAGACTGGGATGCGCAAGTAGCCATCATTAAAAACGGACTTACAGATGAAATTATTGATGAAGCTTTTAAAAATATACCACAAGAAGTAAATGATGAAACCATAGCGGAAATCAAAGAAAAATTAAAAGGAAGAAGAGCAAATCTTCAAAAAATATCGGATGAATATTTTTTAACCTTAAGCAAGTTTCAAGTTGTAAAAGGAACCGATAAAGACGATTGGTTTGATATTGAAAGAATGGCAAATGGTGAAACAAAAGTGACTGGATATCGAATTAAAAAAGGGAAGAAAGCAGATCTCTTTCATCAAAAAACATATACAAGAAATCACACCAAAGAAATCTGGATTTATGGTTTAGATGATGACGATACTTTTGTAGTAACAGGTTCAGGAAATAAGCTTATCAAAATCCGAATTATTGGTGGTCAAAATAAAGACACCTATAATATTAAAAATGGAAAGAAAATAATCATCTATGATTATAAATCGAAAAAAAGTGAATTCATAACTAACAAAGGAAAAAAAGAATTAACGGACGATTACAACACCAATGTCTACAATTATAAAAAACTTAAAAATAACGAGCGCCAGTTTTTACCAAGTATTGGTGGAAATCCTGACGATGGTCTTAAAATTGGTGTAGCTCACACCTATATTACTCACGGATTTAAAAGAAATCCGTTTACCTACAAACACTCTATAAACGGAGCTGTTTATCTAGCAACTAATGGTTTTGAGCTAAATTACAACGGTGAATTCGCTAATGTAATTGGGAGAACAAATCTAGGAATTAGCGCCTCTTATACCAGTCCAAACTATGCGATTAACTTCTTTGGCTTTGGAAATCAATCTGTAAATTTAGAGCCAAATAATGATGCCATCGATTTGGATTATAACAGGATAAAAATGCGTCAAGTAAGCATTGGAACCTCACTTATTTGGAAAGGAGATTTGGGCTCTTTAGCAAAGCTCTCAACTACTTTTGAAGCTTTTGAGCTAGATAACACCTTGAATAGATTTGTGAATTTTACAACAGATTTACCTGCAAGAATCTTTCAACACCAGAACTTTCTAGGAAGTGAATTCAGTTATCATTTTAAAAATACAGACAATGAAGCTTTTCCAACCTTAGGAATGGAAATCGATGTAAAAACCGGATTTAAAACCAATTTAGATGAATCTACTGTGTATGGTTATCTAAAACCATCGGTGTCTTTTGATTATAAAATTACCAATAATGGACGATTAGTTCTGGCAACAAAACTTGGCGGGCAAGTTAATTTTGGTGACGATTTTGAATTCCATCAAGCAGCAAGATTAGGAGCTAGAAATGGACTTAGAGGCTATCGTTTTGATCGTTTTATCGGAAACAGTTCTTTTTACCAAACCTCAGATCTTCGTTTCAATATCAAAAAAATAAAAACAGGTTTGATTCCATTATCTATTGGACTTTATGGCGGTTTTGACTACGGAAAAGTTTGGACAAACAACTTACCAACTGGCGACTGGAATACTTCTGCTGGTGGAGGTATTTTCTTTGATGCAGCAGATTTGTTTACCGCAAACATTAGTGCTTTTAATAGTGACGACGGAATGCGTATTGCCTTTGGAGTTGGATTTGGTTTTTAAAAAAACTATTTTAGAGGAAAAAAATGATTAAAAGAAACTTAGCTCACATATTAATACTAACTTCAAGTGTTTTAGGTATTATAATTATCGACTACTCAAAAATTGAAGAACCAAAACAGTATTGGCTTTTAATTTTAGACACAATTATTCTTATTGCATCCATCGTTTTAATTGTTATTACAGAAAGAAAAAAGAAATGATTAAAGGACTTTTTGAAACTCATTAATTTGTAAATAACTTAAAAAAAACTACCAGAAAACAATCATGACAAAACAAAACAACTATTCAAAACTTAGTACTTTACTCCTATTTCTCTTTGTAGCATTTACAATTCAGAGTTGTAAACAAACAGTAAAAGAAACAAATGTTATACCAGAAAAAGCTGAGTTTTTTCAGTTACGCCCATCGGTCGAAAAAGCTTACGGATATTCACATGCTGTAAAAATCGGAAACGATATTAAAATTTCTGGAGCTGTTAGTATGGATGATGCTGGCAATCCGACTGCAATTGGAGATTTAGAACAACAAATGAAGAATTGTTATGCCGATTTAGAAAAAATATTAAAACATTATAATTGCACTTTTGATGATGTTATTGTAGAAAACATTTTCACTACTGATATGCCGTTGTTTCTAGAAAAAGCAGCTTATAGAAATACTATTTACAACAAACAATTTCCGGCTGGCTCTTGGTTGGGAGTAAAAGAATTAGCCATCCCAGAATTTATGATTGAAATTGAATTAGAAGTTCATAAATCTGAATAAACAAATTAAAAAATGAAAAAGATAATATTGCTCTTAATTATTATATTTTACACCAATGCTACATTTGGCCAGAGTGATTGGGATTTGATAAAAAAAGGGAATATCTGTTTTAGTGAATCTAATTATAATTGCTCTATCAAAAATTATAAAAAAGCATTAAAACAAATGGATCCTGACCATAGTCAAAGAATTTATGTTCTTTCAAATTTAGGGACTTCATATTGGAGAAATAAAAATAAAACTGCAGCTTTAAAAACATACTTAGAAGCTAAATTAATTGATTCAAAGGATGTTGGATTGCTTAAAAATATTGCAAGTCTTTACAGAGCAATGGATAGTTTAGACTCTTCTATTAGAGAGTACGAAATTGCATCATCTTTAGACCCTAAAAATCTCGATATTTTAATTAACAAAGCCTATTCAATGTCGCTCAACGGCGATACTATTTCTGCTGTAAATAATTATAATACTGCATTAAAAATTGATCCTAAATACTATCCTGCTAGAACAAATTTAGCCATCATTAAATTTGCTCAAAAAGATACCATTGGTGCGTTTAACGATTTTGATGAAATGATTCGTTTATTGCCAAATGAACCAAATACTTATAACAATAGGGCAGATTTTTATTTAAAAACTGGCAACTATGAAAAGGCACTTAAAGACATCAACATAGCCATAAGGCTTGATAAAAAATTCGCCATCGCTTTTATGACTAGAGGTGAAGTTTATTTAAAAATGAATAAAAAATCTAAAGCTCAAAAAGATTTCAAAAAAGCCATAAAGTTAGGTTTACAATCACAAGCAGTTTTTGATTTACTCAAAAAGAGTCAATAAATAAAAGATGTATTGTTATCTATTCAGATGAATAAAAAATTAAGGAAAAGTGAGAAAAAAATTATTTATATTACTTATGGTTTCTGTAAGTACAACTTTATATAATTGTAAAGGAACTATAAACACCGTTAAATACGGTAAGAGTAGTTTAACTAACTTTAAAAAAGCCTACATCATTTCTTCTGAAAACTCAGAATATATAAAGTTCCGATTTGGAGATTTTACCTATGGTGGATACATAGCTCCTGATGATGACCCAGCAGAAAAAATAAATGTGATTGGGAATACGGACACTATTATAAAAAGAGAGCTAGAAAAACACGGAATTTATGCAGTTATTGGCAAGAAAGGAGATGTTCCAGAAAACTTTGATTTCATTGTAAAGTACAAAGATACATGGCGTTGGGATTTTAAAAATATTTTAGATGAATTAGAAATATCTTTTATTTCTCCTAATGGGAATAAAGTTCTAGCAACCTCTATTTTTACTATTTATAAGAATAAAGAAATACATAATTTTCCAATTCCAGAAAAAGAAGTTCCTAAAATGATTAAAGAATTATTGGGCAAAAAATAGCAATATCATTTATTCATTCTTACCATTACTTTGTCATTTAAATCTTTAAATGTCACTTACATCAAAAGACTAGTAAATTTCTCATAACACCTTTAATTTTGAATCTAAATTTCAAATTAATCAGTATGAAAAAATTACTTTTATGTATTGCAATCATAGCAATA
>TARA_R110002072_G_scaffold13555_1_pt1 | contig 28013 bp, 28 predicted proteins | sample TARA_R110002072 | Tara Oceans TARA_R110002072 (sample SAMEA4397118) | marine metagenome | biome: Polar Biome; feature: [SRF] surface water layer (ENVO:00010504); material: water (ENVO:00002006), including particulate matter (ENVO:01000060) such as... | depth 5 m | reverse complement strand
AGCAAAAACCACCACGAAATGAACACGCCTGAACAGACACATAACATATTACTGATGAATATTTCATCTTTAGCAAGATATATAAATTTCTGAAAATATCATCTTTTCAAAACATTAAGCAATTGTTTGTGCGTGCTTTATGATCAAAAAGTATCGATAAGTAGTTCCTATAAATCGGCTGCTAAAAATATTTTTAAACTTTTTTTGTAAGGAATTCAATCGAAACAGTCTTACTAAGAACCAAGGTTTGGTAAATCACAAAGAACAAACTTCAAATCCCAAACAAATGGCAAATTACAATCTTGAAAACAGAACGCTCGAGTTTGCGAAGACTACTAGAGCATTTGTAAAAGTGCTTCCAAGATGTACTTCTAATTTTGAAGATGGAAAGCAATTAATCCGATCTTCAGGATCAATCGGTGCCAATTATATTGAAGCCAATGAAGCACTAAGCAAGAAAGACTTCAAAATGAGAGTTAAGATTTCAAGAAAAGAAGCAAAGGAGTCTGCTTATTGGCTCAAACTTGTTGATGTTCAGAATAATTCTGAACTTGAAAAACAAAGACTCGTTTTAATAAAAGACTCGTTTTAATAGATGAGGCTACACAGTTATTAAAGATTTTATCTTCAATAATTCTAAAAACTGCCTGATTTAAATTAAGTTTGGAATTTGTAGTTTGAAAATTGGGATTTGAAAAAAATTAAGAAATAATTTTTTTCTTACATATATCGAACATATATTCTTTCGCAGCATAAGATGACACGATATGACACCCTGCCTTGTTAACTTTGCAGTAAATAAATTCAAAAAAAATTGTAATCATGGCTGACTCAAAAGAAAAATCAAAAGCGATCGACATTGCCGTTGGGCAAATTGAAAAACAACACGGAAAAGGAACCATCATGAGGCTTGGCGGAGACGCTATCCAGGATGTGGATGTCATCTCAACCGGTTCTATTATGGTTGATTATGCGTTAGGAGTTCAAGGTGTACCTCGTGGTAGAGTTACAGAAATCTATGGACCAGAAGCCAGTGGTAAAACTACTTTAGCGCTTCAGGTAATTGCTCAGGCGCAGAAAAATGGCGGTTATGCTGCTTTTATTGATGCGGAACATGCGTTCGATGCACGTTATGCAAAAGCACTCGGAATTAAAGTAGATGAATTGTTAGTCTCTCAACCGGATAACGGTGAGCAGGCGTTAGAAATAACAGAAACATTGATACGCTCGGGCGCAATCGATGTTATTGTGGTGGATTCTGTAGCTGCTTTGGTTCCCCGTGCAGAACTTGAAGGCGAAATGGGTGACTCACACATGGGCCTTCAAGCAAGATTGATGTCGCAAGCGCTCAGAAAAATCACAGGTATTGTAAGCAAATCTCATACTTCTTGTATTTTCATTAACCAGGTTCGTGAGAAAATCGGCGTTATGTTTGGAAATCCTGAAACCACTACTGGTGGGCGTGCACTTAAATTTTATTCTTCTGTCCGTTTAGACATCCGTAGAATTGGAGCTATCAAAAAAGGTGACGAAGTAGTTGGAAACCGAACGAAAGTGAAAGTCGCCAAAAACAAAGTGGCCCCTCCTTTCAAAGTGGTTGAATTTAATATTATGTATGGAAAAGGAACTTCGTTGATTGCTGAAATTCTTGATTTGGCTGTAGAATTTGACGTGATCGAGAAACGTGGTAGTTGGTTTCGTTACGATGGCGAACCAATCGGCCAAGGAGCGGATGCCGCAATGCAATTTCTGGAAGAAGATCCGAAGCTATGTGATAAGATCGAAAAAATTGTACGTGCTAAACTAAGAGGTGAAGATTTGGATGAGCCAATTCCGGATGCTTCCAAAGAAAAAGAAGAAAAACCTGAAAAGGTTGAAGCTTGATCTGTCCTATTCAAATTCAAAAGCTCTGTTCTTAACCAACAGAGCTTTTTATTTATCCAGATATGGGTTATAAAAAAAATACATATTCCAAGAAAGAGCCTGATCTACCGGTTAAGATCCATCGTATAGAAGTTCAGAAAAAAAATGCTTTTCGATATTCTTTGTATTCTGAAGGTGGTTTCATAACCGGTGTTTCTGATTCTACCCTCACCAAACAGGACCTTAAAAAAGGAACGCTGATTAATAGAGAGTTATATGCACTCATTCAAAATGAAGAACAAAGATGGACGATCAGAGAATATTTAATTCGGTTACTTGGGGCAAGAGATCATGCCGGTCATGAATTAAAACTCAAGGGATTAAAAAAAGGATATGACTCCGGGATATTAGATCAAATCATATCAGAATTTGAAGAAAAGGAGTATATAAATAATTACGCCTTTGCAAAAAAATATACCCATGATAAATTCAGGTTTAATCAATGGGGATCTAATAAGATCAAAACTGAACTGATCGGTAAAGGAATTGATAAAAAAGTTATTGAACAGGTTTTAGATGAGGAAATTGAACATGAGGATGTTATTGAGTCTATCAGAACTCTCATTAAAAAAAAGAAACCGGCTATACTTCGAACAGAAAAAGAAAAAAGAAGAAAAAAAATATTCGATTTTTTAGTTAGAAAAGGATACGATTCTAATGTTATATTAAAAGAGATTGACGGCTTACTTGAACAAGTGAATATATGAAAAACATCACCTTAGAACGTATTGTTAAATTTGCAATCGGAATTGCCGCACTGGTACTTCTTGGTTGGATATTAGTGAAGCTTGGTAACTTGGTGCTTTACTTGGTTTTGGCTCTTATACTTAGTTACGTGCTAGACCCAATTGTAAATTGGTTACAGCGCAACAAGATCCACAGAACATTTGCCATTACCCTTACCCTTTCTGCTGTAATTCTTGTTTTCGTATATGCTTCCACTACAGTAATTCCTAAAGTTGCTGAACAAATGGTGCAGCTTGCCGGTCAACTTGATATTCAAAATATAGAAATGATCGCTAACAGAGTGGAAACAAAACTTAGTGAGGACTATGAATTTATTCCGAATGGTTTTCTAAGTGATAATCTCTCACAAGTCTTGAACTCTTTATTCAATTTTGATCAGTTTTCTTCGGTATTTAGTAATGTAGTCGGCGTTTTTACGGATATTTTTTCTGCAATTCTGGTAGTTCCTTTTGCAGCTTTTTTCTTTTTAAAAGACGGTTCAAAAATTCGTCGCGATCTGCTACAACTTATACCAAATAAGTATTTCGAAACATCACTTACTCTCATCGATAAAATCGAGAAACGGTTAGGTCTTTACTTTAGAAGCGTATTGTTGCAAAGTATTTTAGTAGCTGCGAGTTCTTGGGCTACTCTTTCAATTGCCGGGTTGGATAACTCTCTGTCTGTTGGTATCGCTGTTGGGTTGGCCAACACTATTCCTTACTTCGGTCCAATTATCGGTTATGTACTTTCTATTATTATTTCAATTATAGAAACGGGTGATTTTTCTTTAGTACTGGCGTGTATCTTGGCGATCTTTATTGTTCAAATGTTGGATAACATAGTTTTTCAACCTCTGCTTTTTTCCCGATCTGCTGATATGCATCCCGTTGCTATTCTCTTTATCATTTTAGTAGGTGCTGAAGTAGCCGGAATCTTAGGCATGTTGGTTGCTATCCCTCTCGCAACTATTGTTCGTATAACTATTTTACAGATTATCTGGAGTTTCAATAATTATCATGTATTTAACCAAGAAATAGAGATCGTAAAAAATCCTTCAGGTTAGCTATATCTCTTCTGATTAGCACCCAAACTTTGTGTATCTTGAAGCACCAATTCCGGGAATGTTAAATCCATTATTTTTTTGAAGAATCTTGTTGTTTTTGCCTCTGGTTCAGGTTCAAACTTTCAGTCTATTATTGATGCTATTTCTGATGAGAAATTAGACGCTAATATTGTTGGATTTATTTCAAATAAAGAATCTGCTTTTGCTGTAGAGAGAGCGAAAAAAAATAATATACCGGTATTCATTATTTCTCCTTCAGCTTTTGATAAGGAGAAAGAATATTCCTCATTGATTTTGGAAAAGCTTAAATCTTGGAATGCCCAGGTTTTAATACTTGCGGGATATGTAAAAAAAATACCGGGAGAAGTGATCTCTACTTTTAAAAATAATATTCTAAATATACATCCCTCTTTATTACCAAAATATGGTGGTAAAGGGTTTTATGGGTTAAAAGTACATGAAGCAGTTATAGAAAATAAAGAAATTGAAACAGGCTGTACCGTTCATATTGTTACAGAAGAATATGATAAGGGACCAATATTAGGACAATCAATTGTTGAAGTTTTACCAACTGATACGCCTGACAGTTTAGCAAAAAAAGTGTTGGAAAAAGAGCATGAACTTTTTCCTTTGGTAATTAAGAAACATCTACAAACTCAAAATTAAGTAATAAAGTGGCTTTAAAACCTCTATCAACTTTACCTAAAAACCCATTAAAAATTAACCGAGCTTTACTTTCTGTATCTGATAAAACAGGTATTATCGAATTAGCTGTTGCTCTATATAAAAGTGGCGTTGAACTTATTTCTACAGGAGGAACAGCTAAAGTTATTTCTGAAGCCGGTATTCCCGTTAAAGATGTTTCTGAAATAACAGGGTTTGAAGAGTGCTTAGATGGCAGAGTAAAAACGTTGCACCCACTCGTACATGGAGGAATTTTAGCCAGAACCAGTAATGATAATGATGTTCAAGAAATTAAAGATCTTGGAATTTCTCCAATCGAACTTGTTGTTGTAAACCTTTATCCCTTTAAAAGTAAAATCAGAGAAGTCGAAATTACTCCGGCTATTGCAACCAAGTTTATTGATATCGGCGGGCCTACTATGATGCGCGCGGCCGCAAAAAATTTCGCTCATGTTGTAATTTTAAGTAAACCGGATCAATACAAAGATTTTATTTTTGAATTGAATAAAGAAATGGGCATTTCTTTTGAGATGCGTCAACGTCTTGCTAAAGATTCGTTTAATCAAACTGCTGATTATGACTCTGCAATTGCTAATTACTTTAATGAATTAGTAAATGAAGAGCCTGTAAAACAGTTCAACGTTTCAGTTCCACTTTCTCAGGAACTTCGGTATGGAGAAAATCCTCATCAAAAAGCAGCGGTTTATGGTGAGCAGGAATCAATCATAGATTGCTTTCATGGAAAACAGTTGAGTTACAATAATTTTATCGATGTTGATGCTGCATTAAATATTATAGCTTCTTTTAGTGATGATAATCCAACTTGTGCTATTATAAAACATACCATTCCTTGTGGAGTTGGTATTGGTAATTCTCTTGAAGAAGCTTATAAAAAAGCATTTAGTACTGATACGGTCTCCCCTTTTGGAGGAATTGTAGTAGTAAACAAAAAATTGGATCTTAAAACCGCAAAAGCAATAGACGAAATTTTCACTGAGATTATTATCGCTCCTAATTATGAGGAGGACGCTCTTGAGTTATTAACTCATAAAAAAAACAGGCGCTTAATTCTGATCAAAAAGCAGCTATCCGAAGTACATACGAAATCCTTCCGATCAATATTTGGTGGGTTATTAACTCAAGATGCTGATCTGGAACCAATTAATACCAAAGAATTCAAAGTTGTAACAGAAAGAGAACCAACCAAAGAAGAAATGAATGATCTCCTCTTTGCTTGGAAAACGGTTCTTCATGTGAAATCTAATGCTATTGTTTATGCAAAAGCAGGCAGAACACTAGGTATTGGATCTGGGCAAACGAGTCGAGTTGACTCCTCAGAAATTGCGGTTGAAAAAGCTAAAAAAGAAGGCTTGGATCTTGAAGGATCAGCCATTGCTTCCGATGCTTTTTTCCCATTTTCAGACGGTATTGAAGCTGCCGCAAAAGCTGGAGCAAAAGCAGTGATACAACCTGGTGGAAGCATAAGAGACGAGGAAGTAATCGCTAAAGCAAATGAGTTTGGAATGACAATGATTTTTACAGGAAAACGACATTTCAAACATTAAAAATAATATTTCGCAAATACACTCTCATTCTCGTATTTTTCTGAAATATACTAATCAGCACTTTTAAACATCTACTATTTTGGCAATGTCTGATAATTACGGAATTCCATCCCCAGCTTCTTCAAAGAATAAACAGAAAAAGGGTCTTCTAGACTTTTTATATACTGATATTGCAATTGATTTAGGTACGGCTAATACTTTGATTTATGCTCGGGGACAAGGCATTGTTTTGGATGAACCTAGTATTGTAGCGCTCAACCAAAACAATATTCCGGTTACTACCGGCCACGAAGCTCGATTAATGCATGAAAAAACACACAAAAATATCAGAACTGTACGTCCACTTAGAGATGGTGTAATTGCTGATTTTGAAGTTGCAGAGCATATGATTCGCGGGATGATCAAAAAGGTTAAGATGAAATGGTATTCATCCACCCGCCAAATGGTTATCTGCGTTCCTAGTGGAATTACAGAAGTTGAACGAAGAGCGGTAAGAGACAGTGCTGAACATGCAGGAGCTAAAGAAGTATATTTAGTAGATGAGCCAATGGCTGCGGCAATTGGTATTGGTCTAGATGTTCATGAACCGGTTGGAAGCATGATTGTTGATATTGGTGGTGGAACTACTGAAATTGCTGTTATTGCACTTTCCGGAATTGTTTACGCTCAATCAGTTAGATTGGGTGGTGATGAATTGAATGATGATATCATCAACTATTTCAGAAGGAATCATAACTTACTTATTGGTGAACGAACTGCTGAAAAGATCAAATGTGAAATCGGTTCTGCTGCTCCTCTTGATGAAGAGCTTGAAATGATCACAAAAGGACGTGATTTGGTAAATGGTGTTCCAAGAACCAGACATATCACCTCGAAAGATGCTCGTGAAGCAATCGCAGAATCAGTAAACACCATCGTAGAATCTATCACAAAATCGCTGGAGCAAACACCTCCTGAACTTTCAGCAGATATTTTAGACAGAGGTATCATGCTTACGGGTGGTGGCGCTCTTCTTAAAAACCTTGATAAACTTATCATGGAAACTACTGATCTTCCTGTTCATATTGCGGAAGATCCTCTTACTGCCGTTGTTAGAGGTACAGGAGCAATTTTAGAAAACCTCGATTATTACCGCCCGGTGATTTCTTAATCAAATTGATGAATGCAATTTAAAACTCTTAAAGTTGGAGAAGCCAAAGATTATATAATTACTGCTTTCCTCATTTTACTTTCAGTTACCATAGCTGTGAGCAGAAATCAAGGCGGTGTGCATAGTTTGCGTCAACTTTCTGCTGTAACAGTTAGCATTTTGCAAACTCCCCTTGCTAACATCAGAGTTTATCGCCAGGCTTTAAAAACCAATACTTATCTACAGAGACAGAATATTCTTCTTCAGGATGAATTAAGTAAGCTAAGAGCCATTGAACAAGAAAATTTAGAACTTCGACAACTCCTGGCATTTCAAGATTCTTCAGAGTTTAAACTTATCCCAACTCTTATAATTGGTAAAGATTTAAACGGTATTAACAAAAGTCTTACTATTAATTCAGGAAGCTCAGACGGCATAAAAAAAGGCATGCCTTTGGTTACTTCTGATGGCTTACTTGGCAAAGTGGTATTAACAACGTCTGGTTACTCAAAAGTACTTCCATATATGAATAGTTTGTTTAGAGTGAGTGCGTTGATACAAGAGAATCAGGCTCCGGGAATTGTATCCTGGAATGGAGAAAGCCTCACTGAAATGGTTATCGATTTTATCCCGCAAACAATTCCTGTTGAAGAAGGCTATACCGTGGTAACATCCGGGTTTAGTAATGAATTACCGCCGGGAATTCCTATTGGATCCGTAATTCGTACAGAAATTGAAGAAGGAAAGGAAACTCAACGCATATACTTAAAACCCTTTGCTTCCTTAGAACAAGCTTCAGAAGGTTTTATTATTAACTTCTCTCCTGATTCTTCTCTTATTAAACTTAATGATCAATTTGAGGAGATTTTTGAATGAGAAAGAATGTCATCAAACATATTGGATTTGGTATCCTTTTTGTTTTATCTCAATATTTGATCTTTCAATATTTAACCATCTTTGGTGCATTAGCAGATCCATTATTAGTTTTTCTTATGTGGATTGCTGTAAGATACAAAAGACATGAAGTGCTCTTTTTTGCGGCAGGTCTTGGTCTATTTCAAGATGCTTTGTTTGATGTTTGGGGGTTAAATATGTTTACCAAAACTTTAACTCTATTTCTGGTGTATAAAGTTATATCACGCAATTCAGAAGTTAGGTTACTCATCTGGCAAGTTTTTGGATTCCTCTTTGTGGCTGCTTTTATCCATAATATATTTTATCTCGGATTTTCTTATTTCTTAGATGCCTATAGTTATTCTTTTTCTCCTATAATTTTATTAATTGGAAGTAGTTTATATACTGCATTAATAGGTAGTATTCTCCACATCCTAAAAGGCGATTCGAAGTAATGAATAATTCTTCAAACAGAACCAAGACCTCAATATTTGCTCTTCAAGCGATAATGGTAGTGAGCTGTTTAACTATTCTTGGGCGAGTATTTTTTTTGCAAATTGTTCAATATGACATTTATGACGAGCTTGGAGAAAAAAATTCAATCCGACAAGAATATGTAGAAGCTGCTCGAGGTTTGATATACGACAGAAATGGAGTACTACTAGTAGATAATCAACCTATTTATTCGATTACCATAACTCCTGTTAATTTCGAAGATAAAAATATTCCTCTTTTAGCAAATCTTTTAGAAGAACCGGATAGCCTTATTACTGCATTAGTAGATGATGCTAAGAAATATTCCCGATTTAGAACCTCAAAACTGATTACTGATATTGATTTTAAAGCTTTTTCCTTAATTCAGGAAAACCTTTGGCAACTTCCGGGAATAGGTCATCAAATAGATAGCAAAAGAAACTATCCTACGGAAATGACCGGTTCGCATATCTTTGGATATCTTAGAGAAGCAGATGAAACTGATTATAGAGATACCGAATCAATTAGACTTGGAGATAAAATTGGTAAAAGCGGATTAGAATTAATTTACCAGGATAATTTAAAAGGAGAGCTTGGAATAAATTATCTAAAAGTTAATGCATTAGGTCAATCATTGGGTAAATTTACGGAGCAGAAAACAACAAAACCTCCTGTTCAAGGCGATAACCTCATTACTACCATTGATGCAGATCTTCAAATTTTTGCAGAAAAGTTAATGAAAGGTAAAAGTGGCGGTGTTGTGGCCATAAATCCACATAATGGAGAAATCTTAGCCTTAGTAAGTTCTCCGGAGTACGAAGTACAGAAATTAGCAGGAAGAATCGATAAAGAATATTGGCAATACATTAATTCAGATTCTACACGTCCACTCTACAATAGAGCTATTTCCAGCAGACAACCTCCCGGCTCCACATTTAAGCCCTTGATGGGAATAATTGGGATGCACTTAGGAATTGTAACACCTAATACTGAGATTTATAATAGTGGTTACTATATGAGAGGAAGACCATATAAAGATCTTGCTGATCCCGGGCTTTATAACTTGGAATCAGCTATAGCTCACTCAAGCAATACATACTTTTTAACAGTTATGGATAAGATTGCTACAACAGGCAACTTAAATAACTGGAGTAGATTAGCTAAAGATTTTGGCTTAGGTGTACCAAATAAAATTGATTTACCAAGTGCGAATCGCGGAATTTTACCTGATAGTGCCTATTTAGATCAACGTTATGGAAAACGAAAATGGGGGCTTGGTGATGTCCTTAACTTTGGTATTGGTCAAGGCTTGGTTTCAGCATCTCCTCTTCAAATTGCTCAAATGACAAGCACTATTGTGAATGGTGGTTATAAGATTGAACCTCATCTAATTAGGGCTACTAAAAAAGCAGATGGCACCATTGAGCAAAGAGAAAAAAAAGTAGAAAAAATTAGCTGGGTTAAAGATGAATATCTTATTACAGTGAAAAATGGAATGAGAAGAAATGTTCTTGAAGGAAGTGGTAGATTCTATGCAGAGGTTCCCGGTATTGAAGTATCGGGGAAAACGGGTACTGCCCAGAACCCGTTTGGGTTCTCGCATGGTTGGTACACCTCTTTTGCGCCGTCTCAGAATCCAGAATTAGTTGTAACGGTATTTTTAGAAAATGCTGGGTGGGCATCAATTTCAGCCGTTCCTATTGCTTCTTTGATTTTGGAAAAATATCTAAAGGGAGACGTTGAACGTGAATGGCTTGTTAATTATGTGCTAAACTTCGTGCCTAAAGAAGATAACTCTCAAGCATCGGCAACAATCAATGAATAATATTCGTGATTTAAACTGGAGCATAATTGGAGCATGGCTTTTATTGGCCACTATTGGTTTAGTTGCTATTTTTAGCGCTACTCAAGGACCCGTCTCAGAATTTCTGCCGAATTATATCCAGAATAATTTTGCTAAGCAGCTCGTTTGGGTTGCTCTATCTATTGTTTTGGTTTTAGGGTTTCAGTTCTTCACTCCTCGTTCCTATATGCAGTTCTCTTATATCTTTTATGGGATTGGGATAATTTTAATGATTTCAACTCTTCTCTTTGGAACAGAGATAAATGGAGCTAAAAGCTGGCTAAGATTGGGACCGTTTAATCTTCAAACAAGTGAGTTGATGAAGATTGCAACTATTCTTGCGACCGCTCAATATCTAACAAGTAGAAGAAATATTACGGCTGAGAATATTCGTTATGCATTTATTGCGGTGTTAATGATTCTTGTTCCAACTGCTTTTGTGATTTTTCAGAATGATTTTGGAACAGCTATTGTATTTTTAGCTCTTATTCCTGTAATGCTTTTCTGGTCGGGCTTACCTTATGGAGTATCAATTTTTATAGTTTCTCCTGCAGCAATATTATATCTAACTGTTTTTGATTGGAAACTTGGAGCTCTTGCTACCATCCTGATTACAGTACTAATTTTTATCGTTCAAAAGCGAGTTTGGCTTACCGTAACCTCATTAATTACTGGAATAGTGACTGTAGTAGGAGTCAATTTAGCGTTAACCGATATACTTCAACCACACCAAGTAGGTAGAATTACTGCATTTACAAATCCTGCTTTTGATCCAACCGGAGCAGGATGGAATGTTATACAAGCTAAAACGGCTATTGGCTCAGGAGGCTTGCTTGGCAAAGGATTTATGGAAGGAACGCAAACACAGTTAAAATTTCTTCCCGAACAATGGACCGATTTTATATCCGGTGTAATAGGGGAAGAATTCGGCTTTGTAGGGCTCGGACTCTTAATAGTAACCTTTTTATTTTTATTTCTGAAGCTCTTGAAGTTAGCAGGCAACCACAAGCACCCTTTTGCTCAACTGGTAACGGTAAGCGTAACTGCTGTCTTTTTTATCCATTTTTTAATCAACTTAGCAAGTGCAACTGCTTTATTACCGGTTATCGGTATTCCATTGCCTTTTGTGAGCTATGGTGGATCGGCTTTTATAACAAATTCATTGATGCTGGCAATTTGTTTAAATATGGATTTTCATAAAAGGGACTTCAGTATCTACCGTTAGCCTTTTTGATATTTCTTCTGCGTTCCAAGATTAAATCCAACTCTATGGTGTGGAGTAATACCAAATTCCTCTAAGGCTTTTTTATGTTTGGGAGTTGGGTAGCCTACATTTTTATCCCAGCCAAATTCAGGATACTCTTTATGTAATCTTTTCATGTAACGATCTCGATAATTCTTTGCTAAAATGGAAGCCGCCCCAATAGATATTGACTTATCATCCCCTTTTATGATACAACTATGAGGAGTAAATGAGCTGGTATATCGATTGCCATCTATCAATAAATAATCAGGTTTTGCGTCCTGTTCTTCCGCACACTTTTGCATAGTGTTTATAGAAGCCCATAGAATATTTAGGTCAAAAATCTCCCTGAGTGTTCCTTCCTGAATGGTATAAAAAAGTGCTTTTTCTTTTATCTCTTCCTCTAAAATCAATCTGTTTCGTTCATTTATTTGTTTGCTATCTTTGATTCCTTTTATCTCCACTCCCTCTTTAAAAATAACTCCTGCGGCAACAACCGGACCTGAAAGGCAACCTCTTCCTACTTCATCAATTCCCATCACTCGTTTAAAGCCTTCATTCCAAAGCTGTCTTTCTATCTTTGCTCGATCCTTGATCATATTCTATATATTTTATAAAGGGAATGGAACTGATTCTGATTCAGATGTATTTAACTAATAAAATAAGATATGAATTTTAAATACACACAATGGAATAAGCGATTTGGCAACGGAAAAAATTCCAAGCCTTTTGATACTCTTTGGAATTTATTTCAAGAACTTCTAACCATATCTAGTGGAGATGTAGATCAAGCTTTGAAATGGCTTACTGAGCTAGACAAAGAATATAGAATTACTGAGCAGTTTGATGAAGATTACTCTATGGGCGATTTCATGGAAGACATGCAGGATCGTGGTTACATAGAGAAGGATAATACTCTGAATAAAGTTGTTATTACTCGCAAGACAGAACGAAGCCTACGCCAAAAATCCCTTGAAGAAATATTTAAAAACCTTGAAAAAGGGGGTTTAGGATCTCATAAAACACCACATACTGGAAAAGGGCTTGAACGACAACCTGAAACTAAAAAGTGGAATCCGGGAAGCGATATCGGCCAAATCGATTCAGTGGGCACAATGCTAAATATGTTGAATCATAGCTCTATTGATAATGTAAATTTACATGAAGATGACATTAGTGTTTATGATACGGATCATTATACCTCTGTTTCTACGGTGCTATTAATCGATATTAGTCATTCAATGATCCTTTATGGTGAAGATCGTATCACCCCTGCAAAAAAAGTAGCTATGGCATTGTCTGAGTTAATTATGACAAACTATGCTAAGGATTCACTCGACATCATCGTATTCGGTAATGAAGCTTGGGAAATTTCTATTAAAGATCTTCCCTACTTAAAAGTAGGACCATTTCACACTAATACATTGCAAGGTCTTGAAAGGGCCAGGCATCTCCTTCAACGAAAGAAATTTTCAAACAAACAGATCTTTATGATTACAGACGGAAAACCGTCATGCATAATTGAAAATGGAAGGCTTTATAAAAATAGTTTTGGGTTAGACCGTAAAATTGTAAACAAAGTTTTAGATGAAGCTGTAAAATGCAGAAGAGAACAAATTCCTATCACTACATTTATGATTGCCAGCGATCCCTATCTGCAAAATTTTGTACGTGAGATGACGGAAACCAACAAAGGAAAAGCTTATTTTGCTTCATTAGACAATTTGGGTGAATATATTTTTGAAGATTATATTCAGAATCGAAAAAAAAATGTGAACTAAAAAAGCCACTACAAAAAATTATAGTGGCTTTTGATAATTTATCCGGGAATAGAAATTAAATTCCTAATTCTACCATTACAGCATCAGTAATATTATATTTCGTAGCGTATTCTTGAGACGCATATAGAATTACCATATCACCTGTGCTTGTAACTGTGTTTAACACGTAAGATAACTCCATTTTTTTAGCAACAGCATCAATTGCTTGCCCTATTTGTTGCTGTAAAGGACCTAACAATTCATTTCTTTTTTGCTGAACAGCAGTATTTGCATCTCTTTGTGATTGCTCGAAATCAGTTTGCATTTTTGATAATTTTTCTTCTTCAGCTTTTTTAGCTGTTGCTGAAATTACATCTTTTTTTTGCTCATAAAGAGTAAATGCTTGTACAATCGCTGCTTCTTCATTCGCTAACATAGAACGTTGACGATCTTCAAAATTCTTAAGTCTTTGCTGAATTGCTTTCATTTCGGGCATTCTATTTAAAATTGCTTGAGGATTTACAAATCCAATTTTTGTTTCTTGTGCTTGTAAATTAGTAGCAAGTAACGCCCCAAAAACTAGACATATACCAATTGAGAATTTTTTTAACATGATTCTTTAATTATTATTTTTTTATTTTTTCAATTACCAATTCTGTAATATCAATTTGTTCTTCGGATGCATAGAAAATGAATGCTCCTCCATTAATTGATCCTTCATTCAGCACTAAATCTAACCCTAAAGAATCAGCAACAATTTTTATTGTTTCAAATACCTTTTCTTCAACGGGTTGTAGTAAACTTACTTGTTTCTGCTGAACTTCATTTATACTTTTCTGTCTTTCAGCTTCAAATTCTTGACTTATAGAATCCGCTTTTGCAGTTAATTCAGACTGGCTTAAACTTTGACTGGTTAAGTTGTCAATTTGATTTTGATAAGACTGTGCTTTAATTGCCAGTAAAGAGTCTTTTTCAGCTAACAACATTCCTATTTCTTTATCAATTGCCTCTACTTCGGGTAAATTGGAAAGAATTAGCTCCGGATTTGTATAAGCTATTTTTAGTTGAGCTTGAGCCTCTAAACCCATTAACACAACTAATAAAGCTAATAATGATAGTTTTTTCATCTACTTTTATTCCATTTTTAATTGTTATTCTATTTCTATTCCTAATTCAAGAAGAATATCTTCATTCAAATTCCATTCACCTCTGGCGTAAACCATATAAATATCACCTGATCTGTCAAATACAAAGTCGTATCCATTTCTTTGTGCTACAGCTCTTACAGCAGCAAAAACTTGTCTTTGTATAGGCTCTAATAATTCTTTTTGCCTAGTGAAATATTCACCTTGAGGACCAAATTTTTGAGCTGTGAATGTATCTAACTGTTTCTTCCTATTATTTATTTCCTGAAGTTTTTCTTTTTTAATTTCTTCAGTATATAAAATTTCTTTAGCTCTGTAATCCTCTTCTAAAGATTCTATCTCTATTTTTTGGTTTTGAATTTCATTCTTCCAACCATCACTTAATATTTTCAGTCTCTGCTCAATCCCAACGTATTCAGGAATTTTTGAAAGCACAAAGTCTGATTCATAATAACCAATTTTTTGATCCTGAGCATTTATCAATCCATTTAATAAAATGGTAAAAAATAAAACACTGATATAGAGATAATTTCTATTCATTAAAAAGGAGCTCCAATATTAAACAAGAATTCCCATTCCCCGGCAGCTACACGAGGGTCAGCGCCCGTTACTCCATCAAATCTGTACCCATAGCTTAAATCAACCAACCCAAGTATCGGTAAAAATAACCTTACCCCAAAACCAGCCGACCGTTTAAGCTCAAATGGATCGTATTCGGAAAAGTCTAAGTATGAATTCCCTGCATCAACAAAGGTATATGGAATTAACTGTAATTGATCTGTTTGAACAGCTGGATAGCGCATTTCTAAGGTGAATTTATTAAACAAACGCCCACCGATCTGAACTCCATCTACAATAGGTGCAATACTTTGGCCAATACCACCGGGATATCCTCGCATATCGATATTATCATAAAGGAAACTCTGGCGCTGTTGTAATTGTGTACCCCCAATGAGGAATCTTTGAAAGTCACTTCTACGATCTTTTGTAAAATATCCAATATAACCAAAATCAGCAGTACTGGTTAAAACTAGTTTATCTACTAAAGGAAAATGACTTTGGTAATAAGATTTGATTTTGTAATAATCTGAAAAACCTTGAATTGGCAAAGCAATTTCACCAGAAATTCCAATTTTTGAACCTAAAGTGGGAGAAATAGGACTATCTACAGAGTTTCTTTCAAGAAGTTGCTCTATAGTAATCGAATTAGATATCCCTGCTCTTTGGAAGCCTGTTGTGCGAGTTACATCATACAGTTGGTAACCGAGTGTAGTTCTGGTTGAGAAGTAATCATCCGGCCATTTCAGCCTTTTACCAACAGAAACACTTCCTGAAAAAAGTTCACTTTTGCCGGCATTAAAGCCTCTACCATTAATTAGATTATAAGAAAAATTAATTCCTAAAGATGTTGGCTTACCACCTAACCAAGGCTCTACAAAGTTTATTGAATAACTCTGGTATCCTTGCCCTGTAACCTGAACTCCTAATGAAAGTTTTTGGCCATCGCCGGAAGGAATTGGTTTCCATCCTCCTTTCTCGAATGCCCTTTTAATAGAGAAGTTATTGAAATTAACCCTTGCAGAAATAATAGCTCCAATGGTTTGACCTCCATAACCTCCGGAAAACTCAAAATTATCTGTAGAAACAGATTCGTCTAACTGATAGCTAATATCTACTGTTTTATTACTAGGATTAGGAAGAACATCCGGCTGAAGGTTTTGAGCATCAAAATATCCTAACGTTCCAAGCTCTCTTATCGTCCTGATGATTGCTTCACGGCTATATTTATTTCCGGGAACAGTTCGAAGCGTTCTTCTTACCACATCATCATGAGTTTTAGTATTTCCTGTAAAAGAAACCTCTTTAACTCTGGCAATTTCATCTTCATAAATATCTATAGTGATGTCAACTGAATCTTTTGCTACTTTTTCAATTGTTGGAAAAGCATTAAAGAACAGATAACCAATATTTTGATATAAAGAAGTTACGTCTGTGCTACTTTCATTAAAATTTAAATTTTGATCAAACTTCTCTTGATCAAAAATATCTCCTTTTTCAAAACCCAGCGAGTAAGATAATTGCTCATTGGTGTAAACAGTGTTCCCATCCCACGATATATTTCTGACTTTATATTGAGGCCCTTCCGCTAACACAACTGTAACTCCTACTCCATCCAGGTCTTTAACGTAATTATATATAAATACCGAGTCATCCAATACTCTTATATCTGAATACCCATTTTTCCGATATAAGGCTAGAACATTATCTAATCCTTCCTCATAATCGCTTTCTTTATATACTTTCTTAGATAGGAACTTCCACCATTTATCTTCTTTTAGTGGCTTCATTTTTTTGGTAAGCTTTCGATCTGAAAAAGCTTTATTTCCTTCAAATTTGATATCTTTGACCTCGAGTCTCTCACCTGTATCAATTTTAAATATTAATCTTGATCTATTATCAATCTTTTTATCTGCAATTATTTTTGATTCAACTTTTGTGAACCAGTAGCCTTTTTCTTTATAGAATCTAAGAATGGTGTTCTCCGCCTTTGCAATGATTGCCTCAGTAATTGCAACTCCGGGGGTAATTATAATAAGATCTTTTAGATCTCTTCTTTGTGATCTCTTAACACCTTCAATTTTAACCTCAATAAGTCTTGGTTTCTCAGTAACTTTAATTATTAAGCTTATTTCAGAAGAAGTTTTCTCAGCGATTAAAACTTCTACATCCGAAAATAAACCAGCCCTGAATAATCGCTTTATCGCATCCGGGATATCTTCTCCGGGATAAGTAATTTCTCTTCCAACAGTTAAAGAGCTGGCATTAATAATAAATTGCTCACGAGTATTTTCATTTCCTTCTACAGAAACAGCTTTAATTGTAAACTCTTGAGGTGTAACTAGAGTTGGATCTGTGATCTCGAACTGATCCTGAGCTTGCAACCCTGTAAAAAATGACCCTATACTTAATATCAAAACTAAAACTGTAGCAACAATGATTCTTTTTAACAAACTAAATACTTCTTTTTTAGGATTCACTTATTCTTTTTTTCCAGTAAACGGGCGGCAAACCCTTTATCGTCTTTAGATGATTTAATTTTCCCAAACCTTCTATCTCTACTTTGATATGAATCTATAGCTTTATACAATTCATCTCTTCTAAAATCTGGCCAAAAACGTTCTGTCATATATAATTCTGAATATGCCAGTTGCCAAAGCAAAAAATTACTGATTCTATATTCACCACTAGTTCTTATAATAAGATCAGGATCCGGAACTTCGGCAGTTGATAAATGATCCGCAATCATTTGATCGTTAATCAACATTGGATCTAAACGCCCTTCTTTTACGTGGGTTGCAATTTTCTTTACTGCTTCGGTGATATCCCATCTTCCTGAATAACTCAACGCAAGACAAAGCTGCAGCCTGTCATTATGTTCTGTAAGATCTATGGCTTCTTGTAATTGTTTTTTGCAATCATCCGGAAAACGATCTGTTTGACCGATTGTAACTAACCGAATGTTATTTTCGTGAAGATTATCTGCTTCTTTTCTCAACGAAGAAACCAGTAAGCGCATTAATCCGCTAACTTCCGCTGACGGTCTTCCCCAATTTTCAGTGGAGAACGCATACAATGTTAAATACTTAACGCCTAGCTGAGCGCAGGATTCTGTAATATCTCGCACCGAATCTACACCGACTTTGTGCCCATGCAAGCGGATACTGCCTTTACTTCTGGCCCAGCGACCATTACCGTCCATAATAATAGCAATATGCTCTGGAATTTCGCCAGACTTTTTAAGTTCCAGTTGTTTTTCCTGATCTGCTTCGGTCTGTTCTGTATTTGTTAGTGTGAGTTTTTTCAAAAATTATAGCTGATTTTCAAGCCTTAAAAAATAGGCTAATAATCCCCATATATCAAGGCAAGATATCAAATCAGTCATTTAGTTTTTGTTGTAGTGAAATCATCTCTAATAAAGCCAACGCGGCTTCCCCGCCTTTGTTTCCTTTATCTCCAACTCTTTCCAATGCTTGTTTTACATTATCAGTTGTTAGTACTCCAAATGCAACAGGCTTCCCTTTTTTGAGATTAATATTCAAAATTCCTTGTGTTACAGCATCGCACACATACTCAAAATGAGGAGTTCCTCCTCTAATAACTACTCCAAGGGCGATAACTCCATCCAGCTCTTTAGCGTCCATTAAGCTTTGCACAGCAAGTGGTAGTTCAAATGAACCGGGGCAATGCGTAACTATAATATGCTCCTCAGCAACTCCATTTCCTTTAAGAACACTTAAAGCGCCGTCTAACATCTTTTCCGTAATACTGGAATTCCATCTTGAAACTACAATCCCCACTTTTGCATGTTCCGGCTTTGTGTCACCCTCAATATATGTTATACCCATTTTAGTCTTTTATTAAAACTGTTTGTTTTCTCTGTTTTGTCATCCTTTTCATTGAATCAACGTACTTCTGAGCAACCGCAACAATGCCTACATTTGAATGTCCTGATTCATAACTTCCGTGATAATCGCTCCCTCCTGTTCTCAATAAAGAGTGTTTATCACATAATTCTGTATAATAAACCTGTTTTCTATGATTATGGCTGGGGTGAATACATTCTATCCCATCAATACCAAGTTTAATAAATTCATCAACTTCTTCCATAGAATATAATCTTCCGGGATGAGCAAGGATTGCAGCTCCCCCTACATTTTTGATCATTTGTATCGCTTCTTTTGAAGTAGGATAATTACTTTCAATATCACCCAATTTTTCATTGCTTAAATACATTTTAAAAGCTTGATTGAAATTAGAAACATATCCCTTTTCAATAAGTATTTTCGCAATATGAGGTCTGCCCAAGTTCCCTCCATCTGCGCCTGCCCAAACTTCTTCATACTCTAAATCTATCTTTTGAGATCTCAGCGTTTGTACAATTCCTTTAATCCGTTCTGTTCTGGAACGCTTTTGTTCAGCTAAAAAATCAGCAAAATAGTTCGTTTCTGTTTCAAAATAATAAGCGAGTATATGCGACTCTTTATCATTAAAAACTGTGGTTACCTCTACTCCCGGAATTAACTCAATATCATATTTATCTGCAAAAGGTTTAGCTTGTTTATATCCCTCAAAAGTATCATGATCTGTTATTGAAACTGTTTTAAGTTTCTTTTCTACAGCAAGTTTTAATACTTCTTCCGGAGATAGTTGTCCATCAGAACAGGTAGTATGGATATGAAGATCGGCTTTATCCGGCATTACTCATTGCCTTTAAGCAAACTCTTAATCTGCTCCGGATTGTTGATAAGGTCAATCGCAGCACTCAATTGTATATCTTTTGAAAGTGAAGCATTTGTTTTAGCAGTCTGGCCACCACTTCGTGCTTTCAGCTCTAACCAGATCGTTTTCTCAATAAAAGATTTACTGTTATTTAATTCTGTTTCTTTTTGAACTTCCACAAGATCTCTGAGTTCTTCGATTTTTCTTTTTGAACCATTCACACTTGAGAGATCACTTTCTATAACATCTAAATAATCTTCGGTTTCGTTGGTAAAACTAAACTCTGATTTATCGAGGTATAGTTTGAATTCATTGAATAATCCTTGAGGAATTTTATCGAAACTATTATTCGAATTTTTAGCGAAATATTCAGTAGCAAAATCAAACAGTACCCCTTTTTGTAATAAAGAGATTTCCAGCAAACTTGGCTGATCGATCTCAACTAAAATATCGGGCTCGATACCTCTTCCTTCATTAACAGTTCTTCCATTCTTTGTCTTAAATACACTCGAAGATTCTTCTCTTTTCACAACTCCGGAGTTTCTCCCTTCATGGGTATAATCTATAGATTGAATACTTCTGCCACTTGGGATATAATAACGGGCAATTGTGATTTTTAAAGATGTGTTATAAGGAAGTGGCTTTACTATTTGCACCAATCCTTTTCCAAAACTTTGCTCACCTAAAACTACTGCTCTGTCTAAATCCTGAAGAGCTCCTGAAACCACTTCTGAGGCACTCGCACTACCTCCATTAACCAAAACTACAACCGGTTCATTAAAAAGTATAGGTTCTTCGGTTGTAAATGTCTGATTATATTCTGCTATTCTTCCTCGATTTTCTACAACCATTAGTCCGGGTTCAACAAATTTATCAATTATTGCCACAGCTTCTTGAAGTATGCCTCCGGGATTATCTCTCAAATCTAGAACTAATCCTTTTAAACTTGCTCCTTTTTCTAGCGCCAAAAGTGCGCTTCTAATCTCATCAGCGGATCTTAACCCAAACTGACTTAATTTTATATATCCTATATTTTGGTTTCCGCCGATTAATGTTGAATGAGAGACATTCGTAACTTCTATCCGTTCTCTGGTTAGCTCAAAATCTAAAATTCTATCTACACCAAAGCGCTGAATTGAAATAGTAATTTCAGAACCTACTTCCCCAACTGTTAATGTCTGAACTTCTTCAGGCTGTAATCCTTGAGTTGAAATTCCATCTATTGCAGCGATCTCGTCTCCTGCTCTAAGTCCACTTCTTTCTGCCGGTCCGCCTTCGGTTGGAGCAATAATAACAACTTTTCCGTTGCGATAACCTGCTTCAATACCTATTCCGGCATAATTACCCCTTGAGAGAATTTCAGCTTGTTCGTTTTGTGACTCATTATAGATCACCGTGTAGGGATCCAGCGTTTCCAGCATTGCGTCCAAGCCTATGCGCATTAATTTCTCAGGATCAACTTCGTCCACATAATCCAATGCAACATTCTCATACGTTTTACTGAAAATTGAGAAATTCTTCTTAATCAGAAAATAAATATCCGTTTGCTGAGCATGGACTGATCCCATTAAGAGAAATAAAAACCCTAGTAATGGAATCGATTTAAATGCCTTCATAGTTCTACTGTTTGCTAATTTTAAGAACTTGGCCAACTACAATAGTAGAACCTGATATACCATTCAAACTTCTAAGCGAAGAAACACTTACGCCAAAAGTTTCTGCAATTTCTCCCAAGGTATCATTTCTTTGCACTTTATACGTTTTATATCCATTTGAGCTTGTGGCAGCAGAAGCAATTAATATATTCTCGCCTCTTCTTTGCTTTCTTTCAAGCTCTTGCTTTTGACTGTAGCTCATAGAGTTAACCTTCTTGTAATGAGCATTATTTGAAGATGGAACATAGATAGTTAGATTCTGTCCTACCCGTATCGTGTTTCCAATTCCATTCCAGGCTCTGATCTCAAATGCTCGAACATCGTACCATTCTGCAATGTGGCCTATTGTGTCTCCTGTTTTCACTTTATAGGTCATTTTAGAAGAATTCGATGGCGCACTTGATCTACTAGAAGAACTGGATCTTGAACGACTGGTATTAGTAATATTAGTCGGTCGGTTTGCAGAAATTTTACCTGCGCTACCGGCCGGTAATGGAATTACTAATTTTTGCCCAGGATAAATCACATTAGACAGATTATCATTGCTTGCATAAATACCACGAACGGTAGTTCCATATTTTTGAGCGATTAGCCCGATTGATTCTCCACTTCTTACCGTATGTACTGCCATATCTTGAGCACGATTATCTTTTGGAATCTCTTTGTATGCAATCAAAAATTGCTCTTTATTTCCTACCGGAATCTTCAAGGGATATTCATTTCCCGGTGGAGTTGCCCATCTCAATAACTCAGGATTATAATCCTTCAATTCTTCTGTGCTAATTCCTGAAGCCTTTGCCAAAGCATCTAAAGGCATTAATCCCTCCACTTCAACTACTTCATAACTGTATGGATCTCCTTCGTAATTACTTTCAAAGCCAAATTCCTCAGGATTTAATCCAATCATTGCCGTAGCTATAAAACCCGGAACATATCCTCTGGTTTCTCTTGGTAAATACGGATAAGCTTCCCAGTAATCTTTCTTACCTCCGGCTCTCCTAATTGCTCTATTCAATCCTCTTGGGCTAATATTGTAATTTGCCATCGCAAGATGCCAATCTCCCCAAATATCGTAAAGATCTTTTAAATGACGTGCTGCTGCCCGTGTTGATTTTTCAGGATCTCTTCGTTCATCCACCCACCAATTAACTTCCAATCCATACACTCTTCCTGTTGCTCCAATAAATTGCCACATTCCAACAGCTGCTGCCCAACTTCTTGCCTTCGGGTTTAACCCGCTTTCAATAAAAGCCAAATAAGCTAATTCAGACGGAAGCTTTTCTTCCTTAAATATCCTTTGGATCATCGGCATATACGTCTCAGATCTCTGAAGCCATAATTCCATTACCTCAGGTCGTTTAAGTGTATAATACACCAAACTATTTGTTACATATCTGTTCTGGATGAGGGGCACATCCGTTTTAGTGAGCATTATATCTTTAGGAAAATCAAAATCTTCATTCAAATAGGCATCATCGTCAGCAAACAATTCTTCCTGAATGGCAAAAATTTCGCCTTGTGCTTCATTGGCAGATTCTGAAATGCCGTAAAACTGACGGTACTCACTTACTACTGCTCTGGATAATTCTGCAAACCTGCGATCAGATCTTATTTCCGGGTAATCGTCTAACAAAGCTTGAGATGCATTAACGGCATCATTAATATGCGTTTCAGCATCAAGTGGCTTATTAGCCAGTTGAGATTCTAAACTCAATATGTGCAATTGGTAGATATCCGTAATTCTACGGAGTATGTCTTTTTGGAATGAATCCAGTTCTATAGTAACCGGATCTTGAACTGATTCAGCTTCTAATAACTTATTTTGCAAAGGATTTGTAACCGGTAGGAGACGCAAAGGCATCTTTTCGGATTTTATACTTGTAGAATCTTGTGCAACAATAGTGGCGGTGCAAAGTAGAAACGCACCGCATAAAATGATCTTTAAAAATTTATGCATATTTGTCTGTAGTTAATAGCTCACTAAAAGTAGTAAATTAATGCCATAGTTATGGAAAAAAGGCATTTTTTATCCCCGCTTGTCAACAAAGTAAAAGCGCGGTTATTGCCTCTTGGAAACGAGTTTGTTTAATTTTTTCTCTTGTCCTGTCCAACCTTGAACAATGGGCCATCTTCGCCCAACTCCAAAAGCTTTAGCCGACATCTTTAAACCGGGAGCAGCTTGATATCTTTTATGTTCGTTGATATCAACTAATCGAAGAATACGATCCACTAATTCTTCATCAAAACCTTTTGAAATGATCTCTTCTCTTGAAAGTTGATGCTCCAGATAGTATTCCAAAATTGCGTCTAAAGTTCCATAATCAGGCAAAGAATCTGAATCTTTTTGATCGGGATGTAATTCTGCGCTTGGCTCTTTCTCAATAATCGTTTGTGGAATAATTTCTTTCTCGTAATAATTTTCGTTCAGCCATCTACACATTTCATATACTTCGGTTTTATACAAATCCGAAATAACTGCTAATCCGCCAGCCATATCTCCGTATAGCGTACAATATCCAACCGCAGTTTCTGATTTATTACCAGTGTTCAAAAGCATATAACCAAACTTATTTGCAACAGCCATCAAAAGATCTCCGCGACTTCTGCTCTGTAAATTCTCTTCTGCAGCATTAAATTCTGTTTTTTCAAAAATAGGTTTCAGCTGCTCCAGATATGAATCATAAATTGGTTTAATTGGTACTTCCAACAGCTTTATCCCAAGATTTTCAGCGATTAATTCTGAATCTGATACACTTCCTTTTGATGAAAATTCCGATGGCATTGTTATGGCAATCACATTTTCAGCACCAAGTGCTTCCTTGGCAATAGTAGCAACCAATGCAGAGTCAATTCCGCCGCTCAATCCTAAAATTACTTTTTTTGCTGCTTTTGATTTTCGCAAATAATCCTGCACTCCGAGAACCAATCCATTAAACATACTTTCAATTCGAGTTGGCACATCCAATCTACCTGAAGTATTACCAATTGCTTCTACTTCTTTTGTAGATGGATTGAATGCAACATCAATATATGTGCTTGCGAATCTTTTGGCTCTGCTCTTTATTTCGCCGTTTTTATTGAGTGCTAAGGAATCTCCGTCAAATATAAGTTCCGTGTTGGCTCCAACCTGATTCACATAAAGCAAAGGCAGATTCAATTCATCCGCATGTTTTTGAAGCATGCCCACTCTGCTGATAGGTTTGGTTTTCGTAAATGGAGATGCAGAAATATTGATAATCGCTTGAGCTCCTTTTTTTGCAAGTACTTCCGCCGGATTAACTTTATAAGTGTGATAGTTAATCTCATTATCGTTGAACCAAATGTCTTCACACACGGTAATTCCAAAGGGAAACCCATCTATCAAAATAGGTTTAAATTCATTTCCGGGTTCAAAATATCTTAGATCATCAAACACATCATAGGTAGGAAGCAATGCTTTATGAACTCTTCCAATCTCTTTTCCATTTTGTGCAATTATGGCTGCATTAAAGATCTTTCTACCAAGTCCGTGATTTTTTGTAATTGAGCCGAAAATGACCGCTGTATCTCCGGTGGCTTCGATAACTTCTTGGTTTACTTCATAACACATTTCTCTGAACACTTCTCTTTCAAGTAAGTCTAAAGGTGGGTAACCACAAACGATCAATTCCGGTAAAATTAGTAAATCTATATTCTCAGTAGATGCTTTCTCGATAGCATTTAGAATCAGCTCTTTGTTACCTGAAAGATCTCCAATAATAGGATTTAATTGTGCGAGGCGTATGTTCACGTTGTGTATTTTTAATTTCATGTAAAGATACAGTGATTAGCGGAATAATGAAGATGGAATGTTAGTTTTAGGAGGGGAATTTAGTTCGAGCTATGTTTGCGAATTAGTTACTTGGAGCAGGAGCTCCAGTTTTTCTCCCAAGCAGGAGCTTGGGAAAGAGGTTAGGCGACGAAGGAACTATAATTCATAATCAGAAAGATCTTGCCTGAAATGACGAACTGTTAAGATTTCGATTAAACTATCATTAACCTCATAAATTACCCCATAGTTAACATGAACAACTATTTCCCGAATTTTATCATTTTTAGTTGGTTGGAAAACTCTACCTGACGCTGGATTCTGCTTTAATTTTTCAACCTTCTCTTCGATAAGATCAATAAGAGCTAAAGCAGCATCTGGATTATCTTTAGAAATGTACTCGAGAATTTCTTTGGTTTTGTTTCTTGCCGTTGGCGACCAAATAACTTTCATTACGAATGTTGTGATCTCAATTCACTGATGAATTCATCATGGCTAACACCTTCTCCATTATCTAATTCCTTACGAGCTGAGGATAATTCTTCTAATAACTCAATTTTATCAAGCATTTTTTGATACTCTTGTACATCAATTAATACTACAGAACTTTTTCCATGCTGTGTAAGAATAAGTGGTCTGCGTTTTGATTTAACACGCTCAATATACGATGCTGCGTTGGCCCGAAAATCGGAGAGTGATCGAATATCTTGGTCAAATTGAATGTGAGACATAGTAAAAAATTTTAATTAGCGCCCTGTAAAATGTACTAAATTCAGAACAAAATATTGTACTAAATATTCTGATAGAAAGGTTTATTTTTGATTTTTTCCGATCACTTATGTGTAGCAGTAGCCTTCTTGCCTACAAATACAAATGCAGGCTCCTGTTTATTCTCCCAAGCAGGAGTTTGGGGAAGAGGTTATGATTCGTGTTATTCGTGGCCATCATTAAATCAAAGAAAACAGCTGTGGCACCAGTCAACAGATCAAAATCGCCAATCACATTTCCTGATTTTTGAAGGTGTGCCTTTTCCGAAGTATATATATCCAGTGCTGGAAGAATTGGTAATATTTGCACGCCAGATAAGAAGTTTTCCAATGCTTGCTGATTTCTCTTTTTAGCCTGGCTTTTTGCTATTCCAAACTTTAATTCAGCAAGTGTGATTTCTGAGATGAAACAGTTTTCCGTACCAACTTCTTTAAATTTAACCTCGTTCCGACGTCTCGTTCGGAATGCCTTCTTTGAGACTCTGCCTCAATGGAACAGTCTCTTGAATTTCTTTTAGTGCTGGAGTAATTGTTGGCTTTATTATTTGTGATTGTTGTTCTACAATCTTTTGCATCAATTTTTGCCAATCGCTCCAATTAGTGCCGTTATTTTTCTCAGTCATTTTTTGTTCCGTAACTGTAACATTAATTGCAATGTTGAACATTAAGTAAATCAACTCGTTCAATTCTTACAGTAACACTTTTTCTTGTTTGTTGGGGATGGTCATACGGTAAATTTTCTTCAGACCAATTGAACCAGCGAGAAATTTCTCTTTTTTCGCCTTCTCTCCAATTTTCTGATGCTTCGAGTCTTTTTAAGACGAATACAGTTGGTGTTAAATCAAGCTCCAAAAGTTCTCGAATCCATATATGTACTGGTGCAGTACTTCCTTCAAGAGTATCTTCAATATGATCAGTTAAACGATTTTCTCGCCTTTTATGAGTTTTACCGACATATCGTAATGAATTGTTTCTTGGGTCAAGAAGACCATAAATTAAATATCTTCCAACGTGTGGTTCTTTATAACTCATTTAGATTTGTTTTGGCTGTATAACGGCCTAGCGGTTTAACCGGCTTGGCCTTGTTGGCTGGTAATGGTTTTAAAACTCGGAATTTCTTTTAGTCAACAAGTTTTTAACTGGCAAACAGCGACCAAGTCTGCGTTTAAACCATTGTTATGTAACCGCTTCTGGTTCTTGAATCAATATTTCAGCAGGAATCCCAAGTTTTTTGTACAACAAATTAATATGGCGAAGAGAAAGTGAACGTTTGCCAGAGAGTATTTCACTGGCCCGTGATTTTGATCCCAAAACCTTGGCCAAATCTTTTTGTCGCATCCCTAATTGATCCATTCGAAATTTTATTGCTTCAACCGGTTTAGGCGCTTCAATAGGGAAGTGCTTTTTCTCGTATTCATCCACTAAAATTCCCAATATCTCCAATTCGTCCCCTTCTTTACTTCCGGGTTTGGCATCAAAAATTTCTTCGATACGATCTAATGCTTTTTTATAATCGTCTTCGGTATGTATGGGTTGAATCTGCATAATTTATATCCGCTTTAAATTGTTGTTGCATCAATTTTGTCGTATTCGGCATGAGCACCTACAAAACGGATGAATACCTGCCCATAGTCATAATTAATTTTGACCACCAGCCGATAGTTATTGCCCTTGATATTGAACACCACCCGGTTGTCAGGAAGAATGCTGGCATGTGGATATGTATTCTTAATATCAGAAGGGGATTCCCATTGGGAATTTTCTGCTTCTGAAAACCACGCCTTTAAAGCATCTTCACTATCCGAATGATTGATCCAAAACTCACGTAATGTTTTTCGAGCAAATACTCGCATAAGAGAAGATAGGAAGTTCCACTATTGGGAACAAGCGAAAAGATACAGTGATTAACGGAATAATGAAGATGGAATGTTTGGTTTTAGAGGGGAATTTAGTTTAAGCTTAGGTTGGGAGATTTCAATTGGAGCAAGTGCTCCAGTTTTTCTCCCAAGCAGGAGCTTGGGAAAGAGGTTATTAACCTGACGGCTATTAAACGAGATTTTATCAAGCTGCAT
>TARA_R110002072_G_scaffold302668_1_pt1 | contig 28031 bp, 23 predicted proteins | sample TARA_R110002072 | Tara Oceans TARA_R110002072 (sample SAMEA4397118) | marine metagenome | biome: Polar Biome; feature: [SRF] surface water layer (ENVO:00010504); material: water (ENVO:00002006), including particulate matter (ENVO:01000060) such as... | depth 5 m | reverse complement strand
TGTTTCAAACAAGTTCGAATGTCGGGAAGCAAAAAAAGCATCTTTTCAGATGCTTTTTGTGACCCCGTCAAGATTCAAACTTGAAACCTCTACAGCCGTAATGTAGTGCTCTATTCAGTTGAGCTACGGGGCCTAAATTTGCAACCTATCTAATTGCGAGTGCAAATATAAGTCGTTTTTTGTTGTAAGCAATAATTCAATGAGATTTTTAATCCTTTAAAATTCATTATTCTATTTCTGCTGAAATCCCCCGGTTCAATAATGCAGTGCACATCGGTTCTAATTTCTCATATTCGTCCCTCTTTACTTGACACTTTCCCTTGTAGTGAACCAACCAAGTGCATTGTTCTGCTTGAACATTGTCGTGTTTACATACTTTAATCAAAGAATCTATCACATGATCAAAAGTGTTAAAATCGTCGTTGTAAACGATTAAATCTTTTTTTTCGATTAATTCTTCTATAATTAACTCTTCTATTTCAACCTGTGTATTACTCATTCTCCTCTAATTCTATTTTTGTTTCATCTAACAATACTGCTGTCAATCCAAAGGTAGTAATTTGCTCTTGAATTTTTTCAATATTCTCTTTTTCTACTTCATAAATTCGTAGTTCAATAGTACTATCTTGTTCAATAAACTCCCTCGGATATGAGAAACGTAATAACCAATCCATTAAATCTCCTGGAATTACTGCGCCCTCTATATATATAGAAAGAATAGTGGTTTCAAAACCTTGCAAGTCAGAAAAAGGGATGTAAACAGTATCTATATCATCTTTAAAATTCCATAAACGGGGCAGATCATCTGCATTTTTGTAAATGATGGATTTAACATGCTTATCTTTTGCATCATAAAAGAAAGCTCCCTCAGCATTGTATCGATTCAATACATCTCTTGGAAATTTATCAAACTGTTTTTTACTAACAATCTGAATTCGATCATTCGTAGAAACTTCAGCTTCAACGATGGGTGTAATATTCTCTGTTGTTACGGAGTCTGTTCTTACAACTTTCGTATTAATCTCTATATCAACTTCTTTCTTCATTTTTGATTGCAATACTGCGTCTCCATTCTCAGAAAGTATATGTTTTGCTTGTGCTAATGGAATTCTTTTCCCCTTGTAATAGGCAACAATAAATGCTCCAACTATTCCTCGGCCAAGAGCATCTTTCCTTCTTGGTAAAGCTTCCTTCACTGAATTAAATATTCCTGTGTTGTACCTTATTTGTCCATTGGGGAGTCGAACTGTTGTAAGTTCCGGTAAGTTGTAAACCACAGCGTCACTCACTGGTCGATTAAATACGCCAATTTGAACAGTATAGAAAAGTCCTTGCATCATTTCAATTGGTTCTGCATCTGTTGCTCCTGGTGATTGATTGTATGTAAACTCAGGTACTTCTTGCACTTTACTGGTAGTTGGTAATCCTAGATTCTCTGCTGTTTTGGTTGCCACTTCTAGCATCAATTCATTACTTCCCTTAGGGACACAAGTTCCTGCTGCTTCTCTTCTTCTTGCATCGCCAAATCCGATTCGTTTACCATCACAATAAGCCACAATAAATGCATCAGAATAACCCAATGCTCTTATATCTCTTCTTGCATCAACTACGGCTGAGCTATTATTGAAGTAACCTGCCATGTATCGTGTAACGTTGGTTCCTTCAATTTTCTCACCAGAAACAGGTGTGAACTCTTTGTATAAATTCTGTGGAATTGGTCTTGCAAAAGCACCTATCTGTACTCGATAAACCAAACCACTGGGACTCTCTACATTAACTGGAATTGGATTCGCTTCGGAATAAGTACTCTCAATAGCCGTATTCATTGTGAAACCATTTGCTGGCATTTGCAACAATGCTGCAACTGCTACCGTTTTCAATGGTTTAATTCCTCGATATACTAAATTTTGCATTCTCATAGCTTCTGTTGTGTTGATTGGCAATGCAGAGTCTGCTAAGTACTTCTTCTGTGTTAGTTCTAATTTTAATCTATCTGTTGCTGCGGTCAACGTTTTAATTCTCTCCACTAAAAGATTAATGCTTTCTGCATTCATTGGAGAATTTTCACTCAGTAGTTGATTCACATTTACTCTTTGCTCTTTCAATTCTTTCTCTAAATTAAGAATTTGTCGCTCCGTTTCCAAAGCATCGGTACCTAAAGTGTAGTATTTTTTATAATCTTCCGTTCCCGCTTGTTTACGTTCTTCGTTAAAACTCATTTCTGTATTCACAGCAGTTTTACTTACAACAGATACGATAGGATCTTCTTTTAGGAGACGCTCTTCAACACCTCTCAGCATCGTTTCGAGCAAACTTCGCTCTTTAATTAATTGACTCTTTCGTGTTTCTAATTTTGGAATATCTCTTCGTTTTGCGCTCTTAATCTCCTCATCCACCTGTTGAATTTCAGTGGTTAATTCGCCTATTTGAACAGTAAATCTTCTTTTTTGTTTCTGCAATTCACTTTGTGACAGCAATTGCACGTTTTCTGTTTCTTCAATTTGTCTTCTTTTCTCATTCGATATGGCTAAGGCCAAAGCACTATTTACTTCATCTTGTTCTGTTTGTGCTTTGCTTAAATAGTATTCCTTTTCCTTTACCGATTTTGCTTTGTCGGCCTGTTTAATTAATCCCTCAATTTCAATCGTTTTACTTTCATTAAATTCCTTTGCCTTCGCAATAGAAATACTAGAACCGCCATTCTTATCTAAAACTTCCAACTCAGAATTTAATTCTTTATTCTGATCTTGCGTTTTTTCGAAAGTTGTGCCATTTGTTTTATTTGAATTATTAGTTGAAGCAATCTCTGTTTGAAGTTCTCCTAAAGTTATACCAATTTGCCTGCGTTTTTCTTTAACCGCGGATAGTTCATTTTCGAGCCAAGCCAATTGTTCCTTTTCAAGTTCATTCTCTGAGCCAATTGCTTCTATTTTTCTAGTTAACTGGTTTTCATAAGTTGCCAAAATCTTCTCTTGAGCTGCTAATTCCTTTTTCGTAGAGTATTCCGCTGTAAGTTCATCATCTTCTCCCTTCAGTAGAGCTGTCCTCAGTTCTTGTAAGAAGTCATCTTTCGTTGTGGCTTTAGCGACCACTGAAGTGATACTTCGTAGCTCAGCTTCTTTAGCTTTGCTTTCTTCTAAAGCTTTCTCATAAATTGCCTTGTCTAGTTCAACAGTGACAGAATATTTTCGTTTCAATTGCTTCTCTTTGGCTACTATTGCTTCAATCAAGTTATCTTGTAATACAACTTCACGATTGGCTAATTCATCATTCATTGTCACTGAATTGGCTAACTTTATTTCTTCGACATTAGAAGAATAGTTCTTATCAACAGAAGCAAGAATCAATTCTAACTCGCCAGCACTGATGGACGCAACAGCTCTTCTCTTTTCCTTAATAATCGCTTCTTTCTGTTCAGTTTCCATATCTGTTAGTACAGAAAGTTGTTGTTTCAATAAAGTGTTATCATCCACTCGTTCGATTGCTTTTTCGATGGATTCTTTTTCCATTAAAATATCATCTACGTATCCTTGATTAAGAGCAATGACTTTTTTAGACTTTTCAAAATCAGAATCGTCACCTTTCATTATCTCTTCCTTTTTAGCTTCGAGATTCTTAAGAATTTTGTATTCTAATTCAGATTGAATGGTTGAATTATCGACTATAGAAGATGAAGCATCCAAGGCGTTGATAAATTGCGCACGCTCGTCAAGTTCTAATTGTTTTTGTTCTGATAAATCTGTTAGAATTTCACGTCTTGCAATCAGTGCTAAATTTTCGCTGTCTTTAGCAATCGCTTTCTTTACCTTTAATTGTTCTTCTTCTATATCTTTTAGCGCCTCGTTATCTAGAGATTGAATCTGTTTCAATTTCTCTAGTTCAGAAAGTTGAGAATCTTCATTAATTTTATTGGTTTGTTCTTGGTAGTCACTAACTACTTCTTTGAATACATCTTCTGGAGAAAGTGCAATTTCTGGCTGAATATTTATAGCAGTACTGCTCAATTCAGTAATTACTTCATTCAATTCTGTGTTTTCCTCAAGAATTTCATCTTTCAATTCATTCAAGTCCGCCAACTCTTCTTTCAACGTTTGGTTAGATGAATTTTTATTCAGCTCATTATTAATTTCTTCCACTCTTGAGTCAATCGCTTGAACGGTTGAAGTATTATTGCTCAAGAGCTGTTCATTCTTCTCTAATTCGGAAAGATTATTATTAGATTCAATCTCTCCCGCTTTTTCATCATTTGCTTTTTCAATACCTTCTGATTTATTGGCAAGCAATGGATTTTCTGTTGCATCGACAACTTTAGAAGTGTCATTAATTTCGGTTGTATTAGTAGGGTTCAAGTCTAAATTGCTCTTCTCTATAGCCAATAATTCTGCTTCTATCTTCTCCGTTTTATCATCTCTAAGAATGGCTTCTACTTCAGAGACAACTTGTTCAACTTCAGAATTACTAACTTCTTGCGTATCCTCATTCAGCATTGCTTTCTGCATAGATGCAATGTTGTTGTCAAGTAAGTTAAGTGCTTTGTTATTCTCATCAATGGATTTTTGAGAATCATCACTTAGCTCTTTCACAACTTTTAACTCGTCTTTTTTTAAATTAATAGTGTTTTTTATTTTTTGTGCTTCTTTTTTCTTCGCGGCAGACAATGAGTTAGTCAGAAGCATAATTTGAGCTTCTAATTCTGTGATCGTTTTTTCATAACCCGTTTTTTGCTCTTTTAAGTTTTCTACCTTCTTAGTTGTTGCGATACTTTCCTTGATTAATTTATCTACCAATATTTTGGGCGATTCATTTTTGGTTTTCAGTATCACTTCTTTATTTTCGGCGAGCAGAGCCAAGGCTTCTTCTTCCTTTTCAGATGCTATAAGTGCATTGAATTGATTCTCTAGAGTTTGAATTTTACCATTAGCGGTCTCGGTGTCCACAGACGAGAGTGCTTGATTTTTGAGAATGTCTAAATTGTTTATTTCTTTTGCTAATTGTACTCGTTCTGACTCAATTAGAAGAGCTTCTGACAACAGTTCATATTTCTCAGTAGGTTCTTCCGTCTCTTCTATACGGTTGTATATATCGGTCAATTGAGTTGAGTAAACGTCTATCAATTTATCTTTCTCAATGATCTCTGCATCGATATTTGACTCTATCAATGCTGCTTTGTTTCGATTCAATTTTTCTGTTATAGCCAATTCTTCAAGCTGGCTGCTAACTTCACGTATGGACATATTGTTGAAGCCTAAATCGGCAAGCACTTTGTTTCTTTCCTGTTGATCGTCAATTTCTTTTAGATTAAAATCTCTAACATTCACTTCTAGTGAAGCTTTTTTACGAATTACTTCGGCCATTAAAGCTTCTGCACCTTCCACTTTTTCATCGAAAAGGTTGATAATTTTAACAATTTCTTGTCCATCAATGCTTGTGTGCAAAGCTTTTTGCTTTAACGGTCTGAACTCATCTAAAAAAGGTAGCTCAACAACGAATTTGTAGATATCTTCTGTGCCTTCAATCTTCACTTCATAATTATACTTCCCTCCTTGTGGAAAAACAAAGGAGTACTTCCCTACTTTATTTGTTTTAATCTTTCCAACTGATTCTCCGTTAGCATAATTTGTCACGCTAACACTCATCGCTTTGTTGGCTGGGTTTATTTCCGATAGAAAATTCCCCATCACAATGACTTCTCTGATCGGAACACGAGCAACTCGAACATTGTAAACGTGATATTTACCATTTTCACTCTGCCGTGCTGAGGCAAAATAGGCATTTTGAAAAGTCTCATCAACCACATAGAATAAATCATCGTCGGGAGAACTTATAGCGAAATCAACGTTTTCTGGCTTTTTGAAAGAATTCGTATTGGGATCGAATCTGGACATAAAAACATCATACCCTCCCATTGAGTTGTGACCTTTTGAGCTAAAGAATAAAAAATCTCCGTTAGAATGCATAAACGGAAAGTCCTCATCCTCCATCGTATTCACCGCACCGGGCAAAAGTTGTGCATTTCCCCATTTTCCGTTAGGTAATCGTCTTCGTGTATAAATATCTTTTCCTGAATCGCCTTTTTCCCCGTAACTTGAATAATAAACAGCCTTGGCATCATTCGGGTAGTGTACAATTGGAATATGGCCTTTCTTTTTATCAATTTTAGACTGAAAATTCTCTGAAACGAGAATATCTCCACCAACGGTTTCCATATTTCGATACAATTGATAAAATTTCTCCTTTGCTATTTCTCGTTTTTCCGAGACAATAATATCAGTAAACGTGGTAAGCAGTTTTTTGCCATTCTCACACATTTCTATTTCTCGCTCAACTCTATAGCGATTATCACGTTTTGCTCTTTTGGATAAATATATTTTGTAATACTTGATGGCATCATTGAATTGATAATTAAGATGCAAAGCTTTTCCGTAGAAATAAAATGCTCTTGGGTCAATGTTTTTATCGTTCACTGAATAATTCAAATAACGTATGGCGTCTTTCTTCTGATAAGAATTGAATAAAAGGCATGTTCCATAGCGAAAATTATAGTCGGCATCCTTTGGTGTAAGCGCTAAAAGGCGCAAATAATAAGACGTAGCATCCACATACTGCTCCTTTTCAAAGAGTATATCAGCATCTTCCTTTAATTCACTTTCTGTCTGAGCTGATACAACTGTTGCGATTAGTGATATTAAAAAGACATGAAATATATATCTTATTGTCTTCATTTATTTATTCATCCAAATTAATTTAAAACCCTGGTAATAAGTACGCTTATTTCTTGAAAAGGTTCATTCTGTTTTCATTTCCTTGTAGTAATCGGACTATGTTTTTTCTATGTGCAAAAATCACTGCGAATGAAAGAATTAAGCTAAATACAATAAGCGGTAAAGATGTTGTCTTAAAAATGAAAATAATAGAAATAGGAAAACTTGCCGAAGCGATGATTGCGCCTAAAGAAACATAATTGGAAATTAAAAAGACAAACAAGAATACAACAACAATAATTGCCGCAGCGAATGGATGAACCGCAATAATCACCCCAAAAGAAGTTGCTACCCCTTTTCCACCATTAAAATTAGCAAATATTGGAAGGACGTGACCTATCACTGCCAACAAAGCGCAAACTAATTTAACTTCAATCAGATGATCTGAGCCCCATTCTCCCACATTAAAAATATAAGGCAACATAACAGCTATAAAACCTTTGACAATGTCAATCACCAATACAATAATTCCGGGCTTTTTTCCCAAAACACGGAAAGTATTGGTCGCACCCGCATTTTTTGAACCGTGTTCGCGCACATCTATCCCGTATTTTGCTTTTCCAATCCAAACGGCAGTGGGTATTGACCCAAAAAGGTAGGCTAATAAGCCAAAAATGATAAAATCAATCATTACTATTCAAAGTGATTCATAAATTTAGCCATAAAGACACTGCTAGAAGTTGCTTCATATTTGAAGTTCTTCTTTTTCCGTTTTTCATCTTTCATTTCGGTTAACTTAGAACTGAACTCTTGATCTCCGGTCTTAATCCTCAAAGTACCATCTTTCTTTTGCATGGAATAATCGAAGAAATAATCTCTTCCTCCAGGTATATTGATGTACATCGCAAATTTATCTCCTCCTGATTTTGAATAGATTTGCTGAAAGAAAGCTTTAAATGGAATGAATTTCAATACAGGTTCATTATACATACTAACTAGTACAGCTGCATCAACATTCGTTATAAGACCCTTGTCTTGTGATTTGTTGTTGTCATAAGAACTTAACCTTAATCCAGTTATTGTGAAGGTTTTTTGTAACGATTTCGGTGTTTTTTTAACTTCACCAGACCTTACAAACTCCTCTTTAAATTTATCAGCTACTTTTTGCCCTTCCCACTCTACCATAGCTTGTTCGAGTGTGGTAGAATTAAAACTCATTGGTTTAAGACCTTCCACGTCATTGATACGCTTGGCTACTTCCGTAAGAAGTCCTTTGTCCATTGCCATATCAAACCGTGCTGTGACATTCATGGATGTTTTTCCTGATGTTTGATCATAGTTTACCACGCCAACCGCTTCTATATCAACATCGCCAAAATCCATTCCTAAATCTATCACTCCCATTCCATTAAGAGAACAGCTTTCTGTGTGCAATGCGAGGTAATTACCTGGTTCGTTTTGATTGTTTAATTTCTCTCTAGAGCCTATTTCAAATTGATTTGCATCAGTATTGTATTGTAAGAAACCACTCGCTGTAATAGCAATCGGATCATTCTTAGAAACAAGTGACGATAAAAATGTAGGATATAATTTAAGACTATCCGTTGCTGGTGAATCTCTCCAAACGATACCAGCAGAAATTGCATTACCATCTAAGTCTTTCATTTCAGAACTAACAGGGATTTGAATATTCTTAGGGTCGATTTCAGATGTAAACGCCATCCAATTTTTATCAAACTTGCTGCACTCATGGTTAATTCTAGTTGCTCCAGAGAATAAAATCAGTGGATTTGCCGCACGAATTGCTACGTCACCATAATAATCAAACTCTTGACTCAATTTAAAATTAGACTCTTGCTCAATTTTTCCAGAAGCAGTGGTTTGATAGGATGTATCGAGTTGAATGTTGTTCATTACTATGAAAGTGACGTTACTGTCAATATCGTAATATGGATACTGACCAGACGCTTCGTAATCTCTTCTCGCTTTTATCTGAACTTCTGCTTTCTCAAAACTGTGATATTTAGTAATGTAATTGGCAACTATTTTAGCGTTCAAAAGTTCATCCATTTTTGCTTTCTTTCGAATTCTGAGCTTCATGCTATCAGGGAATATTCTTGCATCGGCAATATCCACATATTCCACTTTTTCACAATAAATCGTTTTTTCTTTAAGGTCAAACTTGGCCTTTGGAGCTCTAAATTGCAAGGAGTCCTGTTTTGGATGAGTTGAGAAAAAATTTGGTCCAACAAGGTCAACCCCAGAATTAATTGCAATCTCTTTATCGGCTGTTTTCTGCATTTCAATGGAAAGTTCATCCATTAACCATGTGAACATATCCATTTTACACATGTATTGATTCACAGGAAATTCAACAACTGACTCGCCCTCGTTTGATTTGAACTCCCCTTTTCTCTCTTTAAAAGAAACGTTTGCCTTTACATTATCGGTTTTAAAAGCCAATGCATTCTCACCTGGATCATCGCTTTCATTTCTAAGGCTAAAACCAGCCGTATCGGCATCTACATCATATCTTTTGTACTCGAAATTTTCAGAAACCAACGTTGCACTAACAAAAGTCATCAAGCCATTACCGGTCATTCCCTTTGGTCGAACAATTGCTGTTCCTCTCAAACGTGCTTCACCATTGAAGAATATCATTTCATTTTTAGGAGTTGACTTAGCTCGTAAAATCTTATTCTTAGGTAAATAGGTAATGTATGCATCTTTTGCTTTAACATCCGGGAATTCAATTCCACTTTCGATCGGGCTATTCTCAAATTGAGCAATTCCAACTGTAGAATCCGGCAAAAATGTCAGTGCTTTAGAAATAGAGGTTGAATGAACAAAATTAATTGTTCCAGAACCCTGAAGACCATTATTAGACAGCACTATTTTATTCTCATATTTTGCCTCATCACCATAAAAATTGTACCCTCCTGATGGTGTGTCTGTTGAAAAACCAAAAGAATAGTCAGCCATTATTTTTAGAGGTTCTTTTATTTTTGGAAAAATGCCCGCTGATATCAACTCTCCTTCCAATCGAAACGCCTTCTCTTCAAAGCCATTCAAGCTATCCATTTCAAAGGGAAGAACTGTATAATAAAAACGAGTACTATCATAGGCTCCTCTATATATAGATTTTGAATTATAATAAATCTTTGAAGAATTGGTGACTTTTAACTGAGGATAATGTGGAAATTTTTCACTTTTACCTGAACGATTATTTGGGTCATCTACAAAAATTTCACCTGTCAAACCTTCTAAACTACTCACCATTGCAATTGACTTCGGACCATCTTCTTTCTTCATTGGTCGCACTCTGAATAGCGATTTATCAGTTTGAATAAGTTTGAATTTATATTCTTCATAATCAAAATATGCTGATAAAGTATGTACCTCCAATTTACCCGAATTGATCCAGCCACTAAAATTAAAATCTCTATTCTTCTTAATTTTAACAACACTATTTGTCGGAAAAACAACCGTGTTCTTACTCTCTGAGATAACAACATTGTCGATTGCTTCCAAATCCAAATCGAAAGTGGTTAAATTCATTACTCCAAAATTCTTTTTAAGCCTTCTTTCTTCATTTTGCTTTTCATATAGTTTATGAATTGATTGCAAATAAGGATCCTTTGTAATTTGTTCTTCGCTATATCCTCTTAATTTCTTCGGGCGAAAATCTGTTTTGAAAGCAATATTATCATAATCCTTTGTGCCAGCTTTTCCATCTACATAGGTTTGGAGTTTTTTATTTACGACAATCCATTTGGCTTCAGTGTCATAACTAATAAAACCCAAGTTAGAGAGTTCTAAAAGAGTAGATTTGGCTTGACTAATCTCCATGTGAAGAGCTGTAGCCACTTTGCCTTCGTTGAAAGAATACTCATCGTATTTATAACAATATCTTGAAATTGCAACCAAAGGGTGTACTGTTGCTAGTCCTTGCAATCGATCGTAAAGCTCTTCATCAAATAGGTTTTGAGATTCAAATCTTGCCACCTTTTGTTCCTGTGAAGTCCCAAATTCATACGTGTAAAAAATATTGTCATCTCCTTCCTTCCAAATTATTTTAGGAACATAGATGTCCAATTGATGATATGAATCTTGAAAAGGAGCTTGTGCTATACCACCCCCTGTTCTTGCCAATTGAATTTCCTTTTTCTTCAAATCATATGCGAAATTAATGCCAGGATGTGTGATCGAATCGCCTGACGCTAAAAAAAGTTTAAAGACCGCTTTATCGATAGCAATTTTCGATTCAGTAATCATAATTACCTTTGCTTTTGCCGTCATGAAAGGAGTTCCTGCCTTTTTATACGTTATTTTAGAAGGTTCACTATTCGTACCTGCTCCTATAAAACTTGCACCTTGAAGCTCAAACCCTCCGATATAATCAACGTTTTCGACGACATCTTTAATTAATAATTTTCTTTCAAAGGACAGAAATTGGGGGTATATTTTGTCGGCTTCTCTATTAATTTTAAATGCTCTTGCTGTTAATGCTCCAGAAATAGGGGTTTCAAAATAAGGAGTTGTGAGAATGACTGAGTCAATTCTCAATGTGGATTGCCTCAATGACAGGTCATAATCATTGAATACCGCAAAAGTTTTGTTTTTATCTAATCCTACTTTTTCCCAAGTAATCGTTCCCTTTTTTCCAATCCACTTTTTTAGAGCAGGGTCATACGTTCCTGAAGTATTTAAAACGTTCAAACTATCCACCACGGCTCCTTTATCCTTACTTTTCTTACTGTGCACTCTGCACACTAAATTACCATTGGTAAATTCTATAAAAGCTTTCTTATTGTACTTAAATTCATACTCTCCACCAATGTAATACCATTTAAAATTAGATGATGTGGCAATTCTTCTTTCAGAAAAAAAACCTGCGGACATTTCAATAAAATCATTAAATTTTTTGACGTTTCTAGAACTTAGGAGTTTATCAACAGAATTATGCCACGCCGTATAACTTTCATCGGACTGCTTACTTTCTAGTAAAGAACTCATGGAGAAAACATAGTTGTAGATAGTCGGATATGGCTTCAACTTTTTAGTCACCATAAAGTTACATGTTTCCACTAGTTTGCTAAAATGGGCAGTTGAAAAAGTGTTTGATTCCAACAGAAGAACTGGTAGTTTTTTCTTTGCAAATTCTTGATACTCTCCTTTCCCATATTCCGTCAAAGTTTTCTGAAATTCTTTGATGAATTTTTCTTTATCATTAGTGAATTGTCCAAAAGAACAGTTCGACCAAACGGTAAGAATTGCAAGAAAAAATAATTGTCTCATAGTTCTGTTAATTTTCATAGAAGAATTCAATCATCCAAATTCAACTATTTAATTTTTAGTTAATTGTATCGCGGCCCATTCATCTTTCATAAAGAGTTTCGTCTTCTTTAGATCAAAACTAGAAGTAAAAGCAAGCATTTCATCGACATCTGAAGAAAAGAATCCGCTTAGTAATAAAACACCACCCGGTTTAAGCGACTGACTATATTTTTCCATGTGCGATTTCAATATATTCTTATTGATGTTTGCAATAATTAATCCAAATTTCTCATTTCCGAGCAAATCAATATCACCGCAAACAGTTTCAATATTTTTCATATTGTTTCTCTTCGCATTTTCTGCTGCATTCTTTACTGACCAATCTTCAATGTCTATTGCTAAAACTCGTCTTGCTCCTAATTTCTCTGCCACTATAGCCAGAACTCCTGTCCCTGTGCCCATATCAAGTACGTTATCAGGCATTGATTCTAATTCAAACAGCGCCTTTGTCATCATCCAAGTTGTTTGGTGATGTCCCGTTCCAAAAGACATTTGGGGTTGAATTTCAATAATCATCCCTTCTGCTATATCGCGATCGTGAAAAGGCGCAAGGATGGTTGCAAAATTTTCTATAAATACCGGTTGGAAATTTTCTTCCCATTTTGCATTCCAATTTTGATGAGCGATAATCTTTTTCTCAACTGAAAACTGGAAGTTTGCATCCTTCTTTAATGAAGAATTTGCAATGGCTTTATCGTAATTCACATCAGTAGGCGCATAAGCAATAATTCCATCTTCAGTATTTACAAAACTTTCAAAACCTTGTTCTGACAATTCTGCTGTAATCACTTCATCCCAAGGCTCTTTTGGAGAAAGCGTAATCTTTAATTCTATGGTTTCTAATGACTCCATTAAAATGAGTTAATTAGTGCAGAAAAATCTTCTGCATTTAAAGAGGCACCCCCAATCAATCCGCCATCAACATTTGGACAACTAAATAATTCTTTCGCATTGCTAGGCTTGCAACTCCCTCCATAAAGAATAGAAACACTATTTGCAACATCATCGTTGTATTTCTCGGTCAACCATGAACGAATATTTCTGTGCATATCTTCAGCTTGTTCAGAACTAGCCGTTTTCCCCGTTCCAATTGCCCAAACGGGTTCGTAGGCTATAATTCTGTTCTTCATCTGCTCTGCCGAAAGATGAAATAGTGAATCTTCTAATTGTTGACGTACAAACTCAAGTTCAGCCCCCTCTTCTCGTATAAAAAGAGGCTCACCACAACAAAAAATGAATTCGAAGTTTTCTTCTACGGCTTTGCTGACTTTAGCTTTAAGAGTGTCGGAATCTTCTTTAAAGTAAGCTCGGCGCTCACTGTGCCCAATTAAACCAATAGTTGCTCCGACGCTTATCGATTGCGCTATAGAGTTTTCACCGGTATATGCACCATTACTGTATTCAGAAAAATTTTGAACACCAACTTCAACATTTTTTGAAAATGCCGAGGCAATGCCTGTGTATAATGATGAAGGAAAAACCAACACTCTCACATCAGCAGGTGTATTGTATGTATTCAAATCTTTTACGAGTTGCATTGCATCCGTTGCTGTCAAGTTCATTTTCCAATTACCAGCTATGATTTTATCTGCCATTCTTTTATTAATTTTTTTTACTTTAAATGCTTTTCTACAAATTTCTCCTTTGATGGAGTTGATCTGAAAGGATATTTTTCCTTTATAATTCCATTTTCAACGACCATTAGAGTTGGGTTCGATCGAGAGATGGCTTTTAACTCAGTTTCATCATTCACGAAGAACGGAGCGTAGAATTGATGCAGCTCTCTGAATTCGTTAATTTGATCACGATTCGCATTGCACATTACTGCAAAAGGTATATTTTGTTCTTTACATTCTTCAAAAATTGATTTTAACCGCTCTATATTTCTCCAATCCCCTTCCTCTAGACTTTTGGAGGAAACTAAAACGATTCTTTCCGCTTTCACAATCACATCGCGAATGCTAATTTCTGTAAATGCTGGATTTACAATTTCAATGGTATCAACGATAGAATAACTTTCGATTGGATAATCGGTTACATTGTATTCTTTCATCGGAACCTCCATGTGTGAGTTGTACTCAATAGAAAGAATTTTTAATCCTTGCATTTTTGAGTTTGCGACAGAATCTGCAATTGATTGTAACGCCAATTCGTATTCTGAAAGGTCTGAAACATTAATAAAAGGGTTGAACTGTTCCGTGATAGAATTCAGTTTTGTTTCAATAACTACTTTCTGAATCATACTTTCATATACCCAATCTTTATTTTCCCAAATTTTAGAACTAGTATATTCGGGAGAAGTTGAAGAATATTCTTTCGTTTCTCCAGTATTCTTGTTCTTATAAACCAGCATGTTTTCATACTCACCTTCCTTACCGTCGTTCATTTTCTCCTCTAAATTAGAACCAACTGAATAAGCTCGGTAATCTTTTATAGGTAAATACATCAAAACGTAAGTAACTAATATTGTACAGATAATAGTAATATAAAGGGCTACACCATAGTAGTTACCTAGAACTTTACCTCCTGATCGAAGTAACCATAAAGAGCCTAATATTGAGAGTGCACCAAAAAATATTGGGAAGTACCATCCAAAAATCCATGAGAAAAATAGGATAACCATCATAGATGTAGCCACAAAGACACTATTCTCTTTTCTATTATTGGGCTGTATGATTCTCTGTGAAAGAAAAATCCAAAGAATAAGATACACCAAAATAATATCTTTCCAGAATGATTCATCAGGTGTTAACGAACGACCAACCGAACCTTTCATAGCATCACCGAAGCATCCACAATCGGTCACGCATTGCGGTTGCTTCATTTCATCGACAACTACGGTTGTTTCAGTTTGAGAAACGATTTTCAATCCATAATCTGGTTCGTCTTTATGCTCAGTTGCTTCGTTTATTTTCATCTGTGCTACTGGGTCAGACATCTCATAAGTGTCTCTATCCACAAATTGCATGGAAGCGTCACAATTCGACGTATGCCATGTTAAAAAAGTGAAAAATATCATCATCCCCATCATTGCATAGGATACTAACTTTATTTTTCCTCCTAAAATGACTAAAACTCCAAGAATAATTTCGACGATACAGATAACTACACTAAGCAGTAAAGCATAGTTCATAAAAAATTCCAAGGAGAATTCAGGCGCACCGAACCATTCTTTAATTCTAAATGCCAAAGCACCATCTTCAAAATACTCTTCCAATTTATAGGCAAAACCTATGGGATCATTCGCTTTAACAAGTCCTGAAACGATGAACAGTCCACCAACCAGAACACGTGCAACAGAGGCCATCAATAATCTACCTTTAAATATCACCAGTGCAGCAGTAGATCCCATCATAAGAATGACCGCAAGCATTTTACACAAAGCTGCATGCTCGACGAAACTGTCATGATATCCTAAAGTCAATAAAGTTAATCCGGCTAGATTTAGTACAACAAATACTATGTTTAAAATTAAAGAACGACCTTCTAGTGTGATTTTTTCTTTCATATCTTAAAAATTATTTTTTTTTGTGTAGGGAAATTCTAAACTTGGGAACCCTCACCCATTAACACCAAAGCGAATACTGAATAATTAAGCATATCAAAATAATTAGCATCTATTCCTTCGCTCATAATTGTTTTTCCTTTGTTATCTTCAATTTGTTTAATTCTAAGTATTTTTTGAAGGATTAAATCAGTCAATGATTCAATACGCATATCTCTCCATGCTTCCCCGTAGTCATGATTCTTACGTTGCATGAGTTCATAGGCTTCCTTTGCATATAAATCATATAGTTTTTGAGCAAGCTCTGTTGGTAGTTCCAATTCAACTAAATCCTTTTCTCTCAATTGAATAATTGCCATTAGGCAATAGTTAACAATAGCAACAAACTCATCCTCTATGTTCTCTCCCACTTTATTCTTTCCGGTTTCTTGAATCGTTCTGATTCGAGAAGCCTTAATGAAGAGTTGGTCGGTAAGAGAACTTGGACGTAATATTCTCCATGCCGTGCCGTAATCTTTTGTCTTCTTGGAGAATATATCTCGACAAACATTGATTACATTTGTGTATTCCGTGTTGGTTTTACTCATTAATTTAGTATGCAAATTTCAAACGTTGAAAATACAAAAAAACAGACAAATTATAGCATTCGTGTACGAGATAATTTAATTGATTTATCCACACCTGTTGTAATGGGAATAATTAATGCAACACCCGACTCATTCTTTGCTGGAAGTCGCAAAGAATCAACAAAAAATGCCTTATTAACCGCTGAACAGATGATCAGTGATGGAGCAACAATTGTTGATATCGGAGGATACTCATCACGGCCTGGAGCAAAAAACATTACTGTTGAGGAAGAAATTAAGCGCGTAGTTCCGATTATAAGATCTATTCGCAAGCATTTTCCCGATTTACTTATTTCTTTAGATACTTTTCGTTCTGTTGTTGCAAAAGAAGGCATTGCTAATGGAGTTGACATTATTAATGACATAAGCGGCTTTGAAATTGACCCAGACATTGTAAATATTGTTGCAGAATTTAAAACTCCATATATTCTAATGCACATGAAAGGAACTCCACAAACAATGAGCTCAAAGACCGATTACAATAATCTATTCAAAGAAATGGTGAGTTATTTTACGCAAAAAATAGAATTTCTGCATGCTCAGGGAATTCATGATATAATCATTGACCCAGGTTTCGGATTTAGTAAAACAATAGAGCAGAATTACCACTTACTAGATAATTTACAGCATTTTAAAATTCTAGATAAGCCCATTCTAGTTGGACTTTCCAGAAAATCCATGATTTATAAAAAATTAGGTATTAATCCAGAAGAATCACTACCTGAAACCATTAGATTGAATAAAATCGCTATTGAAAAAGGGGCATCCATATTGCGCGTTCATGACGTAAAAGAAGCAATAAACTCCCTGTTTTAACAATAAAATTGGGAGCTTGTACTACTACAACTCTAAGTTTACACCACGCAAACCCTGCAATCCACCGGTATGAACAAATAACACAGTACTATTATCATAATAGTCACTCTGAATAATATCAAGCAAAGCAAACATCACTTTACCTGTATAAACTTGGTCTAATTTTAATCTGTTATTTCGAAAAAAATTTGCGATAAAAAACAGCAAACCCTCAGTAAATTTTCCATAACCTCCAAAGTGGTACTGATCATGTACTTTTACTCTATTTAATAATTCTACGATGTCATCTCCATTGATTCCTCCTTTAAGAAAGAGATCATTCATTTCAGAGAGCGACTGATACCCTTTTAAAACTGGGACAACATGTAATTGTTGTTCCTCTTTCAAGGACATAGCTATACCACAACTTGTTGTTGATGTTCCTTGAGCTACGAATACATGATCGATATCTTCATCTACTTCTTTCAATATTTCTTGACAACCCACTATTCCATGATAATTGGCACCTCCCTCTGGAACAATCAAAAAATTTGGATATTTAATTGACATCCTTTCAATAAATACTTTTTCATTTCTCGATTTATATTCGCTCCGAGTGGTAAAAATTAATTGCATTCCTAAGTTTTTACAATCAATAAGTGTTTGATTACTTGATTCATTCAATTCTTCTCCACGTACAATTCCGATTGATTCAACACCTAATGATTGACAAGTCGCTGCTGTAGCAACTAAATGGTTAGAAAAGGCACCCCCAAAAGTGAGAATTCCTTTATTCTTTCTCGCTTTACACAATTCTACATTGTATTTTAACTTTCTCCACTTGTTTCCTGATACAACTGGGTGAATTAAATCATCTCGTTTAACTAATAATCGAATTCCTCTAGATTTAAGAGTATCTATTTTAAGCTCCTGAACAACAGATTTTGAAACGTCAAACATAAACTAGTTGATTTTCTGCAAATATCGCTTAAATTTGCATTATGAATGATGATATGTCAGGCTTTTCTGCAAAAAACAAAATGGACTCGGATGATTTTTACAATAGTCCGGAAGGCTACATTATTTTCACCGAAAAATATCATCTTAAACGAGGTTATTGTTGCAAAAACAGTTGTAAGCATTGCCCGTATGATTTCAAAAAGAAAGATAATAAGTAACTGAAATTGAGTTGATAGTCGCAATATGGTGTTTTATCGGGAAGATATATCACTTTTATCGAATAAACAATGAATTCTTTTTCATAGACGGCTATATTCACTAGTTTTATAGCAACGCCATCTATATTTGGAATGCATAAACACTACACTTTTTCTGATATTTTTGCTGGTCTTAAAGATACTATTCCGGAATGTGATGACTCAAATTGTTCGGATGTATTAACAAATATAAATTTTCTCAATAGCAAGAATGCAACGTTTAATCTTTTTGATGATCCAGGACTTTACTTGATTTTAAATTTCCAAAATGGTGGAGAACTTGTTTTTCAAAAAAACAATCATTTAGAAGTGGATGGCGAGAAGTTAAATATTATCGATCTCCTTTCATTGGTCGATGATGAAAGAATTAAAGTAGATGCAATAATTGACCGTCGATTTATTGAGTTCAATTATAAAAACAAGGTAAATCCACTTGAACTTATCTTATGTGCCAAAAGTGTTTTAAACACCAAAACAGAAGGTTTGGTGTATGTAGAAAGATCTATAGCAATACTTTCCAGTGATAAAAATGGTATTCCTCTATATGGTTTTTGTTGTGTGAATAAAATTGAAGAAGAAATTGGAACAGAGATTGATAAAAAGAATTTCAGGGTAATTTCGACTTCAAGCAATACGGATTTATCATCTAAATTGACGAATTTTTTGAAAGAATCTGTTGTTTAGTTATTTCCCATCAATTCCATTCTGAGGATGACGTCCTTTGTAGTCTTTTAAAATATTCTTAATCACCCTAATGTCTTCATCTACATCATCAGTTGGTGCATAAACAGTATGAAATCCGCCTATTTTCTTTGAGTAATCCATATAACCGATGCAAATAGGAACGTTTGCTTTCTTCGCTATATAATAGAAACCTTTTTTCCACTTAGGATTATAGCTTCGGGTTCCTTCTGGTGTGAATACCATGAAAATATCGTCGTTTTCTTCAAAATGTTTAACTGCGCTTGTTGTAACATTGTTCTTTCCAGATCTATCAACGGAAATTCCGCCGATTGCTCTTAAAAACAATCCCATCGGAAAGAAAAAGAGCTCTTTTTTAATCAGATACTTGCCTTTGATTCCCATAGCTGTGAATGCAAGCCGACCAATAATAAAATCCCAATTTGAAGTATGAGGCCCCATCACAACAACTGCTTTTCTAACTCCCTCAGGTCCTCTTTTATCAATTTTCCAACCAAATAAACGTAAAATTGCTCTCGAAATTTTTCTCATGATGTAAATTTAGTTATTCTATTAGAATTTAGTTTATTTTTGACTCATGCAAAAGAAATCAATTCTTGCTAAATTAATTCCTGTTCTTCTTATTTTAGGAGTACTATGGTCGTTTTTTTTTGTAGGAAAAATGATTCTTCAAAAAGCAGAGAACAATAATCTCAATTTTATTCCAAAAAACAGTCTTTGGTATGCTCAAATTGACCTACAGAAGTTAATCAAAAACGAAGTAGAAACTCTCATATTCAGTGATAATGATAAAGAAATTCTATTGTTATTGGAAGAACTTATTGAGAATAAAGATAGCACCTTAAAAAGTATACAACAGAACGGAATCCAAATTAATTCGATAGTTCTAGCCTTTGGGTTAAATGATGGTATAACAGGTATTCTTTTTAATTTAACAAGTAGCCAAAAATTCAATGCATCATTTTCTACTAGACCGAGTAGAAGAATAGCTTGCAAAACAAAAGATAATGTTGGAGTATTATTATTTTCTAAAGACACAAATACCTCGACTAAAGAGCTCAAGAAAAAAGCGAACGACTTTTTTAATGCTAATTTCTTAGAAATTCAAAAAAGCAAACATTTAATAGCAATCAATTTACTTAAAAAAATAAAAAAAAATACTGCAATAGAAGAAGGTGAATTCACGATTGATATCAATAAGAATCAACTGCTTATTGATAGCCAATTCGAGTCATCAATTGAATCCAACACTATGCCATCTTTACATCCAGAAAATTTACACATTGACTGGCAGCAGATACCATCGTTCATTTCAGACTCACTGAGATTATGGACACATTCTACTATACCCGATTTGAAATCAATATCTATTAACTACACAGGCTCTGATTTAGTGACTGAACCATTGATGAAGTTAGCACCTATAGTAAATACTGTTCTGCAATTAAATGACTCACTTGATTTCAAATCGTTTTTAGGAAGAATTGAAATGGATCAGCTCATAGAGTCTCATACGTCCGAATCATTTATTTATGCTGGAACAAGCTATTTCTACAAGCAAACAAATTATCATACTATTTATGTTGGGAGGGATAAATTTGACCCAGATAAATTAACGACTGAAGATGCGCTTTTATCTATTAGTGGCAGTCCAGAATCGATTACAAATATTGTAGGTAAAAGTCTAGCTAGAAAGTTATTGGGAATCTTACCTCTCTATAAAGCAAGCGATAAATTAAGTCATTCGGTCGAAAATATTGATGTTGAATTAATTCAAAATCAGAACGGGAAATATACACTTCATTCAATTATACAGTTCAAAGAAAGCAAGTATGCCACCAATGAATTGTTGAAATTTATTTTAGCGATAGAGAACTGAGTAAATTAGTGAAATAATTAGGTGCATCCTTCAGTCTCGAGCCATACCAAGAAAACATTTCCCCATCAACTATTTTAATTTCTGCCTCAGGATAAGTGAATTGAAACTCCCCAATATGCTTCTCTTTAAATGGAAAAGGTTCAGAGCTTAAGAAAATATAATCTGGATGTAGATTTTCAGTAACTTTGGGATAACGCTCATCGGTTGCAAGATTATCTAAGCCACATTTACTCAACATGTTGTCAATAAATGTGTTTTTTCCAGCTATTAAGTTCGGATTATTCCAGATAAAATAGAGTACTGACTTATTAACCGATTGAATATTTATCATGCTTGAAAATGCAGACATAATATTCTCGCAAAGTTGTTTTGCTTCGGTCAATTTACCTACAATTTGACCTATTTCATTAATCATTTCAATGGCATCTTCCAAGCTATAGACATTACTCATCCAGACTGGAGCAATTTCTTTCAAGGAATCAATATCTGATTGACTATTCTCTTCTTTATTGCCGATGATTAAATCTGGATTCAAAGCTCTCACTTTCTCTAAATCAACCGTTTTAGTACCTCCTATTCTATTTTTAGTTTGATACCAAATTGTTGGATGAATACAAAACTTTGTAATTCCAACAACTTCCTTTTCTAATCCTAAGTTATGTAAAAGCTCCGTTTGAGAAGGCACTAAAGAAACAATCCGAAGTGGCAAATCTACCAGTCGGATTGTTTCATTCATTTGATCAATGTATTCTGCCATTAATTCCCTAAGCTATTGCCGAAATCAAATCGTGAGGAGTAATAATATGAAAACTTCCGTTTTTCAATTCAACCAATACAGCTGAGGTGTCTTTGTTTACTAATTTAGAAACCTCTTCAATAGAAGTATCTTCTTTTACTACAGGAAATGGTGCAGTCATTATATTAGCAATTGCTTTGTCTTTCAACTCTGGATTTTCCACAAGAGATTGATACACTTTATGATCGTCTAAAGAACCTACAAATTGACCATCTTTCATAACTGGTATTTGGGAAATAGAGAACTCGCGCATTCTATCGATAGCATGAGACACCAATTCCTCAGCAAAGACAGTCAACAAAGGCGAATCACCATGTTTAGCAACTAAATCGCCTGCCGTTAGGATATCTTCATCCAAGAATCCTCTTTCTCGCATCCAATCGTCATTAAACATTTTCCCAACATAGCGAGAACCATGATCATGAAAGAGAACAACAACGACATCGTCTTTTGTCAGTTCTTCGCCCATTTGTAAAAGGCCTTTTATGGCAGATCCTGCCGAGTTTCCAACAAATATTCCTTCTTCTTTCGCTAATTTTCGCTGATAAACGGCTGCATCTTTATCTGTCACTTTTTCAAATCGGTCGATCACAGAGAAATCTACATTCTTTGGCAGAATGTCCTCTCCTATTCCCTCTGTGATGTACGGATAAATCTCATTTTCATCAAATTCTCCTGTTTCGTGGTATTTTTTAAAGACGGAGCCATACGTATCTATTCCCCATAACTTAATGTTAGGGTTTTTCTCTTTTAGATATTTGCCGACACCTGAAATAGTTCCTCCGGTTCCCACTCCAACAACAAAATGAGTTATTTTACCTTCTGTTTGCTCCCAAATTTCGGGCCCAGTACTCAAATAGTGTGCTTTTGCATTGGATGGATTGTCATATTGATTAACGTACCAAGAATTTGGAACTTCATTTGCCAAGCGTTTTGACACAGAATAGTAAGATCGAGGATCGTCAGGAGTCACATTTGTTGGGCAAACATGAACTTCTGCTCCAACTGCTCGAAGAATATCCATTTTCTCCTTACTTTGTTTATCGCTTAACACACAAATCAACTTGTAACCTCTCATTACTGCTACCAACGCTAGTCCCATTCCCGTATTACCCGAGGTACCTTCAATAATAGTTCCACCAGGTTTCAATCTTCCGTCTGCCTCTGCATCATCAATCATTTGCAATGCCATTCTGTCTTTTACAGAATTACCAGGGTTTGTTGTTTCAATTTTCGCTAAAACCAACGCATCAATCGATTGACACATTTTATTGATTCGCACTAAAGGTGTATTTCCTATCGTTTCAAGGATATTGTTGTAATATTTCATTGAGTTGAATTATGGTTGCAAATTTAGCAGATTATTTTGATTGTTAGTGGGAATTCAGTTGACATAAATCATATTTTCTGAGCATCTATTTGCCGATTTTTGTGGATTAAGTTAATTTCCAATGAAAATCTTCAAGAAATACACCTTTGATTCTGCTCATTTTTTACCCAATGTTTCAGAGACGCACAAATGCAAAAGAATGCATGGTCACACCTATCATTTAACTGTTTTTATTGAGGGAGAAATAGATGAAAAATACGGCTGGATAATTGATTTTAATGATTTGAAATCAGTCGTAAATCCGGTTATTGAACAACTAGATCATCATGTTCTCAATGAAATAGAAGGATTAGAAAATCCTACGTGTGAAATTCTTGCAAAATGGCTGTACGATAAGATAAAACCTGATGTCCCATTGTTAGAGTCGATAGAAATCTATGAAACACCCACATCTGGCGCTATTTATAGTCGATAGTCCTATAATTCATTAGTCGATTACTTTCCCATACAAATCATAATGATCTGCTTTGGTAATTTCAACCATTGCAAAATCGCCTAAGCGAATGTGAAATTCATCTTTACGAACCAAAACCTCATTATCAACATCTGGAGAATCAAATTCAGTTCGTCCTATGTAATAATCACCTTCCACTTTATCGAAAAGAACTTTGTACGTCTCCCCTATCCTTTCTTGATTGAGCTCATAACTAATACCTGACTGCAATTCCATTATTCTATCTGCTCGCTCTTTTTTGACTTCTTCAGGAACATCATCTTCAAAATTATAGGCATGGGTATTTTCTTCATGCGAGTAGTTGAAAATTCCTAAACGTTCAAAGCGAGAACGTTTTACAAAATCATACATTTCCTGAAAATCTTCTTCGGTTTCTCCTGGGTATCCGGCAATTAGCGTCGTTCTCAATGCTATTTTTGGCACTTTCGCGCGAATTTCTTTGATTAGTTCTTCCGTTTTCTCTCGAGTAATACCACGGCGCATAGCTTTTAACATTTTTGACGAACCGTGTTGTAAAGGAATATCCAAATAATTGCAAACATTGTCGTATTTGTTCATCACGTCTAAAACATCCAATGGAAAATTATTGGGGAACGCATAATGCAATTTAATCCATTCTATTCCTTCGATATTAGCTAAAGCTTCCACTAATTCTGCCAACGCTCTTTTCTTATATATATCTAACCCATAATAAGTTAAGTCTTGGGCTATCAACATTAATTCTTTTACCCCTTGAGCCGCTAGTGATTTTGCGTTTTTTATCAATTCTTCAATGGGTGTAGAAACATGCTTCCCTCTCATGATGGGGATAGCACAAAAAGAACAGGGTCTATCACAACCTTCGGCAATCTTAAAATAAGCATAATGCGAAGGCGTTGTTAGCAATCTTTCTCCGATTAATTCGTGCTTATAATCAGCTTTTAATGTTTTGAGCAATCTTGGTAATTCTCTTGTTCCAAAAAATGCATCAACTTCGGGTATTTCTTGCTCTAAATCATCCTTATATCGTTGAGAAAGACAGCCTGTAACATATACTTTATCCACCAAGCCTTCTTTTTTCGCATCGGCATAATTGATAATCATATCAATGGATTCTTGCTTTGCATTGTCTATAAATCCGCAAGTGTTAATAATGACAATCTCTGAATCTTCACTTTGTGATTCATGTTCCACCTCAAAGTTATTCCCCTTCAATTGTGCCATTAAAACTTCAGAATCAAATAAGTTTTTCGAACAACCTAATGTAACAACATTTACTTTATTCTTTTTGAGCGTTTTTGTCTTCATTCTGCAAAGATAAGGATTCAATAATGTTTAATGTTCTGAAATTGGTATTATATTTGGGTATAGAAATAGAAAACCGAGAATGATGAAATATATCCTGTTAATACCCATAGTAGTCCTATTATTTTCTTGTGGTAACTCTAAGGAAATTGCTAAAGAAGTACAAAATGATACCTCGACAATTAAAATCGATCCTGAAAGTGAAGTTTCAAATGACCCAGACCCGATAAAACCCCAGAGAAATGTTATGATAAAAGGGACGATTGGTAGTTTTAAAGAGACCGATGCTTTTGACATACAAGACGTTACCATTAAAGGCAATACACTGCTATTAACGATCACTTATTCTGGAGGTTGTGCCGATCATAAATTTGAATTTATTGGAAGTTCTGTTATCATGAAGTCGTTACCTCCTATTCGTTCTGTGCGACTTATCCATGATGCTGCGGATGATGCTTGCGAATCTCTTGTAACACGTATCATTGAGGTTGATTTAAAAAACATAGCCTATACAGCAACTCCTGGAACCGAGTTAAACTTGATGCTAAAAGGTTGGGACACTAAAATTAATTACATCTACGAATAATGAAAATAGGCGTTTTATTATCAGGTTGTGGCGTTTATGATGGCGCAGAAATTCAAGAATCGGTTTTAACATTACTTGCCATTGAAGAAATGGGTGATGAAGCTGTTTGCATCTCTATAGACAGAAATCAACACCATGTCATTAACCATCTGACTGGTGAAGAAATGCAAGAATCCCGTAACATGTTGACTGAAAGTGCACGGATTGCTAGAGGAAGTGTGAAAGAAATCTCTTCTGTTGCACCTGCTGATATTGATGCCTTGGTCATTCCAGGTGGTTTTGGTTCTGCAAAGAATTTTACAACATGGGCATTTGATGGACCAGGTGGAGAAATTCTCCCCGAAATAAAGTTGTTTTTAGTCAATTTAGTAAATATAGGAAAACCAATAGCTGCGTTGTGCGTAAGCCCTGTCGTGCTCTCCAAAGCTTTACAAGGCTCAAATATACATTCTGAAATGACGATTGGTAGTGATAAGGAAGACTCTCCCTATTCCATTGCAGACTTCTCAGCAGGACTAGAATCTTGTGGTGTGCAACCCAAAATGAAGACGATAAAAGAAATACACGTTGATGTGGAAAATAAAATTGTTACAGCCCCCTGTTATATGATGGATGCTTCGATTTTGGAAGTTAGAAAGAATATTTATGCTGCAGTTAAGGCTTTGAAGGAGTTGGTTTAATCCAGAATAAAATTGCTTTTTCTTTTCTTTGTTTGAAAAAAAAGTACTTTTAATGCATAAATAAGCGATATTTTAAGTTGGACTAAACCGTTTAATTACATATATCGCTACGTTATAAACAATAACAAATAGAGCTCTATAACGATGGGAGTATTAGCGATAATATTAATTGTAACGATAGTTCAAAGTGCATTGCTCTATTATTTGAGAAATTCGCGGACTTTTATCTCACAATCTCTTATTTCGTTAGCTATTGTTATACTTTATTTCACACTTATTCCTGAACTATATGTATTCTATAAAAGCTTTGAGGGGTGCGCGTTTCCCGGACTTGGTATTTACATGGTGTTTTGGATTGTTGGGCTTTTTGCATCGCTTCTAGTCTTTCTTCTCTTCCTATTAATAAGAAATAGAAAACACTCAGAAGAGATGATGAAAAATAAAAAATAGCATTTATAACAACACCTACATTTCAAGCCTTAAAGTTGTATATTCGAGAAAGCGGCTCGAAATCGTAGCTGCCGAACGTTGTGTGCAAGCTGAAAACCGAGAATAATTGAGAAAAACGATTTACATAATTGCCTTAATTTTACTATTAATTGGAATTCCTCTATTTGAATTTATGGCTTTTAATTCAATGGTAAGTTTAAAGTACGAAACTCGAGAATTGACTGATTGTATCTCACTCGTCTCTGGAATTGACTTATGCAAAGCAATAAGGACTTTTCACATTTTGGCAATTCTTTGCGGACTGACATTTATTGGACTTTTGATTTATCGAAAACGGATTTTAAAAACGACTGAAAAATTATGATTTCAATTCTCTTATTAATTCCGTGGATAATATTTGGATTTAAAAATCCGAGTAAAAATCACATCGGACTTAATCAAACCAAAAAGTCACTGACTTTACTGTTAGGAATCGAAATCGCCTTTTTTCTTGTTCTCTACTTGACCTTACCAGAGCCGACTTCAAAAATAGCAGGACTTCAAAGTTTTGCGTGGAATTATTTCATCTTGTATTATGCAAAAGGAATTATTCCAACAACCGTTTTTAGCGAATATTTAAACGGAAATTTAGGAGATAAAATTGATATGAATTATCAATATGTATATTTGATTGTAAGTTTAATTATTGACTATCTAATATTGCTAATAATTAGTCCGAATATTAAAAAAATGTTTAACCGAAAAAAAGCCAGCACACAACACCGTATATAATTTATTGCTTGGTTCTAGCCTACTTACGAAAATCCTCGCGGATTTTCTATTCGGTTTTTATTTGCTAAATTTAGTGCTTAAACCACGCAACAAACCATATACAAACACGTTGTAGCCAATAATAAAATGTGATGGAAAGTAAAATAAAATATCAATTTTCCTCAAAGTTATGGAAGCATAGCTCAGAGGGTGGTTGGTTTTTTATTACTGTCCCTAAAAATTATTCTGAAGAAATCAGAAATAATCTAAAATGGCAAGAAGAAGGTTGGGGCCGAATGAAAGCTGCTGTAATTATAAAAGAACTAAATTGGAATACATCAATTTGGTTTGACACAAAAGTGAAAAGCTATATTCTTCCCGTTAAATTGGAGATTAGAAAAAAACTATCTCTTAAAGATGATGATTTTCTAACGGTCACAATCTTAATTTGATAAACAATAAGTTATGACAGAATCTGACAATCATATTAACTATGTAGAATTTAAAGCAAAGGACCTTACCAAAGTAAAGTCCTTTTACCAAGAAAATTTCAATTGGAAATTTAAGGATTATGGACCTAATTATACAGCGTTTTCTAATAGTGGATTGGAAGGTGGTTTTGAGAAATCAAATGAAGAAATAGTAAATGGTGCATTGATTGTATTATACCATACGAACCTTGAAAAATTGAAAAAAGCCATTAGTCAATCGGAAGGAACAATCTCAAAAGATATTTTCTCATTCCCTGGTGGACGTAGATTTCATTTTCTTGATCCAGCAGGAAATGAACTGGCAGTTTGGTCAGATAAATGATCATTACTATAACCAGAAATAAAAAAACTGGCTACAACAATGAACTGTGGTAAATTCCAAACAATT
>TARA_R110002072_G_scaffold1989_4_pt1 | contig 28035 bp, 29 predicted proteins | sample TARA_R110002072 | Tara Oceans TARA_R110002072 (sample SAMEA4397118) | marine metagenome | biome: Polar Biome; feature: [SRF] surface water layer (ENVO:00010504); material: water (ENVO:00002006), including particulate matter (ENVO:01000060) such as... | depth 5 m | reverse complement strand
TCGTCACATTAACGGGGCGTATGTTTGGTTAAAAGAAACAGGAAGTTTCCACCAAATGAAAAAGTTATTTATCAAATTTTTGACATTACACTTGATCTTTTTTTCCTCTGTGGAAATTTCTGCTGTAATTAATCAGGAAGTAGCGAGTACATATACTCGTCTATCTATCGATTCTAAAAAGAACTCTATCGTTATAGAAAAGAAAGGCAATGTTGTATCAGTTAAAACTCTCAATAGTGAGTTGTTCAGTAATATTAAAAAAGAACTAGAAAAAATAAGTGTTAGTAAGAAGTATATAAAGAGTATTAAATACCTTACGCCAAATACAACAAATAATGTTTCAGAGATACAAATAGAATTAAAAGACAGCAAGGTTGAGTTATTTAGCTTTTATAAGGAAAGAGAAAGAAAGCACATAATGGACTTCTGGATAGAAGAACAAAATTTTTCAGATACAAAGCTAGGGGCCATCGATAAAGCAGATGCAAAAAAGAATCTTAAAGCTGGATCTAAAAAGAAAGTTCAAAAAATTCCTACGGCACTTATAAAGAAGAAAAAGAAAAAAGCAAAGAGTGTAGAGGCCAAGGGGATTGCAAAAGTAGAAAAGAACCCAGGTTATAGGGACTTCAGATACGGTGCTTCTTTTATATGGGACTACGAAGGACTTTCACCAGATCTTAAAGAACAAGTTAATCTCGAAAGAAAAACACCAGAGTATTTCTACCCAATTAAGAATAGAGAATTCAAAAAAAGTGAAAGAGAGGCCCATATTCAGTTAAGTATTAATTTATACAGAAAAGAGAAATGGGGTCTCATGTATAAATCAATTACTTTATATGGTGAAAAGTATGGAAATGATCAAAATGTTGATATCAATGAATACTTAAAGGCTAATGCGATTCTCAAAAGCAATATCTTAGATGGCAATAAAGAACCAAAGAAAATGGCCATTAATATGCTTTCCAATATTGCACAAAGAACATCAGAGTATGAAATGAAGAAAGGTATCTATAAATACCTTTTAGAGTTTTATACAAAGAATAATCAGTATATTGAAGGTTTAAAAATATCGAAGAGACTATATGTTGTAAGTAAGGATAACTTTGATTATGAAGAGTCTCAAAGAGTCGCAGAGGTTATCATGTATAACCTTGCAAAGCTTAATCAGCTTGATAAGTTAAACGAGCTGATGAAAGAAAAAACAATTGCTAAAATCGTGCCGGCTCAAGTGATGTTGGCGTATAAGATTTATACATTGTCTTCTTTAAAGAGTGATGAAGATGTTGTAGCGATTTTTGAACAAGAGGAGAGAGGTTTAGCTAAGCCAATTCATAAGTCGATTTTATATAATGTCGCAGAATCTTATTTCAAGCTTGGTAATTACAAGAAGTCGACGAAGTATTATGACCAGTTTTTGACACATTACAGTTTTCATCCAAAATCATCAGATGCTAGGTTGAGAATTGCTTTAAACTATGAAATTCAAGAAAAAGACATTAAGAAAACAATTGTACTTTATAAAAATGCAATTAATAGGTCGTCAAATAAAGAGAGAGCTTTTGAGGCAAAGATAAGATATGTCGGTCTAAGGTCGGTTAGAAAGGAAAATCCTTCAAATAAAGATAAGGAGCTAAGAGTCTTCTTAAGTACTTCTGAGAATCAAAGAGTTGATAGAAAAACGAAAAAGTTACTTTGGCTTGTTAGGTTAAGAACTTTTATTAATGATGGTAATTTCGAGCGGGCCATAAGTTACTTAGATGCTCTACCTTTAACAAGTATGACTCCGATCGAAAGAAGAGTATTTGAAGGTGACGGTGCAGAAGTTGTATATGGTCTTGTTAAGAAATTTTACAAAGATAGTGACTATGACAAAATAATTCAAGTATGGAATAAGTATAGTCGTCGTTATGTACAAAAGGTTGCCAATGATCCTGTGATGAATTTTATCGTAGGGCAATCATTCATTAGACTAGGTCTTTATGATAATTTCGAAAAGCTTTATACAAAATTTAAGGCCTTAAGCGCTACTCCTACTCGCTCATTTCCAATTTGGGTTAGTAGGGCCAGAATGGAACAAAAAGATGAAATTCTTACAGAGCTTTCGATTATAAAAAACATCAAGCTATCTAACTATAAACTTGCGTTGAAAGATTTAAATCGACTAAAAATTACAAACAAGGGAAGTAATAAACTCAACTACTATGAAGGTATGATAAAATTTAAGCAGAAGAAATATAAAGAGGCGATGAACTCTTTAGAAAGCTTTCTCGCAAATCAGAAAAAATCTTTTATCGTAGACCCAGCGGAATTATCAGAGATGTTACAAGCCTACACTGACTCACTTTATAACTTAAATAAAACTGAAAAGTTTTCTTCAGTTGCAGATGCTGTATTAAAAGATGTTGATCAGTTTCAGCCATCAAACCCATTCATGAAGAGTATGCGCGAGAGGCTAGAGTACTTACAAATGGAATTATTAGCTGGTAAGGCAGACCTTAATTCATTTTTAAAACTTGAAGGTAAAACAAAAGGTTTCTTAGAGCAATATCCTAAGAGTCAATATATCAACAGAGTAAATTATTTAAGCGGACTAAGTCTGATTAGAAATAAGAAAGAAAAAGATGGAAGAAAAGTATTTGAAGGTCTTCTACAAAAGACTGATGTTTCAAACTATATAAAGGAATTGGTAAAAGCAGAATTATCATTAATTTCGATAAGGAATAAAACAATATAAGTATTCCCAGGACGGGAACTATTTAATTGACAGGAGGTCAAATGAATAACGTAAATCTAGAACTTTTTGGGCAAGATCCTAAAATTCAGAAAGCTGTAGCAGTAGCCAAAAATGTTTCAGTTACAAAAGCTTCAGTGCTCATCACAGGTGAAGCTGGAGTTGGTAAGAGAGAATTAGCTCAGTACATTCATGAGAATAGCAACAGAGCAGCCGGTTACTTTGGTATTATTGATTGCTCACAAGAAACTCAAACAGTAGAGAATCTTATTCTTGGTCATCGAGATGAAGAAACGGGAAGATTTACTAGAGGTATTTTAGAGACCGCGAATAAGGGAACAGTTGTTTTCGTTAATATCGATGGACTTGAAGATGCTTTTCAAAAGAAACTTCATAAAATTTTAAATGAACTAGAAGATTACGATCTTGATATTAGAATCGTAGCAACGACAACGAAAAACCTTTCAAAGCTAGTTGGAGCTGGAAGATTTTATCGTGGTCTATATACAATGTTTTCTAACAACTCAATCAATCTAACTCCACTAAGAGAAAGAGTTGGAGACCTAGAGTCAATTGCAAGATACTTTGTTAACGAGATCAGCGACAGTGGCGTTGAGATTGAAAAAGATGCAATGGATAAAATACTAAGTCATTACTGGACACACAATATTCATGAACTAAAGACAGTTCTTGAAGGTAGTATCGCTAACTGTGAAGAAGGAAAACTTACTCAAGAGCATCTTCAAATCGGTGAGAAGAAGGCCGTGAATATGATCAGTGAAGAAGATAGTGAAGGTATTAGATTAATGTCTTTGAAAGAAGCTGAAAAACTATTAATCAAGAAAGCTCTTGTTCACACTAGTGAAAATAGAACACAAGCAGCTAAGATCTTAGGAGTTTCAATTAGAACTCTAAGAAACAAGATCAATGAGTACAGAAATGCAGGTAACGCATTTTTTGTTAACTTAAGATAGTAGAGGAGACTGGGTATGAAAGTTGATGACAAAACAATGAAGGCACTTGCAGCATCTCTGAATTTTCGTCAGATGCGCCAAGAGCTTATTTCATCAAATGTCGCTAACGCGGACACACCTGGTTACAAGGCAAAACGACTTGATTTTGAAAAAGCACTAGCAAGAGCAATCGATGTTGATGGTGAATTAGCAATGAATACTAACGATGAAAAACATTTTGATGTTGGAAGTGGTGGATTCAGTAATTTAGAACCAGAAGTATATGATGATCCAAATGGTGTGGTTACAGAAGACGGTAATACTGTAGATAGAGAACAAGAGTTGGCCAGAATGGCGGAAAATAAAATCATGTACGATGCGGCAGTTCAACTGATGAATAAGAAGTTAGGACTATTAAGATACGCTGTATCGGCTGAGAAGTAGGAGAGTAAATGGATTTTTTAACTAGTTTAAAAATAAGTTCCTCGGCACTCGCCGCTAATCGCAAAAGAATGGGAGCGATCTCAAGTAATATTGCGAACAGCCAAACAACTCGAACTGCAGAAGGTGGAGCCTATAGAAAAAAAGAAGTTGTGTTAGGTAGTGAGCCTGCAAGAGAATCTTTTGGCGAGATTCTTGAGGGTGAACTTGATGAGAAAGCACAAACAGTTCATGCAACAGAAGTGGTAAGTAGTAATAGACCTCCTATCTTGAAATACGAACCAAATCACCCTGATGCAAATGAACAAGGTTATGTGGCCTATCCAAACATTAATGTAATGGAAGAAATGGCGGATATGATAACGGCTTCAAGAAGTTACGAAGCAAATATATCTGCTTTAAATACAACTAAATCTATGGCCCTAAAGGCCTTAGAGATTGGAAGGTAATAGAATATGGCAATTCAAAACATAGGTGGAATTCAGGATATTCTTAGTCGCTATGACTCAAAGTCATGGTCAAAGAGTGCAGAAGTTAATGAGTTTAAAGACTTTAAACTTGAAGGAAACTTTGAGCTTGAGAAAGTTGGCGGAGCAGGGAAACCTGAATCGTTCGGTGACTTTTTAACAACTTCACTAAATGAAGTAAATAATCTTCAGCATCAAGCAAATACAGCAATTCAAAAGCTTGTTACTGGAGAAAGTAAAAATCTCCACGAAACGATGTTGTCAGTGGAAAAAGCAGAAATTGCATTTAAGACGATGAATCAGGTTCGTCAGAAAGTAATCGATGCTTATAGAGAAATAATGAGAATGCAGATATAAGAGCTTTTTTCTAGGATGGAAAAAAGAGAATCAGGAGGATTCACTTGCAAGACTTTGTTGAGAAAATATTTCGAAATTTTAAGGAATTCTTCAATAGCTTAGATGCCAGTAAGAAGATTGGAATGGTTGCCATTTCAGCGTTCATCATTTCTGTGTTAATCGGAATTGTTATCTGGGCATCAAAAACAAGATTTTCTGTACTTTATACTGATTTAAATCGGGAAGATAGTAAGAAAATTGCCGTTATGCTTGAAGATAATAAAATCCCATATCAGATCTCTAGAGATGGAAAAGAAGTTCAAATTCCTGAAGATATGATTAATAAGTGGAGACTTCAAATTGCAACTGCTGGTGTGAATTTCAGCGGTACAGTTGGATATGAGGTTTTTGATAAGCAAAGTTTTGGGACGACAAGTTTTGTTCAAAAGGTAAATAAACAAAGAGCACTCGAAGGTGAACTTGTAAAAACGATCATGTATATCAATGGAGTGAAGCGTGCGAGAGTTCACTTAAGTATTCCAGAGTCGAGTCCTTTCGTAAGTGAAAAGAAACCACCAGGAGCATCAGTTGTTCTTGAATTAGACCAAGGTGTAAAACTTACGCCAAGTGAAATTAAAGGTGTTGCATCATTAGTATCAAGTTCTGTAGAGAGAATGAGACCTGAGAATGTTGTCATTCTTGATGATAGAGGTAAGAAGTTAAGTGAAAATATCGGTGACGAGATGACTGCTTATACAGCGAATAGAGTCGCTCTAGAGCAAAAAATGAATCGTCGATATGAAAAACAAATTGAAGAAATTTTAGCAAAAGTTGTTGGAGACGGAAAAGTTGTTGCTAAAGTTAGTGTCAATATGGATTACACTCAATCGCTAGTTACTCAAACTGAGTTTGATCAAGAAAATAAGGCCGTGGTTAGTGAGGTTTCAAATACTCAAAAGCTTAATGGTAGTAGACCAAGTCCTCAAGGAATACCTGGTGCAAGAGGGAATCTACCAGGCGAACAACCACAGCCGGGAATTCCTGAAACAAGAAATAATGTAGATAAGGCGCTTAATACAAGAAATTATAATGTTCCTAGTAAAGTAACCAAATCGAAGAAGCCAACTGCTTCAATCAGTAATATCACTGCAGCAGTCATGATCGATGGAAAGAAAGTTCCAATGGTTGATGCTGAAGGTGCTGTTGTGAAAGATGAAGCTGGTAATATTAAGTATCAGTATGAAGCTTGGTCGGAAGCAGACCTTGCTAACTTCTCGGCCATTGTCTCAAGCACAATTGGTGTTTCAGACAGACGAGGCGATAAGCTTGTCATTAAGAATATGGAGTTTGCACAAGAAGATATGGCAACTGCTGAAGCTGTAATGAGAGAAAGAGAGAATCGTGAATTAATAAAGAATATCTTTAAGTATCTTGCAGTAGGACTAACGATTTCATTATTCTTCTTCTTAGTTGTAAGACCTTTTATTCAATGGATCACTGATAATACAGTTGAGTCTGTTGAGGATTTTTTACCAAAAACACTAGAGGAGCTTGAAAAGGTTCAAGCAAATCAAAAGCTACCTGGTCTTGAGGATGCACTTCCTCAAATTGAAGAGAAGCTCAATCCAGAAAAGATTGAGGGGAATATGCTGAGAGAGAAAATTATATCTCTTGTAGAAGCAAACCCAGGAAAAGCTGCTCAAATATTACATGAAATGATTCATAGTAATGAATCAGATAAATCGATTGCGTAAATGACGGGAGAAGCATTGTGTCTATTGAAAATAATATAGATCCGGATGTAGAATACAGCTTACTAAGCGGCCAAGATAAGGCAGCTATTCTACTCAGTTCTTTGGGAGTAACCACTACCCAGCTAATATTTTCACATCTTAGAGATAATGATGTGAAGAGAATGATCAATGCTATGTCGACAATTAATAAAGCACCAATTTGGATGCTTAAAAGAGTTCTAGAAGAATTCTATAGTCACTTAAATGAAGAAAGTGATCTACTCTTTAGTGAAAACAGAGGACGAGATTTTATTATCAATGCTCTTGGTGAAGATAGAGCGAAGCAGCTACTTGGACAAATTGTTGATGTTGGTACATCAAATACTCTTGAATCATTAGAGTTAGTGGATACAAGAACTCTTGCTAACTTCTTAATCAATGAACATCCGCAAACGATTGCTTTAATCGTCGCTCACTTAAACCCTGAGAGAAAGGTAGATGTCTTAAGAAGACTTCCAGAAGGATTACAAGCAGAAGTTGTACTTAGAGTGGCTAACCTTGATTATGTTTCGCCAGAACTTATTGCACAACTTGATGATGTTCTTAAAACTGAATTATCGACTCTTGGATCAATTGATACTAACCAGCTTGGTGGTGTTGAACCGATCGCTGATATGCTTAACCTTATGGATAAGAACTCTGAGAAAAACATCATGTCGAGAGTTGAAGAGAAAGATCCTGAATTGGCAGAAGAAATTAGAAAACTTATGTTTGTATTTGAAGACCTTGTTTATGTTGATGATAAAGGGATTCAATCTATCCTTAAAGAAGTTGATCAGCAGAAACTTGTTATTGCTCTTAAAACTGCAAATGATGAGATTAAAGCGAAACTATTTAAGAATATGTCGAACAGAGCAGCTACTTTACTCATGGAAGATCTCGAGACACTTGGGCCAACAAAATTATCAGATGTTGAGAAAGCTCAGGCGGAGATTGTTCAAAAATGTAAGGAACTTGAATCTCAAGGTAAAGCGTTCATTAACCGTGGTGGTGATGGAGATGCTCTTGTTTAATCTTAGGGAGATTGCATGAATCAAAATTCTGATGAAAAGCAAGATAGAGTTGAGAGCTATGAGTTTAAACCGCTCTTAACTCAAGGTAGTGATATTGATACTGATGTTTTTGAATTTAAAGAAATTTCTGATCTAGAGGTCGGCAATCCTGAAGAAAAAAATAAAACAATTAGGATCGAGAGAACTTTAGCGACAGAGAATAATTTCAAAATTGCTCCCATTGTAAGAGAATTTCGAGGAATAAATAAACAAGAACAAGATGAGCTCGAAAGAAGAATAGAAGAAGAGGTTGCCAATAGAGTTGAGTCCCTAACCAAGGAAGCTTACTCTCAAGGTTTTCAAGAAGGTGTAGAAGCTGGAAAGGTTGAAGTTTTTCAACAAACAAAAGCAGCAACAGAAGAAAAACTGGACACTCTAACGGATCTTATTAATGAAGTGCTCATTTCCAAAGCAAATCTTTTAAAAGAAAGCAAAATGAATGGATATGAAACCATACTCAACTTAACGAAATGGGTTATCTTGAGAGAACTTAAAGATGATGGTGAGTATGTTCATCGTCTGCTTGAAAAACTAATAACAGAAATTCAAACAAAGAGTAATATTCTCATCCAAATTGATGAGAGAAGTTTTAGAGACATGCCTGACATTTTAGAAGTGGTTGAAGAAAGATTAGGCTCTCTTTCAAATGTTAGACTTGAAAAAGATTTTGATATTGATGGACCAGGGATCGTTCTTGAGTCTGATAATGGAATCATTAACGGAACTCTAAAAGAACAGTTTAATAATTTAGATAAATTATTTTTGAAGGTTGGGCTTATCAACGAAAATGAAGTTGAATCCTTTGCAGAAGAGTTTTCAGCAGAACCTGAAAAGCCTGAGGCTGAAGTATCGGCTGAAAAACCTGAAGATGAAGTATCAGCTGAAGTCATAGAAGAAGATAGTAATGAAACTTCAGTAAATGAGGATGATGATAAAGATGGAGAATAGTGGACTAGACTTAGGGCCAATTCATAAAGCTTATGAATACTCTTCTCCATATCAGAAGATAGGAAAAGTTCATTCCAATAATGGAATGGTCTATGAAGTGAATTTGAGTAGAGCTGTTATTGGAGCAAATGTTGAGTTTGTGACGGAATTTGGAGAACGATCTTTTGGTGAGGTTGTCGCGATTAATGGAAATCGTTGCATGGCCATGCCGTATGATGAAATCTCAGGCATTAATTCTGAAACAAGAGTCTTCTTAAAAGATCTCACGACAAATATATCTATTTCTAAAAATTTATTAGGACGAGTTGTTGATTTTCAATGTCGTCCAATAGATGGCAAAGGTCCAATTGAAGAGGATGATGGAGATGAGATCCGTTCCATCTTTGGAACAGCGATAAATCCACTTGATCGTCCTCCGATAACAGAAAGTTTAGACACTGGAATACATTCAATTAATTGCTTTATGACTAGTGGAAAAGGGCAACGTTTGGCCATCATGGCCGGTTCAGGTGTTGGTAAGTCTGTAACCATGGGTATGATTGCTAAGAATACCAATGCTGATATCAACGTGATCGCGCTTATCGGTGAACGGGGACGAGAGGTTCTTGAATTTATCGAAAATGACTTAGGTCCAGAAGGCCTTAGCCGAACAGTTGTTATTGTTGCAACATCAGATCAATCACCTCTTATTAGAATTAAAGCGGCTTATACAGCAACGACTATTGCAGAATATTTCAGAGATCAGAGTGCAGATGTTATGTTGATGATGGATTCAATTACTCGTTTTGCGATGGCCTATAGAGAAATTAGTTTAAATGCTGGAGAGCCACCAGGACAGAAAGGTTATACTCCTGGAGTTTTTGCTAGACTTCCTAAACTAATGGAAAGAGCAGGGACAAAGAGAAATGCCGGAACAATTACTGGTTTTTATACCGTACTTGTTGAAGGTGGTGACATGGATGAGCCAATAGCAGATGCGGTTAGAGCAATTGCTGATGGTCATATTGTTTTAAGTAGAGAACTTGCCGCAAAAAATCAATTTCCTGCCATAGATGTATTACAGTCTATCTCAAGAGTTATGAATAAAGTCGTTACTAGAGAACATCGTATTGTAGCAGGTCATTTACGTGATCTTATGGCCTCATACAAAGACAATGAGGACCTAATCAATGTTGGAGCTTATGCCAAAGGTTCAAACGTTAAAGTGGATAAGGCCCTTGCTATATATGACGATCTCATGAGTCTTTTAAAACAAGAACAAGGCATGTCTGAACATTTTCTCATTGAAGATCTTTATGATCGAATGGTTGAGCTAGCACGACATGCAGAAAATGTAGTGAATCCACCTGCTGAGTAGAGGAATTAAATGGCCCAAAAATATAAATTTAAACTTGATGGACTACTTAAACTGAGAAAGTTTAAAGAGCAGCAATTGAAAGTTGAATTGGGTCAATTAGTAAAAGAAATTTCTTTTGTTGAAGGAGAAATTCAAAAAGCGCAGGACCATATTGGAGAAACTTATCAAGCACAAGAAGATGTTATTGGTGATTCTGCAAAAGGGAGAATGGTTCAGTTCTTTCCATATTATTTACAAGCAAAACGAGAAGATATTAAAGCAAAAGAAAATTATCTTTACGCTTTGAAAAAGAAATATGATGTGAAATTGTCTGAGGTTAGAGAAGCAATGGGCGAGAGTAAGGTTATTGAAAAGATGAAAGACAATGACTTTAAAAGTTTTAAATCTGCGAGACAGAAGAAAATACAAAGCGATATTGATGAGCTTATTCAAATCAGAAGAGAGGGCAGTAAGTGAAAGTAGTAATAATTTTTTCCATTCTTTTTTCCATCAATTCTTATTCACAAGATAAGAAAAAAGCTGAAAATAAAGAAAAGACCTATACTCAAAAAGAGTTAGATGCCGCTGTTTATGAGGCCCTTGAAAAAAAGATTGAACAATTTCGACCACGAAGTGCTGTTGATTTTTCAAAAGAATTACTGAAGCGTGAAAGAAATCTTTCTCTTAAAGAAATGAACCTAAGAAAGAGAGAAGAGCAGATTGAATTAAGCGCAAAAGATCTAGAAAATAAACTAATTGAGTTTAGAGGATCTCAAAATAAGTTCCTTTCTTGCATCGACAAAAATGATCAAGAAAAGAAAAAAAGGATCAATCATATGGTCGATATCATGGCCGGCATGAGGCCTCAAAACGCTGCAGAAGTACTTAGCGTGCAGGATTCAGAGATTGCAGTAAGGATACTTGAGGCATTGCCTCCAGCGAAAGTTTCGAAGATATTTAATACAATGAATAAGGAAATATCTGCCCGGCTTCAAAAACAGTTCATGAATATGGAAAAATAGTAAAGTGACGACCTGTGTAAAAAAGGAAAAGAGTGAACACTAAGAACGTTGAAAATTCAGATTTACTAGCATTACTTGGGGGACAAAATTCTCAAGCTGCTAATGGTTTACCAACTGGTGAATCGTCTGAGTTCTTATCACTTATGAAAGAGTTAGGTCTAGGTGTCGACATGGAAGGCATGAGTCCAGAGTTGATGGCCAATATGAGCGACGAACAACTTGATAGTTTAGTTAACCTTGCTAAAGGCTTAGAGGCCGAAGGTAAGGGAGATGTTCTTAAAGAAATTTCAAATGAAGATTTAATGAAAATGTTAAATTCTGATAGTCCAGAGTTAGCGGAACTTTCGGAAAAATTTAAATCTGGTCAACTTGGTGATCCATCTGAATTAAAAAAGTTACTAGCAGAATCTTCATCTAATACAGAACAAAGTAAAACTCTTGCCCAACTAAAAGGACAAGGCTCAAATGACTTTTTAGAAAATCTTAAATTAATGAAAATGAAGAATGGAAAAAAAGTGGCAATTTCATCATCAGAAGATGGTAGTGAAGTTCCGAAGATGAAGGCCATCCCTCAGGGAATGAATGAGTATAGTAAAAGTTCAAAAGTTGTTTCAAATAATATAATTCAATTTCCTAACGGAAAAGTTGAAGGAACTGTTCATAAATCTGAACAAATTCAAAAGGGTGAAATTTCAGAAGCTAATTCTGGCAATACTTCAAGTATTCAAAGTATCCTTGCTGAATCAGCACAAAATCAAAATGCAGATGGCTCTATGAATAGTGATTCTGATAATCAAAACTTTAAGTCAAATGCTGCAAAGAAGGCAATGACAATTGATGTAAGTAATATCGATCCTTCTAATAAAGAAGCAATCATAAATAAAATATCTGCTTATATTGAACAAAATAATATTCAAAATCAAAAACAATTAGATCTCGTTGTTCATCATGATCAATTAGGAAAAATGGAAATAACAGCGAAGAAGGTTGGAGCAACTGGAAATCAAATAGCTCTTGAAATCCAATCTGCAACAGAACAAGGTCATAAGTTTTTTGTAGATAATGAAGCAGAGCTTGTTAAGTCTCTTAATAAATCAGGAATTAAATTAGCGGATATTAAGCTTTCGTTAAGTACAGAGTCATCGTTTGCATCATCAAGTGATTCTAAGAATAACTCTCAGAGTAATGATAAAAATAATTCTCAAGGAAACTTTTTCTCAAATTCATCAAACTCTTCCAATAAAGGAGATCGTGATGGTGGATCACAAAGAAGAAAAGAACTTTGGGAAAGTTACCGAGAATCATTTGATCAAGCTAGTGCGTAAGGAATAAAATGCCAGAAATTGGAAATCCAAATTCACAAAATAATCCGTTCAAAGGAATTCAAAAATTCCAAGGGCAAAGACCAAGTGCTGGAAACCCTAATGGAAAAAAAGACCTAGGTCGTTCGCTTGATAAAATTGCAGGAGTGAAGCAAGATAAATTTTTTGTTGATCAAAAAAAGCATAATCAAATGGATAAGGATTCATTTTTAAAGCTACTTTCTACACAACTAGCAAATCAAGATCCATTTAAGCCAGTTGATCAAAAGAAGTTTGCTTCTGATTTAGCTCAATTTTCTCAGTTAGAACAACTTGCTAATTTAAATTCTAAATTTGATAAAACAGCCGATAAAGCTCCGAGTGAGATGAAGCAGATTGGTGCAAGTTTCCTTGGGAAGCAAGTTGAGACTACAGGGACGACATTGAATTTTAATGCCGAAACTGGAAGTGATGTTTCAATGCCTTTCTTTCTTCCTCAAGCAGCGAAGAACGTCATGGTAAGAATTTTTGATAGCTCTAATAATATGATTCAGCAACTAGAAGTTGAAGATATGGGAAGAGGATTACAAGAATTAAGTTGGAATGGTGATAGTCTTGATGGTAAGCAAGCAGCTAGTGGTACTTATCGTTTTGAAGTTAGGGCGTGGGATAATAATTTTCAGCAATTCAAAGGTGAGACTAGAGCAAAAGGTACTGTTACAGGTGTAAACTTTGAGGGTGATGATGTGATCCTTATGGTTGATAATAAAAAGAAAGTTTTCTTAAAAGATGTGAAGAACTTTTCTCTTCCTTCAGGCCAAACACAGAACGTAGCTAAACAAAATTTGAGCGATGCGACAAAAATGCCTAGATTGAATAAGGCCGCAGCATCAGCATATAATAATATAAATGAACAATCTCAGTAGAGGGTTTAAGTGAGTAAAGAGATAAACAACATTCTAATTCCTAATGTTTCGAAACTTCCGAAACATAAGAATGCTGATGTCTCTAATAAACTAGAGAACTCAAAAACACCTAATGAGTTTAAAAATTTACTAAGTGAAATATCAACTGAAAAGCCAGATCATGGAATCAACTTGTCTGTTCACGCAGCAAGAAGATTAAAAGAGAGAAATCTTGAGATGGATCAATCAGAATTTTTTAAAATTAAAGATGCAATCCAGAAGCTAAAAGCAAAAGGAGGTCAGGATTCGTTAGTTATAACTGGCAAAGCTGCTTATATTGTTGATGTAAACAACAATAGAATTGTTACTGCTATAGATAAAGATAATATGGCAGAAAATGTTTTTACAAAAATCGACTCAACGGTCGTATTAAATTAAGAAGTAATCCTTAGTTACATGGCTGGTCCTTTCCGGAAGCCTCGTTTAAATCTGTAGTTATTTAAACAAACTAAGGTACTAGGTCTAGGAGGGACTATATGGGTATTTTACGTTCATTTAACATTGGTGTATCTGGTTTAAGTGCTACTGGTCAAGGGATGGGAGTTATCTCTGACAATATCGCTAACGCTGGTACTACAGGTTTCAAATCTTCAAGAGCAGAATTTCAAGATGTACTTGCCACTTCCCTTAAAGGAATTGATGGTGGTGACCAATTTGGTGCTGGTACAAAGCTTGCTCACATTAAATCATTGATGACTCAAGGTGATATCACAAGAACTGATAGTGTTACCGATCTTGCCGTAAATGGTGACGGTTTCTTTAGAGTAAAGGCTCCATTTGGACCAGGATTTTCAAGAGATGGTTCCATGCACTTTGATAAAGAAGGTAGTCTTGTTAATGGTGATGGCTACAAAGTTCAAGGCTTCATGGCCAATGAGAATGGTGAAATCACGAATCAAATTGGTGATATTCAATTAGGTAGCACGACAATTCCAGCGACAGCGACTAAAGAAGTTAAGCTAAATATGAATTTAGATTCAAGAGCGAATGTACTCCAATTCAATCCTGAAGATCCTGAAAATACTTCGAACTTTAGTCACTCTGTAACAGTTTATGACAATGTTGGTACTGCAAGATTAGTAACAGCTTATTATAATAAGACAGCGGATAATAACTGGAACTATCGTATAATGGCCGATGGTAAAGATGTAAATGGTGGAGAGCCTGGTAAATTATCAGAGCAAGCATCAGGTACATTAGTATTTAATAATAAGGGTGTTCTTCAAGAAGAAATTGAAAATTCAAATGCTTTCAACTTTAATAAAGGTGCGGCTCAAGGTCAGAAAATTAAATTTGATTTTGGTAAAGCAATTGCCGAAGGTGGAAACGGAATTGGATCTTCTACTCAGTATGGTTCAGATAGTGCCATTGCAAGAACAAACCAAGATGGATCAAGTGCTGCGACACTAGCTTCACTTTCATTCAATGACTCAGGGATTCTGACGGCAGTGTATGATAACGGTGAATCAAGAGAAGTTGCTCAAATGGCTTTGGCCAAATTTGAAAACAACGAAGCACTATTTAAAGTAGGGAAAAACTTATTTAAAGAATCACGTAGGTCTGGACAGGCTTCAATGGGGAAACCTGGTGAAGCAGGGAGAGGGGAAGTTCTTTCTAAGTCATTAGAACTTTCAAACGTTGATATTGCCAATGAGTTTGTTGCCCTTATGGGAACACAAAGAAATTTTTCAGCTAACGCTAAATCACTTCAAACTTCTGATCAAATGTTACAGGAAGTACTTAACATTAAAAGGTAATCGCTAGGATGGTGATTGTACTCCGAAAGGAGTTATGAGAAGAAGTTAGAGAAACCCCGCATGCAGGCGGGGTTTTTTTATTATCTTTCTGGAGTCCAGATAAATCCCCACGAAGACATTTTCATTAAACCTTCAATACTCCAATGCATCATCCTTCCGTAAAGGTAAGCATCATTAGTCGATTCAATCATGCCTTTATCATTCATGATTGATCCAAAGTAGTGATCTGTTTTCGCCGCTAAGTGAGAGAGCTCATGGAGAATTGTTTCTTCCATTTCGTTCATTGTTCCATTAAAGAAGAGGGGACAAAAGTGAATTTTATTATAGGGACTACCAAAGAGAAAGAGAACGTAGGCCTGTACACCGCCACCACCTTGGCAATGTCTAACAGCTGCTGAAGAGCATTGATAGGTATAACCCGATCTTGTTTTTGAAGTCATTTTTTTTAAGTTCTGTACGACCTTACTATGAAAGTTAACATAAGTTTGATTGTGAGTTTTAAACCTAGAAGAAGGGACTCTCTTTTCAGGTCTTACACGCTCGTGAAGAACACTTGGTAAGGTAAAAGAAGGAATTCCTGTTCTTGCATCGAGCAGCTCTGAAAGCCTTTTATTTACATTTGAGTGGGCCGCTTGAATTGTTTTGATTTGGGAGGAATTACATCCTCTAAAAGACATTGCGAATGTTGAATTAACAACAAAAAACCCCAATATAAGGGCCATTAATAATTTCATTTCTCTCTCCAATTTTTCTCTCATTGATATTCCACCCCGAGTGAGGATGGTTCGTCCAATGAATTAAGAAAATTTTAGGAGATTTACATTATTGTTACATTCAAAGTTATTTCTTTGAAAACTCTTGTCCCTAAGTTGTCAATTTTATGTAAGTTCTTATCCACTCCCTTTCTATGTCTTGCGGTCTGCATTAAGCTTCAAAAAGATTGAATTCATCAAGGGGATATTTATGAGTCGGAATCTAATCGTATTATTATTACTATCAGTTATAACACTAATGAATAAAGGGCATGCGACAGAGCTTATTAAACACTACAAAGACCCTGAAAAAAAATATGTTATCGTAACAAAAGCTGTCTGGGATGATTTTGATATTTTTAAATTTAAAACAAATAATCATGTTACCCACCAACTCATTTGTGGCAATAATCCTTTTGATGATAGGAAGATGAGCCGTCTAAAATTTTATAATTATTATAATCTCCATGTGGCCGATTTTGCGATTTCTCATGGCACGTGTGCTGAACTTTTTAGTTATTTAAAGGCTACTTTTGAAGCGATTAGTGAAGAGCACCCAATAGGTTTAGAGTTGGACGTGGTTAATAATAAAGTGGTTACAGTTGTTCTTCCAAATATTAGTCCTTATCAAGACCAAAATGAGAAAAATATTGAGCTTAAGGAGGTTACTCCCCGTCTTGGCCAATCGCCTCAACCGGGCATGCATTAAGAGCATTAATGCATTCTTCAATTTCTTTTTCAGAAGAGGGCTGCTTTTTTACAAAAGCATGCCCTTCAGTGTCTTCCATCTCAAAAAAATTAGGAGCTTCTGCGACACAGGCATCACAGGCAATGCACTGGTCATCAACGTAAAAAGCTCCGGAGACATTTAAGTCCCATTTTGCAGTTTTGTCGGCCATTACTGTATTAGGTTATCGTAAACTTGAACCTTGAGACCTTCTCTTACACTGTTGATAACGGAACGGTTTAGCTTGTTACCTAGACCTTTTACAAGAAGCTTTCTTTCCTCTTCAGTATTATCTTTTGAGGCAGTACTTTTTAAGCCTTCTTCAACCATTACATATGTTGAGTTTAGCCCTTCTTCAAAGGTGAAGAGTCTTCCCTTGGTTGCAGAGTTAAATAGGTCCGTTACCTTAGAATCATCAAGACCAATTTGTCCTTTAGATCCTTCAAACTTATTTATTTCATGTTTGAAGTCTAACTTAAGGTTATATTTCTTTACGAGTCTAGACTTTTCTTTAAGCATTCCTTTTTGAATAGCAGCTTTAATTTCAGATTGAGCTGTTTGAACAAGTTTATTAAAAGCATCTGATTTTTCATTTTGAATAAGCTCTTTTGATAATGAGTTTTTATGAGCATCAAAAGTTGCTATTTTTTCATTTGTTCTTTTCTCAAGATAAATAAGGTGAAAACCAAACTTTGACTTAACTGGAGCTGATACTGTTCCAACTTTCATATCTTTAAATACGGCCTTATCAAACTCTGGAACCATTCTTCCTGGTTCGAAAGTTCCGAGGCTTCCACCGTTTTCTTTACCGCTAGGATCTTCAGTGTATTTATTGGCAAGCTTCTTAAAGTTCTTTGTATTTACTTGCTTCGCATATTTCTTAATAAGCTCTTGAGCTTTTGCTTCGCCTTTATCGTTTGTCATAACTAAGATATGGCTTGCTGTAGCTGTTGCAGGGATATCTAAACTTGTTTTTCTCTCATTAAACAAACTCAAGACTCTTGCTTTGTTTTGTTCTTTAGAAAGAAAGTCTTTAATCTCATTTCTTGAAACAGAAACTAAAGTTCTAAGACTGTCTTTATTAAGCTGAACAGTTGTTGCCGTAATCTTTTGAGCTTTAAAATCTTCAATGGCCTTCACATATCCATTAGAGATTGAAACTTTAGAAAGTAAGTTCTGAGCGATTCGTCCTTGCTCTTGGTGAATGATATCTTCTTCAAAGTCCTTCGGAGTAAGACTATTAGCTGCAAGAATTGCCTTGTACTTATTAATGTCGAATTGGTCATTGGTTTTGAAGTAAGGAAGGTTTTTAATTTCTGCCTTAATTCTTTCGTTACCAGGAACAACATCAAGGTCATCTGCAAGATTTAATAAGATCTTCTTTTCTACCAAAGAGTTGATTGTATTATCCTTAATTCTAAATTGTCTGATTTGTTCTTTGGTTAGATCCTTTCCGCCAAAGATTCTTTTGTAAAAGCCCATCTGTCTTTCATACTCTTGCTGGTACTCTCTAAACTTAATAGGTGTACTACCTACTTTAGCGATGGTATCTGGTGTTCCTCTCATAGATTCGTAGCCGGTAAACATGAAACTCACGACAATTAATCCAATAAAGAGAGTAACAAACACATTTGAAGTTTTTTTCTGAAAATTTCCTGACATGACTTTTATCCTTTTATTTCACAAATACAGTAATCTTAGACTAAAATTAAGCTTAAAGATTATCATTCACATCTTATCAAAGGTAAAGTGTGGTTGGTTCAATTTGGAACATCTAGTCAATTAGGAAGGTTGAGTGAGTATTCTTGTAAACGATAATAAGAAGAGAACACGATTAATACTGAACATCGTCGTTTTGCTTTTCGCATTAATAAGATTTGCTAGTAAAGATATGACCATCAAAAAAACAAGTTTTTTTGAAAATGTTGTTATCGATATTGTCGCTCCAATACAGAAAAGTGTTACGACGATCAACAGCAATATCACAGGTTTCTTTGTAAACTACGTTGCAAATGTTGACGCAAGTAAGAAAAATATCATGTATCAGAAGACAATCGCCGACCTGAAAGGTCAATTGTTTGAGCTTGATGAAGTGATAAGGGAAAATGAGCGTTTAAAAAACTTCCTTGAGTTCGGTGAGTCTCTTCCGTATAAACAAGTTCTTGCTCAGGTAGTTGCTTGGGACTCAAATAGTGACTTTAAGGTTATTAGAATAAATAAAGGGCTGAAGCAGGGGATAAAGCTTCAGGCTCCTGTAATAACGGCTGAAGGACTTGTTGGTTATGTTTTTAGGCTGACAAACGACTTTGCGGATGTCCTTACCGTTCTCGATCCAAATAATAGAATAGATGGGATTATTCAAAGGGTGAGAACTCACGGTATTGTCGAAGGTTATTCGCAAGAAAGATCAATTATGAAATATGTTAGTCGTACAGAGCCAATCATTCTAAATGATTTGGTTATTACATCAGGCTTGGGAAATATCTATCCAAAGGGAATTAAGATTGGGACTGTTTCAAGAATTGAAAGAGAGAGTTATGGTATTACTCAGTACGTAGAAATCTTTCCTGCTGTAGACTTCGGGCGACTAGAAGAAGTGGCAGTGCTTATTGGAACAAAGAATATTCAAAGACAGAAACAATGGAAAGCACTCGATACAATGGATGAAGGTTCAGAAGGAGCACGAAAATGAAGCCAGAAATTAAAGGCAATGCCACTTCCTTCTTCGTAACACTGCTCATCCTCTTTGTTTTAGAGATTATATCCACAGCTCTATTACCGCTCTTGGGTGTTGAGTCTATAAGAATCCCTTTTAATATTCTCATTATTTTATTTCTTGGTTTTAAAGTAAATTCCCCTGCACTCGCTTTGATGATCTTGGGAACGCAGTACTTCCATAGCTTCTTTAGTATTGAAGGCTGGGAGATGGGAACTGTTGCAGGGATTTTAATTTGTATTCTTATTGGTTATTTAAAAGATCTTCTTCACTTTAGTAGTGCAGGCTTTACGATAATTGTAACTCAAATTTTTCAAACAGTTTGGTTCATTATTATATCCGGTCTTTTCTATTTAAAATTCGGAAGCTTTGATTATGTTATCGAGAAGTTTTGGAGATTTTTACCGGAGAGTATCATCATCTCAATCTTGAGTCCTTTTTTCTTTTCAGTTCTTGATAAAATTTGGAACGTTGGAGAAGGTGGAATGTTGGGAGATGAAACTTAATGTTTAGCGAAGACGATATTGTTCGGCAACATAAGCATCGTGCCGACTTCATTGGTAATGTCATCATATTTTCGTTTATTATCATCATCTCAAGATTATGGTATTTGCAAATCTATCAAGGAGATCAATTCCATTTATTCTCAATTGAAAATAGTTTGAGAAAGGAGATCATTAAGGCTCCACGAGGGATGATCTATAGTCGAAATAATGAAATGCTGATTAATAATATTCCACGATTTGATGCCATCGTTGTTCCTCAGTATTTAAAACGTAGAAAGACAACTCTAGAGAAACTTTCAAAAATCTTAAGTATGGAAATGAGTGAAATCAAGAAAATACTTAAAAAGAATAGAGGCCAGGCACGTTATCGTCCCGTGATTATCAAAAAAAATATTTCGCTAAAAGAAGTGGCCGTTATTGAAACAGAAAATAATAAAATGCCCGGTGTTCAGGTACAAACCTTTATTTCAAGAGAGTATCGAGATAAAGAAGTTGGAGCTCACTTACTAGGTTATATTTCTGAGATTAGCCAGAATCAGCTCCCTCGCTATAAAAAAAGAGATAATTACGACTACAAACTTGGTGACTGGATTGGCCAATCAGGAATTGAAGAAAAATTTGATCTGTTCCTAAGAGGTGAGGATGGTTTTGAATTTGTAGAAGTTGATGCCAGAGGAAGAAGACGAAGAGGTATTAAATCGAATAGTCTTTTTAAAGGAATAGAAAATAAAAGCTCTACTCCTGGAAATAATATTAGGCTAACAGTTGACCGAGATCTACAAATTGAAGGCTATAAATCTTTAGAGGGAAAAGTTGGTGCTGTTGTTGCCGTTGATGTTAACTCTGGTGAAATATTAACAATGGTAAGTCGACCTGCTTTTGATCCAACTCAATTTTCTAAAGGACTAACCGCAGAGTATTGGAATGAGCTTAGAAATAATGAGCTCAATCCGTTACGAGATAGAGTTATACAAGAACATTATTCTCCAGGGTCTACGTTTAAAACTTTCACTGCAATCGCAGCTCTAGATGAAAAGATTATTACGGCCGATGAAGAAATTATGTGTCGAGGAACTTTCAGATTAGGGCGAAGAGTTTTTCATGACTGGAAAAAATCGGGACATGGTATGACTGATGTTTATAAGTCTCTTAAGAGGTCTGTTGATGTTTATTATTATAATATTGCGACTAAATTAGATATTGATGTACTTGCTAGATACGCAAGAATGTTTGGTTTTGGTACCAAAACCGGAGTTACTCTTTCAAGAGAGACAAGAGGTTTGATTCCAACAAAAGAATGGAAACGTAAAGCAAGAGGTGAAGAGTGGCAACTTGGTGAAACTCTTAGTTGTGTTATCGGACAGAGTTATATCTTATCCACACCACTTCAGTTAGCTCTTTCTTATGCTACGATTGCAAATAATGGAACACTTTATAAGCCACTTCTTGTTAAAGAAATATTTTCAAATAATGGAGAAATTGTAAAAACGTTCAAGCCTGAGAAAGTCTCTGAAGTTGAAGTCACTCAACCAACATTGGATGCTGTTAAAAAAGGATTGTATCAAGTTGTAAATGAAAAAGGTGGAACAGCTTGGTGGTATCGAGGTAGAGGAATACAAATGGCAGGGAAGTCTGGAACTTCACAAGTCAGAAGTATGTCTAAGAAAGAGCTTTTTGCAAAGTGTGTGGATATGCCATACAAAGATAGGCATCATGGCATTTTTGTGGCCTATGCTCCTTTTGATGATCCAAAAATTGCGGTAGCAGCTGTTGTTGAACATGGCTGTTCAGGTTCAGGGTCTGCTGCACCAATCGTAAGAAATGTAATCACAACTTTTATGAAGAAATATCATAAAGACATATATGATAAAAATTATGAAAAAGAAAAAATTGCTTACTTAAAAGAGCTACGTAGAATAGAAAAAGCAAAGAAGAAGCTTGAAAAAGAAAAAGAAAAAGAAGAAGAAAATGCAACTGTAGAAAGGCTAGAAAGTGAATAGAAGCGCACTCTTAGAGTTATTAAAAAGATATGATTTTACTTTTATAGGAGTCTCTACTGCCATTTTTATTATGGGAGTTGTTAATCTCTATAGTGCGACTCATGCATCAGTTCACTTATCTGAGCTCTATAAAACACAACTTCTTTGGTATGTGCTCAGTACTATTATTGCAATGATTGTCAGTTTTATTCAGCCCAAAAACTTTTTTCGCTATAGTTATTTATTCTATTTCTTAATAGTCGTGCTCCTGGTTCTTGTCTTAGTTTTGGGGCATGAGGGAATGGGAGCAAGGAGATGGTTGCTCTTGGGACCTGTTCGTATTCAACCCTCAGAGATTGCTAAAATCGGAACAATTTTAGTTCTTGCGAGGTGGTTTGCGAAAGTTAATCCTGATCGTGAAATGGGATTAAGGGATCTTATTATTCCGGCCATTTTAACAGGGATACCAACGATACTAATAATCCTTGAGCCTGATCTTGGAACAGGTCTTTTAATTCTCTTAATTTTTCTAGTAATGTGTTTTTATCGAAAATTAAAATGGAAAACTATTGGTATTCTTGCACTTATCGCTCTCTTGAGTGGTGGGATAATGTATAAGTTTGGATTAAAGGAATATCAAAGAAAGAGAATCTCTACTTTTTTAAATCCAGGGCAAGATGCAAGAGGCTCGGGCTATAATGCTATTCAGTCAAAAATTGCTATTGGGTCAGGGCAGTTTTCTGGCAAAGGTTTTAAGCAATCTTCTCAAGCTTCACTCAATTATTTACCAGAAAACCATACCGACTTTGTGTTCTCCATATTTAATGAAGAGCATGGCTTCTTTGGTTCAATGTTTCTTATTTCTCTCTATATTATTTTACTTTTCCGCTACCTCTGGCTGGCCACAAGTGTTCCTCGAATTTTTGATAGCATTGTTATGATAGGAGTTCTTTCATTAGTCTTCTGGCATACGTTTATTAATATGAGTATGGTTATGGGTCTCATGCCTATAGTTGGTTTGCCCTTACCGTTTATGTCCTATGGTGGCTCCTCCCTTTTAACTTTTGGTATTTGCAATGGCATAGCCACCAGTATTAGTAACTCTCGAAACCTATTTTAGTACGGCCGGTAAGGTACGGCCGGTTTAGGCATCAAATGTGCAGTATATAAGTCAGAAACCACTAAATAGGGGAATTTTGATGATTAAAATGCATAAACTTTTGACGGCCGTCTTAAAGCTCGTATCTATTTCGTTATTTATAACGGTATTTACTTTAAGCGTTGTTAAGAACGTAAATGCCATGGATATTTACTCATCAAACACTAAAAACCTTGTTCGATCTCAGCTTTGGTATATGGGAATAAATAGTCTACAAGATGCTGAAATTACTGAAGAATTAGTAAAAGAAGAAGAGTCCGCAAATCAGATGCCTGAAGAGCTAGAACGTGCTCTCGTGATGTTTGAGCTAAAAGAAAAGGGTCACAGCCTATAAAAATCTAACTTTTTGTGTCAGCTTGTGCGAAGGGCCTGATCTTGCTATATAGTCTTATAACAATACTAATTAATTCAGGGTATCAATGAAGAAGATCTCTCAAATTGGAAGTTTGCTTAAAAGAATATATCGCTTATATAGTGGTGAGCTTTTAGATATTCTTCAGCAAAAAGGTTTCACAGACTTAAGACCAAGTTTTCTTGAAGTACTTCTTTATATTTGTGAAAATGAAGGTCCTAGTATTAAAGAGATTGGTTTTGCATGTGGTCTTAAAAAGCAAACAATGACTTCTCATTTAAATGAACTAGAGGCTCGTGGTTATATCATTAGAAAACTAAGTGATCGTGACAGGAGAGAGCAAAAGATCTTTCTTACAGATTATGGTCAGAAATTTAAGCTCTATTTAATGGAAGCAACTTCAGAAATTGAAAATGAGTACTCAAAAATTATTGGAGAAGTTGAGCTTGATAGAGTTGAACATCTTCTTAAGAACTTTCATACTAAAATAAATTCTGTTCAAAATAATGAATTACCTATGCTTTAGGAACATCAGGTAGGCCAGGTGCCTGCTTATTAAATCCTTTCCAGAATGCATAACCGCCAGAAATATTATTCACATTAAAATAACCTTTTTTAACGAGAAGTTCACAGGCCTGAATAGATCTTAAACCTTTTTCGGAAATGATTAAGATAGGTGTTGTTTTTGAAGTAATTTCAACGAAGCGTGAGTTTAGTTCTTCTAGTGGAATCTTTATAGTTCCTGTAATTTTTTGTTGAGAAGTAAACCCTTTCGCCGTGACATCTAAAAGAAAAAAGTCAGCATCTGGATTTTGATAAATCTCATAAGACCTTTGTGGAGTAAGATCATTATAAGGCTTTCCCATAAGAATCATTTGGTCATCAATATCATAACCATTCTTAATTCTAATAAGATGATTTCGTTGTAAGGTAAGTGAATAATCAATCTTCTCATCTATGCGTGAGATATTAGACTCAATATTACTTAGTCTTTGATTGATCAGTTCCAACATCTGGAAGAATTTCATATCCATAACTTATATCCTTTCTCGAAACACTATAATACTAGTTTACTAAACTAAAACGTTGGATAAAAGGTGCCAAAAAATACCCTATTCGTAATAACGATTGTAAGGAAACAGGAAGTAAAGAATAGGGATCCTTCATAGACGCCGTAGCCAAGGTCTATTTGATCGACTTCATCAGAGTGATCTTGAGCATTCTTATCATCTTTTTCATCATAGATTCTAAATATAAGTTTTAAACCTTTTGTAAAAATGGGAAGAACAATCAAACTTAGTAGTATTTTTAAGACAACTTGTATTCCATACCATTTGATATTGATTAGCTTATGATCGAGGGCACTTGTTATTATCAAAACCCAGCCCCAGAAAAAACCAAGATAACTAAAACTAAGAGGAATACTTTTTTGAATAAGCTGTCTATTAAAACTCATCTTTGACATGAGAGGAAAGGTCTTACTGGCAAAACCAATTAGGACCATAGAGAATAGCCAGAGAAATATAAGCATAACGATTGAAGTTCCGCTTGTTTGTAAAACGGTTTTAAGAATAAAAGCAATCCCAATAGACTGAGCTAAAGTGACTACGCTATAAGCATTATTCTTTCTTTTAAGAACCTCATCTTTGTATTCGAAATTAAAAAGAACAATACTATCAATAATATAAAGAGAAATAAGGTAGAGGAAGAATCCAAAAATGGCCTTTGCAAAGAAATCTAGAATCGCAAGACCTATGCCTGTGGAAAGATTAAAACTAAATTCTGAAAAGATAATCCCGATTCCGATTATTCGAGAGAAAAAATGAAGAGTATCGGAACTATTCTTAGTGGGATAGAACCTTTTTAAAAAATGTTGTCTTGTGCTTGGATAAAAGATTCCATGTGCATACTTGTAAAAAATTAAACTTGCACAAATAAGAACTGTGAAAAGTATTTGTAAAATAAGTTTGTCGAATAATTCATTCATAAATTGCTCAGTTCTTCCACGGTGGAAGTTTAAAAAAAGTTTTTAAATGCTCAGTAAATGATTCTGATGGGGGGGTAAATTCTTTCGATTCAATACTATCGAGTAACAACTTGCTAACTGGTCCCTTCGTTCCAAACTCTGAATTGGTGCCATAAAATGGTTGCTGGTTCTCAAGATAAGTTTTAGAACGAAAATAAAAATCATAAGTAGGTCTAAATTTTCCCCAATGAAAGACTTCAGGAAACTTGCGATAAGCTCTGTAGAATCTCCATTGCTTTGCTCCACTCTCAATATATTCCCATCCTCCATAACTTGGGTTTCCTACAAAAAGAAGACCAGGGGGCATAGGGGTCAGGGACTCTTTTCTTTTTCTTTCGTCTCTTCTGAAAATAGAAAGACCTAAGTTTTCATTATGTTGATCCCATAACTTTTTACCAACACGAATGGTTACACTCTCAGGTGGCTTAAAGAGATGGAAAACTTTCAGATGAAAGTAATACGTTTTTATTAAGAATCCAGCTTTGAATCGATCTACTAAAATGACTTCTATTGGTGAACCTTTAAAGTAACTAGAAAAGACTCGCTCATTTACAATATGATCTGTTTTTTTTGATGAAGGTGAGAAGCTCTTACTTAAGCCAAGGAATATAAGGATCAATAGAGTATATAAGGAAATTTTATTCATTTCCTTAATTATCACAAATCAGTCGCAATCACTCAACATTTAACTAGCTTCTGATCCTTTTTAGAAGTTCATTTTTCGTACTATCTGTAAGTTCTTCCATATTAACGTGTAGACGGTTAATCTCATGGGATTTACTGAACTTTTGGAAGAGATCAGTACTTTCATTGATATTTAGGGTTTTGGAGAGGGTACTATCAAAAGTCTCTCGGACCACCTTCATTGAGTACTTCGATTCTGGTATTTCTTGATCTGAATAGTACTTAGAAAGTCGCCCTCTGGAACTACATCTAATAAATTCAATATCATTTTCAGATAACCATTTTTGAACATCGTTTAATTGGGCGAGCTGCTGATCATTAAAACTTTCATAAATTTTTTCAGGAATTTTATTTCTGATAATAGACTGAGCATACTTATTCTTAGAGTTTCTTAAAACTTTCATTAAAAAATGATCGTCGTGCTCAACATAGGATTCGATATCTGCAGGAATCAAATATTCTGTTGGGGCCGTTTCAAAATATTTGTAAAGAAGTTGCTCTAAGCAAACTGCTCTATAATGAAAATAAACCATTACAAACATATGATATCTGCTCAGTAAAAAATCATCAAAAGTAACAACGCTTCTTTCTGTAATTCCTAAATAGGCCTTATCATCCTCGATACAAATTTTAAGATTATCAAGCAACCAATCTAAATCATATCCACCATAACTAACACCACAGAAGTAACTATCCCTAAGAAGATAATCCATTCTGTCGCAATCTAGCTCACTTGAAACAAGTTGATGAAGTATAGGAAAGTAACTGATTCCCTCAATGGTAAAGTAGTCATGATGATCGGTATGCCCTCTAATTAGGTCCGCAATATACTTTCTTTGGACGCCAAAAGATTCTTCAACTAACTTAAAACTATTAGCAAAACTACTGTCTGCAATTGACTTAATTGTATAGTCTTCATGAGTGGCCCTTCTGTCTTTGCCAATATCGTTCTTACTCAAGAACTCTTGAGGAATCTTAAGGTCTTTGAGATTAGGCATCACAATTTCAGTGGTATGACTTAGAGGAGCATGTCCAATATCGTGAAGGAGACAAGCAAGCTTAAATGTTTCTTTTAATCTCATTAGGTCAGCAGAAGAAGTGAAGCGCTTAAAAATTTTATCAAATGCACGTTCACCAACATTCATGACTCCAATGGAGTGAATGAATCTATTATGAGTTGCACCTGGAAATACAAATTCAGAGAAACCCAATTGTTTTATATTCCTTAATCGTTGAAAAAAATCATCTCTAATAATCGGAACTTCTTCATCTAAAATATGAATTGAACCGTGAACTGGATCTCGTATTTCCAAGTAATCTCCCTCTTTAGGTGTTGATCAAAACTAGGAATTTTTCTCTAATTTGTCTACGTTTTCCTCTAGCCAGAGGATGATATCACTTGATTCGTGCATTGGCTTGTTGTCAATATACAAGCAGGGGACCGTTCGCCTTCCTGTGTCATCGACTAATCTCTTTAGGAATGTCTGATCTGCGAATATGTCGCAATAGGTAACTTTAATCTTTAGTTCTTCGATTTTACGAAGAACTATTTGGCAAAATGGACAAGCATCATAATAAAAAAGTTCAAGTGTAGTATTACTCATTTAATTATAACTCATCTTTTTTGTCTTTATTCTTATCCTTATCAAGGCCTCGAGCGTATAACTCATCTTCATCAAGGACCTCTGGCTCTTCCTCTTCGTCAGGTTTGTCAAAGGCATCATTGTAGCCCCAGCCAAATCCATATTCCCCAGCCGTTTCATCTTCATTATCATCATCAGTTACTTCTTCAGATAATTTTGTTGTTTGTGGTGGTTCTTTTTCTGCTTTCAGAATTTCTTCTTCCGCAACTACATTTTCGCCTTCACTAGCAATAACTGCAACTTCTACTTCAGGCTCATCGTCAATATTAGCACTTTCTAAAAGTTCTTTATCAATTTCAATTTGATGATTTTTCTTATATAGCTCTATGGCCTCTTCTCTAGAGAGTTTCTTTGGGCCACTGTCTACAGGAGCTTTCTTTTTTACAGCT
>TARA_R110002072_G_scaffold935_11_pt1 | contig 28056 bp, 24 predicted proteins | sample TARA_R110002072 | Tara Oceans TARA_R110002072 (sample SAMEA4397118) | marine metagenome | biome: Polar Biome; feature: [SRF] surface water layer (ENVO:00010504); material: water (ENVO:00002006), including particulate matter (ENVO:01000060) such as... | depth 5 m | reverse complement strand
CGCACCGGTGATTACCGATATCGCACAGGCCGAACAGGGCACCTCGCTGTGGCGCGACGCCTGGCTGCGCCTGCGCCGCAACCGGCTGGCGGTATGCGGCCTCGCGATACTGGTATTTTTTGTACTGGTCGCGGTACTGACGCCGTGGATCGCACCCTACGGCTACGCGCAGCAGCAGCTCGCTATGGGCGCCACACCGCCGTCGGCAGCTCACTGGCTGGGCACGGACATCTACGGCCGCGACCTGCTCACCCAGATCATGTACGGCGGCCGGGTTTCTCTGGCCGTAGGGTTCATCGCCACCGCGGTAGCACTTTTGATCGGCGTGACATGGGGAGCAGTGGCCGGGTATGCCGGCGGCGAGGTGGATGCGGTGATGATGCGACTGGTGGATATCCTGTATGCGCTGCCCTTCATGATATTCATCGTGCTGCTGATGGTGGTGTTCGGGCGCAATATGTTGCTGCTGTTTCTGGCGATTGGTGCCGTGGAATGGCTGACGATGGCGCGCATTATGCGCTCACAGGTGCAATCGCTGCGACAGCAGGAATTTGTAGAAGCGGCGATCTCGCTGGGGCTGTCGCCCGCCACCATTATTCGTCGCCACCTGATCCCCAACGCACTGGGGCCGATTATCGTGTACACCACATTGACCATTCCCAGCGTGATGCTGCTGGAGGCCTTTCTCAGTTTCCTGGGCCTGGGCGTACAACCGCCGCAAACCTCATGGGGCCTGCTGATTTCCTATGGCGCAGAGGGCATGGAAGAGTATCCCTGGCTGCTGATCTTCCCCGGCCTGGTGCTGACACTGACGCTGTTTTCACTCAATTTCCTCGGCGACGGACTGCGCGATGCGCTGGACGTGCGCGGCGCGAAGGACTGACCCTGTGCTCAAGGTAGAAAATCTCAGCGTCAGTTTTGTCACCCGTATGGGCACCAACAAGGCGGTCGACGATATCAGCTTCACAGTCGAGACCGGAAAAATCACTGCGGTGATCGGGGAGTCGGGCTCGGGCAAATCAGTTGCCTGCTACAGCCTGCTCGGGCTCATCCCACAGCCGCCCGGGCGTATCGACGGTGGCCGCGCCCTGTTCCACGGCCAGGATCTGCTGCAATTGAAACCGGCCGAGCTGCGCAAGATTCGCGGGCGCGATATCGCCATGGTGTTCCAGGATCCTATGACCTGCCTCAACCCCTATATGACAATCGGCAAGCAGCTAATGGAGCCGCTGCTGTATCACAAGAAGGTCAGCCATGCGCAAGCGCGCAAGCGCGCGCTGGAACTGCTGGAAGAGGTAGGCATCCGCGATCCTGCTGCCACCATCGACAACTACCCCCACCAGTTTTCGGGCGGTATGCGCCAGCGCGTGATGATCGCCATGGCGTTGATCAATGAGCCCGAACTATTGATCGCCGATGAACCGACCACCGCCCTTGATGTCACGATACAGGCACAAATTCTCAAGCTGCTGGCAGCGCTTCAGGCCAAACGCAATATCGGTGTACTGTTTATCAGCCACGACCTCGCCGTGGTCGCGGACATCGCCGACCAGATCGTGGTGATGCAACAGGGGCGCATCGTGGAGACGGGCAACCGCGAGGATATCTTCCGCAACGCCAGGCATCCTTACACACAAAAATTGTTGCGAGCGATTCCGCGCGGCGGCAAGCCGGTTGCACTGCCGGCATCGCAGCCATTGGTGACGGTACGAAACCTGTGTACCTCATTTCAGTCTGGCAAGACGGTGGTAAAAGCGGTTGACGATGTCAGCTTTGAGGTGCTGCGAGGAGAAGTGCTGGGCCTGGTCGGTGAATCCGGCAGTGGCAAATCGACCATCGGTCGCTCGCTGCTGCGCCTGCTGCCTGTCAGCTCTGGCCACATCGATTTCGACGGCACCGATGTCACCGCGTTAAAGCGGCGGGATCTGAAAAACCTGCGCCGCAGAATGCAGTTCATCTTCCAGGATCCGTTCGCATCACTGAACCCGAGGATGACGGTGTACGACACGCTGGCGGAGCCGCTGTTACTGCACGGCATAGAAAGCCGCAGCACAGTGGGCGCACATGTCCTGCGCCTGATGGACGATGTCGGCCTGGCCCGGGCATTTGTACGCAAGTATCCGCACGAGTTTTCCGGCGGCCAGCGCCAGCGCATCGCAATCGGCCGGGCACTGGCCACCCATCCGGACTTCGTGGTCGCGGATGAACCCGTATCGGCACTGGATGTCACGATTCAGGCGCAAATACTGGAGCTGATGCGGGAGTTGGGCCGGGAGTACGGCCTCACGATGCTGTTTATTTCACACGACTTATCCGTGGTGCGCCAACTGGCGGACCGTATCGTGGTACTGCACAAAGGAAAGATTGTGGAGCAGGCTGGCACCGAGGACCTGTTCGAACGCCCGCAGCAACCCTATACACAACAGTTACTGCGATCCATCCCCGGAAGGGCACTCCTGGAGAGGGTCTCACCCGACAGTGATACTACTGGCACCTGAGCGACAGCGCCGCAACGGCGTTTTTTACTGCGTCGGGTAGATTTCCATCCAGTGGTACAGCATCAGGTCACCCAGTTTATTGCGCTGCTCGATCGACAGTTTTTGTTTGTTCGCCAGCAGTAAACCCCGGACGCAGAGGGTCTGTACCGGCGCATGCGGTTCCGGCATCGCCAGTTTCATGGTGCGATAAATCCTGTCCCCGTTCCACATCCCCTGCAGGAACAGCTCATCGTTCAACTCGACGAAGCGAACGCGATCGCTGTGTGCCAGTGCGTAATCCACTTCCTGCGAATGGGAGCGCGGCCTGTGCACCACCATCACCGCATCCACGGGACCATCCGGGGAGTTCAACTGCTCCATCGCAGCCATGGTATCGCCGTAGCTGACATCGATATCTGCCATGGCCGGTATCTCGCTCACCATGTAGTTGAACGTCACCGCAACACCGCTGCTGGGACTGGCAATACCGAGGCGTAAATCGCTGGCGTCGTGAAAATCTTTTTCGTTGCGGATGCCGCTGTCCACTCCGGCCATGATGAAGACACACTCCTGCCCGATACTCTCCAGCAAATCGAGCTTCTCAATCTGTCCGCGGTGCTGATCAAGGTAATACTGCGCCGCATCCGCCTGGGCGAAGGCCAGGTTCACCGGGCTATTTTCATCGAGCAACTTCTCAAGGTTTTCCAGGGAACCGCTGCTGGGCAGGATGTCCACCGCCAGATCTGCTCTTGCCGCTGCGACAGACTGCATACGGTTCGCGGCGTTCCAGTAGCCACCGCCCTCGGCACCGGAGCTGAGGACGACAGGGGGCTGGGGTTCTTCGGTGGCGGGCTCACCGGCGAAAACGGCTATCGCTGGACCGAAGGTGAAAAGGCAAATCAGTGAAGTCAGGTGCAGTAAACGATGCATAAGCTTTCCAGCAGAGGGAGGCGGGTGTCGTTCAGGCTAGCAGGCACCGGGTGCCGGTGGAAGTGCAAGGCGAGGCTTATTACACCAGAACAGGTTCTGCACAACCGCGCTCACCCAGCTTGCTTTTTATCCACTGCAGTCGGTCTCAGCGCTTCCTGGCAAGGCAACAGTCCGGAATTGACCAACCGGATATACACTTCCAACTGGGTAGATGCCTCCAGCTCTTCCGGGAACGGCCCGACAGTTTCACCTTCACGAGTTTTGAAAAACCAGCCACCATTGTCCTGAAACATCCTGCTTGTACGGTATCTGGCGTCTGTGCTGCGAGTGTCTAACTGTGCCATTGTGAGCGCTCCGGAACTCTCTCCTGTTTTCTTTTAAATACTATAGACGCGACATGACAGAACTAAAGCGCGAACTGTGAGACAGGTCGCAGAACCCGCAATATTACCGATATGGGTTATTGTCCGTAAGGCGGGCATGCGACACCGGGCGGCGAGAATTACTCTGCCCAAAAGTATCCTTTCTTATACTCTTGAGATACACATTGTAATTGGACAGTATAGTCTATTGGCTGCGCTTTGATCTCGCCTCCCGGAATGACCTGGCTTTCCAGATCATTGCTCGAAGAAAACAGTGCGGCACGCGACAGACATCAGGGAATGGATAACGATGAGCTATAACTACGACCCAGAACTGGCAGAAATGCTGGAGTTTCTGCCGGACACTACACTGACGATCAGCAATCCCCAGCAGGCCAGGGCAAGCTTTTCGGAACTGGTCGCATCCATGAGCTCAGATCTCGACGACAGTGGCGTTACCGTCGAGAACCGGTTGATTGCGGGCCCGGCAGGCGCGCCCGATGTCCCCGTGCGTATCTACACCCCCGACGGAGTCAGTGAAGCTGTACCTGGAATATTGCAAATTCATGGTGGCGGCTTTGTTATCGGCAACCTCGACGGCGAGCAGGGTACCTGCTTCGCGCTCTGTCGCGAGCTGGGCGTGGTGATCATCTCTGTCGGCTACCGCCTCGCGCCCGAGACACCCTACCCCGGTGCACTGGAAGACTGCTATGCGGCGCTGCAATGGGCCAGTAGCAACAGCGCCGAGTTACAGGTCGACCCGGCACGCCTGGCAGTATTCGGACTGAGTGCCGGCGGCGGCCTTGCAGCCGCGGTCGCACTGTTGGCAAGAGACCGCAACGGCCCGCAGATCTGTTTTCAGTACCTGGGCATCCCCGAACTGGACGACCGGCTGCAAACCGCCAGCATGCGGCAGTTTGTCGATACACCCATGTGGAACCGACCCAATGCCGAACTGAGCTGGGACTTTTACCTCGGCGACCAGTACCAGCGCGGTGCGGATGATGTGCCCTATCACGCGGCCCCTGCCCGGGCCGAGGATTTATCGGACCTGCCGCCGGCATATATCAACACCATGGAGTTCGACCCGCTGCGCGATGAAGGCGTGGAGTACGCACTGAAACTGATGCGGGCCGGTGTCGCCACCGAACTGCACAGCTTCCCCGGCACGTTCCACGGCTCCAGCCTTTTTACCAGCGCCCAGGTCAGCCGGCGCGAATCCAGGGAAATGTTCGCCGTACTGCGGCGCGCACTGCAAATACAAGACTGAATACCCGAAAACAAAATCTTACATCTGGAGACACTATGACAACCGATGCGCTGCGACACCAACCTCTGATGCCCCACCTGCTGATTGATGGCCTCAACCGTTACAATGATGAACCCTGCCTGTTTCTGGGCGACAAAGTGGCCAGCTACAAGGATGTACGCGAAAGTGCCAGCCAGATGGTGCAGGCGCTGCAATCCAAAGGTATGGGCGTGGGTAGCAGGGTAGCGATTATCTCTGCGAACCGGCCGGAAGTGCTGGCAAACATCGCAGCGATGCAACTCACCGGTTGCATCGGTACACCGCTGCATCCACTGGGCTCGCTCGACGACCACGCCTATGTGCTTGAAGCCGCTGAAATCGAAACACTGATATTTGATGCCTCAGTGTTCGCGGAACTGGCAGGGCAACTGAAGGAGCGAGTCCCGGGGCTGAAAAACCTGCTCGGCTTCGGCCCCAATGCGATAGGCGATGACTACCTGGCGCTGGCGGCGACATTCACGCCGAAACCGCTGGTGGCGCCGGACGTCCTCCCCGACGACATCTCCTCCGTCAACTTCACCGGTGGCACCACGGGCAAGCCCAAAGGTGTGATGAGCACCTACAGCGTCACCTCAGCGATGACACAGATCCAACTCGCCGAGTGGGAATTTCCCGAGGAAATACGCATGCTGATGGCAACCCCGTTGTCTCACGCCGCAGCGGCCTTCTTCATTCCTGTGCTGCAAAAGGGCGGCGCTTTTTACGTAATGCAGGGTTTCAGCCCCGACGAGTTTTTCGACATGGTCGAAAAACACCGGATCACCTGTACCATGCTGGTGCCGGTGATGCTGTACTTCCTGCTGGATTCACCGCGCTCTGCCACGGCTGACATGTCCAGCATGGAAACCATATTTTACGGCGCCTCACCAATGAGCCCGGCACGGCTGGAGGAGGGGATAAAAAAATGGGGGCAAATCTTCTACCAGTTCTTCGGACAATCCGAGTGCCCCATGGTTATCGCCAATATGCGCAAGAAGGATCATGACCTGTCCAAGCCCCAGCGACTGTCGTCCTGTGGCCGTCCCACTCCCTGGGTTCACATGAGCCTGCGCGACCCCGAGGGCAACGAAGTTGCACCCGGCGAGGCGGGCGAAATCTGCATTCGCGGCCCACTGGTCATGAGGGGATACAAGGACATGCCGGAGCAAACGGCAGAGGCTTTCGCGGGCGGCTGGCTTCACACCGGCGATGTCGGCAAGCTGGATGAGGACGGATTCCTCTATATTGTGGATCGCACCAAGGACATGATCGTCACCGGTGGCTTCAATGTGTTCCCGCGCGAGGTGGAGGATGTGTTGACCACCCACGAGGCCGTAGGCCAGGTCGTTGTTATCGGCGTTCCCGATGACCATTGGGGCGAGGCGGTCAAAGCGGTGGTTGTACTCAAGCCCGGCTTTGAAGCCAGCGACGAACTGGTCGCCTCGATGCAGGCGCTGGTCAAGAGCGCCAAGGGCTCGGTGCAGTCTCCCAAGTCCATCGATTTTGTCGCGGGGATTCCACTGACACCCGTGGGCAAGCCGGATAAAAAGGCGGTCCGGGCGCAGTACTGGGGCGACAGCGAGCGCGGGGTCGGCTAGGGCCGGCTGTCATTCCAGCCGCTAGCGACTACAATAGCACTCAAATCCCCTTTTCTTGATCGAAAATACGGAAGCAGTGCCCATGCTGGAACCCAGTCCCGAGCTGTATCACGGGCTCACCTACCCCTATTCGCGCCGTGCAGACCCGGCGCCCGGTGAGCCAGAAAAAATCGCCGACGGTGTCTACTGGGCCCGCTTCTCGATGCCAATGTCATTGAATCACATCAACTTGTGGTTGCTGGAGGACGGGGACGGCTGGACGGTGGTGGACACCTGTCTCGACATCCCCGGTGCACGCGAGACCTGGGAGCAGTTGTTCAGCGGTTTCATGCAGGGCAAACCTGTCAACCGCGTTATCTGCACGCATATGCACCCCGATCATGTGGGGCTGGCCGGCTGGCTGAGCGAGCGATTCGACTGCGATTTGTGGATGTCGCGCGAGGAATTCCTGATGTGCCGCGCGATGAAAGCCGACACCGGGCGGCAGGCGCCGGATGTGGCAATACGGTTTTACAGGGCCGCCGGTTACGATGACGCACAACTGGATAAGTACCGGCAGAAGTTCGGCAATTTTGGCCGCGCCATTTCGACGCTGCCTGACAGTTTCCGCCGGCTGGTTGACCGGGAAACCATTACCATCGGCGATCGCTACTGGCAGGTCATCATCGGCAGTGGTCACTCACCCGAACACGCGACGCTTTACTGCCCGGCTCTAAAGCTGCTGATTTCCGGTGACCAGGTGCTCCCGCGCATCACACCGAATGTCAGTGTTTTTCCCACCGAGCCGGCGGGAGATCCACTGAACGAGTGGCTGCGCTCCAGTGCCCGATTGCGGGAGATCCTGCCCGACGACCTGCTGGTATTGCCTTCTCATGAGGCACCATTCTATGGATTGCATGTGCGCCTCAACCAGTTAATTGAAGGCCACAAGGACGATCTGTCCAGTCTTTTTGATTACCTTGAACAGCCCCGGCGCGTGGTCGACTGCTTTCCCGCCCTGTTCAACCGAGAGCTTGAAGGCGAATCGTTCGGCCTGGCGACAGGTGAGACCCTTGCGCACCTGAACTGCTTGTTGGGCAGGCGCGGTATAACACGTACCACCGATACACAGGGCGTGCACTGGTATCAGCAGAACCCTGCAACATCAGACACTGATTAGCTCCGCAGCAGTGTCACCCGACCCGGCGTCGGGTGGTTGCAGCGCCGGGCCCGTGCTTCAGGGTGCGACGATATTGCGATCGCCCTTGATGAGGCTGCGGAAGCGATCGAGTATGGATTCGAACTTGAAATCCTTGAACTCGCCGGCATCCATAAACAGGCCGTGCTCAGGGCACAGCTCATACCAGATATGCTTTTGCCTGGGGTCGGCAGATTTTTCCATCTCCTTGCCACAGCGCGGGCAGTTGATGTCAGAGTGGCTATCCCATTTCCAACCTTCTTTCGCGTCCCCGGTGTCGACCATATGCCCGTCCTTAAGGGCCTTGAGCTGGTGAACCTCATCCTCATCAAACCAGAGACCCATGCAATTGGTACAGCGGTCAATGGTAATACCCTCGTGCGTAATTTCCTCCATGCCGTGATGGCACTTGGGACATTGTAGGCTGTGCTGGTCTGCATCATGTTCCATATTCAATAACTCCATCGTAATACGGTCTGTCATTATAGGCCCGATATGGGCGGTTGCCACCTAAATCCTCCGTAAGGAAGCCCCTGCCGCTGCGGATACTATTTTGAAATCTTGTTCAGGATCAGCATCACATTCTCTCGATCCAGCAGCCTTGGCACGGGATACGCGGCTCCCTCCTTGATCGCCAGCGTACAGATGGCCTCAAAGTCTTCGCGTTTGATCACGTCCATCTGATCCGGAATACCCACCTCAGTGCGCAGGTCCTTGACCGCCTGAATGAACCTGTAGGCCAGCGCGCCGGGGGCCTCCCCCACTTTACCGACCCCGATCAGCACAGCCAGTTCCGCCAATCGTTGTTGTGCCTCCTCACTGCAAAACTCCAGCACATGCGGCAACACCAGGGAATTCGCCAGGCCGTGTGGAATGCCATACTTTCCACCCAGTTGGTGAGCAATCGCGTGCACATTGCCCACATTGACCTGATTGATCGCCAAACCCGCGTAGTAGGCGGCCATCGTCATTGCATTGCGCGCATCCAGGTTGCTGCCATCACTGCAGGCATCGGCGAGATGCTCGAAGATCAGTTTGATAGCAAGGCGAGCGTCCTCTAACCGCGTGCCGCGGTCCCACACGCCAATATAGGCTTCAATGCCGTGGGTCAGCGCATCCATGCCGGTGGCGGCGGTAATATGGGGTGGCAGGCCGACGATCAGGTCGGCGTCCAGGGCCACCGCCGTCGGCAGCAGGCTATCCGCCATGATGATGCTCTTCTCGTGTGTCACAACATCGGAAATCACCGCGCCCATGGTGGCCTCCGAACCGGTGCCTGATGTCGTCGGGATCGCGTAGAGCTTGAGTACGGTGTGCTTGATCTTGCCCATGCCCACCCACTCCGTCGGCGAGGCAGTGCTGGTCGCCGCGGCAGCGATAATCTTGGCGGCATCCATGGAAGAGCCACCACCGATGGCCAGCACCACCTCACTTCCGTGGGATCTGGCAACGGCAGCACCCGCTGTCACCTGGTCAAATGTGGGATCTGGAAGCACGCCGTCGTAATAGGCGACATCCACACCCGCCGCCAGCAGGCCGGCGACCGCTTTGTCGACCACGCCCAGGTCGCGCAGGGGCTTGTCCGTCACCACCAGGACTTTTTTCGCGCCGGTATGGACGATGTGTTCACACAACTGGCGGGAACTGCCGCTGCCGGCGAACGCGATATGCCGCAGTGAGGGCGAGAAACGCACCACGACACTCATAATAATCAGCAGCAGCGCGTGTAATTTTTTCCGAAGGTACATTGGCATGGGTTACTCCCTTGAGTGGCAAACGGCTCACATTGGAAATGTCGGGGCAGATACTAGCAAAAAACGGCGGCCGCGCCTTGCGTCAATTTGAACGCTGTTTGGCCGTCGCGGGTGTGCACGCTATCAGTACCGCCGCGATAACCAGCGTTGCCGCCAGTGCCAGCATCACAATATCGTAGCTGCCGGTCTGGTCGAAGACGTAACCGGCCAGTGGTGCGCCGGTGAGCCCGAATGGCAAGAACAGGGGCATCTGGGCGCCTGTCACCTGGCTGATGATAGAGGCGTCGAAATACCGGCTGTTGAGATAGGGGTGCATCGGTATAAACGCGCCATTCGCAGCGCCCAGCAGGATCAGCGCGATAACCACCTGCCAGGTCTCCACGGATAAATACAGCAACAGCAGGCCGGCAACCTGCATCAGCAGCAGGCCAGCCGCCAGCCATTTGACGGCGTTGCGCACAGTATCGCCCTGCCAGGCAAGGCAGCTCTTACCCGCCAGCCCGGCCAGGCCGGAAATCGCGAGAAACCAACCCGCATCTGCCACCGAGTAACCCCTGCCAGTGAAAAACGGTGGAAAGCATATCGTCAGCACGATCATCACATTGAGACCCAGCGCCACGCACAATCCGATCAGCCAGAATGCCCTGATTCGGTAGAAGGCGCCGGCTACCAGCGTTTCAGCACTGCCGACGGTCTCCACCACGCCGCGTGGCGTACCGGCCAGAATCATCATCCACAGCACGACAAGCAGCCCCGCCGCGAGTATCTGCAGTGCCAGTCGCCAGTCAAAGTGGGCCAGCAGGCTGCCGATTAGCGGCGGTAAAGTAATGGCCGCCAGGCTCACACCGATAGCAGCCAGGGCCAGTGCGCGCGCTTCGCGACCGGAATAGAGTTTTACCAGCATGCCGTTGACCACCACTGGGCCGTACATCGACATACCGAGTGAAAAAATGACGAATCCCACCGCGATCCACACCAGTGTCGGCGCCTGGCCGATACCGATCAACGCGAACATGCCGATGGCGGCACCCGCCAGCATGATATTCCGAACAGGCAGCCTGTCCGCCAACTTGCCAATCAGTGCGCCGAGCAAGGCCGGCACCAGCAGTAAGGCGATCGGGCCGGTATTCAGCACAGCGGCACCGACGCCAAACTCTTGTGACAGGGGCTCCACAAAAAAGCCGTAAATACTCATGATGCCGGAGCCGAACGCCATGCAGCACATACCGGTGAGGGCGGGGAGCCAGGTTTTTATTATCTGCATCGTCAGGTCTTATCGGCGCGCCGGCTCGCGATACCGGTTACAGCTTGCTTATCAAGCTAATCGGGGAATGGAACAGAACCTCCCTGTCACAGAGAGGTTCCTGTGCCCGGATCAGTCGCGCTTGGGTCCACCATTGGTACCCGGCCAGCGCGAACCCGAAATGGTATCCGCATACGGCAGGAACTTCTCTGCATCCAGTTGTCCCGCCAGTGTCATCTCACGGTCGAGGAAGGTCGGCCACCAGAGGTAGGATGACAGCTGCTCGCGCATTGGCAGCAACGTGGTCAGGGGATCCCAGGGGCTGTCGCGCAGCGTCAACGTCCCGTCAACTTCCTCGCGCCAGGCGGTGCCGTATTCGCTGCGCACACGCACCACATGTGGCGGAAAATCGAAGCCAGTGGCCGGCCCACCAACGCTGACAGCGCGGGAATACTTCAGCCAGAACTCGTTTTGCTGGAACGGTTCACCCGGATCAGAGGGGCCCTTGGAAAAGCCCTGGAACTCAACAAATGTATAGCCCTGGTGCGTGCAACGCGCTTTAACCTGGGGCCCGAGACGGTAAAATTCGGTGGTGCAGGGATACTTGGGCTGGCCATTGGTTTCCTGGCTGACAAAAATCGCCGACTCCTGATCAATGCCATAGCCCAGCGTGTACTCGCCAGCGACGCCGTTGTAGACAGCATCTACGCTGGTGACGATGCCGTACTCGGGTTCATCGGGCACTGGAAAGTTGTAGATAGTGAGGTTCACGTTCGGCTGCGCGCCGGGCTCGATGCCCGGCGGCAGCAGGGCGGCGATTTTATCCGGGTCAGTCCGATACTGGATCTTCAGCATGGGCCAATTGACGATATCCCCCGGGTTGCCCTGGGGTGCACTCGGTTCATTGCTCATTTTATTTCCCTTATGAATTGTCGTTGCTGGATTACGCACCCACCATATTGGGCACAGGGGTTTCTCGGTTGAGAATCATCTCGGCTCGCGCACGGATCTTGGCGTCTGTTTCCGGCGTTGTAGCCAGCAACCAGAAGGCGTCTTGCTGAAGCCCCTGCACTGCCATTTCTGCCACTTCATCCGGATGAGTGGTTTGCAGTTCGATACCGAACTCCTCGCACATCTTGATCATATCCTCGACAGAGCTGATGCCGGATTCATTACCTTCGACATCTTTTTTCAACTCCTGCGGGCGCACCCGACCGGAGTTGAACAGGCCGGTGTCGACCACGTGGGGGCCCGGGAACAATGCGCTCACTTTAACCGGGCTCTGCGCCGCCTGCACCTGATAGTGCAGGTTTTCGGTGATCGCGTGCACTGCCGCCTTGCTCGCCGTATAGATAGGCTGATCCGGGTAGACCAACAGAGCGCCATTGCCCGAGCCCGTCACCACAAAATGGGCTTCTTCATTGCGCGCGATGAGCCTGGGCATAAATGCGCGGATGGAATTGATCACCCCCCACATATTGACGTTGAGACACCACTGCCAGTCTTTTTCTGAGTAATCCCACATTGCACCGGACTCGCCGGCGCCGATACCGGCGTTGGCAAACACCAGATCGATGCCATCGAACGCGGTCTCGGTTTTGTCCGCCAGTGCACTGAGGCTCTCTACCGAGGTGACATCACAAAATTCGACGATGGCCTCAATATTCTCGGCGGCGAGGTCCGCGCGTATCTGCTCCATCGCGCTCTTGTCGACGTCGCCCACGGCAATTTTTGCACCGCGGCGCCCCAGCGCAAAGGCGAGGGAGCGACCGACACCACTGGCACCGCCTGTGATGACCGCGACCTTATTATTGAAATCCTGCATTGCTACGCTATCTCCCGCTTGTCTTTGGAAGTCAGGTAGAACTGGCGCACCCATTTGCGGAACAGCACCAGCGTCTTGTCTTCCTTGCAGAATACGGGGCGATGCTTGTGCACCTTATTGGCCCAGATCGGGTAGTCATCGCTGAGGCCTGAAATGATCCCTTCCATCACATCATCACCCACAGCGTCTTCGATCTCGCGGCGCACTATCAGCGTCCAGCGCATCATGGTCTCATTGCGATTGATAGGCTGGGCGCTGTTGTACATGATCATTTCGGCGCCGGGCCCATAATTCGTGCGCACCATCGCAAAACCGGGACTGTAGGTTGTGGCATGCAAGTGTCCGGGGTAATCGGCATCGGTCATTTCAGAATGCAGGTGCATGGTGCGCCCGTCTTTATCGATGGTAACGTTGGAATCGGGGACTGCCTTCTGGCCGTGTACGAACTGGAAATGCACCGGGTCGCAGGAGTTCTCACAAATATCCTGCACATGCGCCGGCACCAGGTGTTCGGTATAACGCGGCGACGTCCAGTTGGGATCGCCAAGCTCGGGCAATTCCGGCAGCGGCCACTCGGGGCTGGTATTTTCCGGGTGGAACCAGATATACACCTCTCCGTTTTTTTCCTCGGCATGCCAGGTGCGCAGTCGCGCGCGCTCGGGAATCTCATCACAGTAGGGAATCTCTACACATTTGCCATCGGCGTCATAGCGCCAACCGTGAAACGGGCAGCGGACAGTCTCGCCGACGACGCGGCCCTTGTGGCCGAGGTGTGCACCCAGGTGCGGGCAGAAGGCATCCTGAACAACCGCCAGTCCTGAGCGGGTGCGATAGAGCACAAGTTCCCGATCAAACGCTTGCACGGGCTTGACCTCTCCCACCAGCAGTTCGTGCGATCGGGCAACGGAATACCAACCCATGGGAAACTCCGGGGTGACATTGGTTCTGGATTCACATGCTTCTACGATTGTCATAATACCTCTTTGGAAATGTCATTCCTGTTGCTGGAAGATTCAGTTGAAGAGCGCCGCCGTGGGGCCTATTTCGTCAGCGACAGCCTGCAGGCGCTGCCTATCCAATCCGTAAAATTTGATCGCGTTTTCGCCCAGAATCTTGCGCCCATCCGTTTCGGGGAAATTGCTGAAATTGTCCTTGAAGTACTGCGCGGTATTCGGCCAGCTGCCCTCAGGGTGAGGGAAATCACTGCCCCACATCACTTTCTCGAGGCCCACCTCGTCGCGCATGTCCAGGTCGGGGCGCAACACGCAGGAGGCACCGATGCCGATATTGCGTGCGAAATATTCACTGGGCTTCAGCGACAGGTGCTTGCGGAAATTGCCCAGCTTCGCGGAAATCTGGCCCTCGGTGTAGTGGAAGTCCATCAGGCGCAGCCAGGAAGGCAACATGAACATCGTGCCGCCTTCAACAATCATAGTCTTGAGTTTCGGGAAACGCTCGAACACGCCACCCCAGATCATGAAGGTTAACGGGCGGTACAGCCACCACATCACTTCCGAGACATAAATGCCCATGGCACCGGGCATCTCGTCTCTCTTGTCTTCTACCGGAAACCCGGCGCCGAAGTATTCCGGGTGCGGGGCCGGCCCGGAGTGAAAGTGAACAATCACTTCTAATTCTTCACACACAGCCCAGAAGGGATCGTACTTCACGTGGTGATAGGCATCGTGCTCGCCCCACAAGGTGGGGATCATCACTGCCCTGAGGCCATTCTCAACGCACCATTGCACAGCCTCCACCGCCTGCTGCACATCCCACAACAAGGGAATCGAGGCGACACCGATATGACGGGCGGGATCATTAGCACACCACTCAGCCAGCCAGCGGTTGTGGGCCATAGCGCCAGCCCACTGCAACTCTGGCACCATGTCGCGCGGCGACAGGCCGAGACCCGCACCGAACGGCGGCGTGTTCTTTTCGGTGATACCGTCAGGGAAAATGACCTCGGCGGCGATACCGTCGTTGGCCAACATGTTCAGTCGTTCCTTGTAATCCCAGGCGCCAGTCAGCTCCTGCTTGATCGGTGCGCGCCAGGCATCGTTGATTTCCTTGATCAGGAATGTGGACTCGGCCTTTTCCATCATATCGACGGTGATGGGCACTGCCATATCCATCATCTCGTGATATTTCGATTCCACGTAGGGTTTGTAATCGGCAATGGGCAGACCCGCGTGGCAGTCGGTTGACACCACAATCAAACGTTCAGACATTCTGGCACCTTTAAATTCCTGTTGCTTGAAAAGCAGGCAATAGCTTCCCAAATGAGCAAGCTTGCACATTTGTATACAAAATAGTTTAATGTTTAGTCGAATGCAACAGTGTTACGGAAATTTCATGGACACGGCTGAGGCCCCCGTCGGGCGCCGCGAAAAGCGCAAGCAGGAGATCCGCACTCGCATCGAGGAAGCGGCGTATCAGCTGTTTCGTGAACAGGGTATAGAAGAAACCAGTATCGAACAGATCTGTGTGCAGGCCGACGTCGCCCGCCGCACCTTCTACGGGCATTTTCCGAACAAGCACAGCCTCCTCGGGGGCCTCGGGATATCCCGGCTGTACGACCAGTCTGAACCGATGCTGCGCCTGTTGCTGGCGAACCACCAGACCACGCGCGACCGCCTGGAAGCGATGATCGACTACATTGAATCGAACTTTGCCGGCTACGATGATATCGACCGCCAGCTGATCCTGCTGGCGCCGTCCACCTTTGCCGAGGACTCGGAACGCCAGCGCGAAGTCGGCGACACGGCCATGTCCAGCTTCACGCAATTGATCAGCGCTGGCGTCGCCATCGGCGATGTGCAAACCACATTTTCTGCCGAGATTCTCGCCGCGATGGTGGTCGGCACCCTGAATATGCTCACCACCAGCTGGGCCATGGACAGCAACTACCCCATCTTCGCCAAGCTCGAGGAAGCCCGCGGCATGTTTGAGCACCTGATCTGCAAGGACACCCCTTAAGACCTGTAGCGCCATTGCGACGAGCCCGCGATCGCGTCACCCTGCCCCGCATCCACCACACAAACTGCAACAGATTCGGAGAGCACGCCATGGGACCACTTCAGGGGCTTACTATCATAGAAATTGCAGGGATCGGGCCTGGACCGTTCGCCGCGATGTTATTGGCCGATATGGGCGCCAACGTCATTCGCGTGGAACGCCCCGGCGGCAGCGTGTTTGCCGCTGCACACAACCCGAGGCTGGACTTTCTCAACCGCAACAAGCGCTGTATCAGCATCGACCTGAAGCATGCAGAGGGTATCGATACGGTGCTGACGCTGCTGGAGCAGGCGGACGCCCTGCTGGAGGGAAATCGGCCCGGCGTGATGGAGCGGCTGGGGCTGGGCCCCGAGGTCTGCCTGGCGCGCAATCCAGCGCTGGTGTACGGCCGCATGACCGGGTGGGGCCAGCAGGGCCCGATGGCTCGCGCTGCCGGCCACGATATTAACTACATCGCGCTGTCCGGTGCACTGCACCCGATCGGGCGCGCCGGCGAGAAACCCGCGATACCGTTAAACCTGGTGGGCGACTTCGGCGGCGGCGGACTGATGCTGGCCTACGGCATGGTGTGCGCCCTGCTGGAGACCAGGACTTCCGGCAAGGGACAGGTTGTCGATGCCGCGATGATCGACGGCGCGGCCACGCTGATGGCCAGCACGTTCGCGGCTCACCAGGTGGGCTTCTGGACCGATGAGCGCGGCACCAACCTGCTCGACTCGGGCGCACACTTCTATGAAGTCTACGAAACCGCCGATGGCAAATACATTTCGCTGGGATCGATCGAACCCCAGTTTTACGCCGCGCTGCTACAAAAGCTGGGCGATGATGCGAGACACTTCGAAAACCAGTTCGACATGGAGAACTGGCCTGCGATGAAAGAGCGCATGAGCGCTATCATCAAACGCAAAACCCGGGATGAATGGGATGCGATATTCGACGATGCGGACGTTTGTTACGCGCCGGTGCTGTCGATGAGCGAGGTGCGACATCACCCTCACCACCAGGCACGAGGCACCTTTCTGGACGATGGCGAGGTATGGCAACCGGCGCCGGCACCGCGCTTCAGCCGCACACAGGCGGAGGTTCACTGCATCGCAGCCAATATCGGCGAACACAGCGAGGATATAATGCGCGAGTTTGGCTTTAGCGAGGAGCAAATTGCGGCCCGTATCGAAAGTGGCGCTGTCCATCGCCATTTGCCCTAGGCTAGACTAGAGTCTGCTGCATCGCATGGATTCGGCCGATGAGTGCCATGCGGCAACCAGAAAAGGACGTACCGGAATGAGCGAACCGACCCCAGCCCCCGATCAGTGCCGCCACGTGGCAGTTGATCCCGAGAGCCACCGCCTGAGCATTGAACTCGGCCCGGTACCGACACCGCGTGCCGACGAGGTACTGATAAAAGTCCATTCCGCCGGGCTCAATCGCGCCGACCTGCTGCAACGCAAGGGGTTGTATCCGCCGCCGGAGGATGCCTCGCCTGTGATGGGCTTGGAAGTTGCCGGGACTGTGCAGGCGCTGGGCGAGCAGGTCACGAACTGGCAGGTGGGAGATCGCATCTGCGCACTGACCCACGGGGGCGGTTACGCCGAGTACGCGGTGGCTCCCATCGGGCAGTGCATGCCCATTCCCACCGGGTTCAGCAAGGCCGAGGCGGCCGCGCTGCCAGAGGCACTGCTGACAGTGTGGCACAACCTGTTCCAGCGGGCCGGCCTGCAGTCGGGCGAGCGCGTGCTGATACACGGGGGCGCCAGCGGTATCGGCACCCTGGCGGTGATGATGTGTTCTGCAATGGGTGCCAAGGTTTACACCACAGCCGGCACTATCGAGAAGTGCCGCGCACTGGAAGCCCACGGCGCTACCTGTGCAATCAACTACAAAACAGAGGACTTCGAAGAAGTACTCACCGGCCTGGGATTCAACAACAAGATCGATGTCATCCTCGACATGATCGGTGGTGATTACATCCAGAAAAACCTCAACCTGGCAGCCCCCGAGGGCCGTATCGTCAATATCGCCTACATGAGAGGCTTCAAGGCCGAGGTCAATTTCGCCCCCCTGCTGATGAAGCGCATTACAATGACCGGCTCCACACTGCGTGCGCAGACCTTCGCGCAGAAAGCTGTGATGGTCGACGAGATCCTGTCGCACGTGTACCCACTGCTGAACAGTGGGCAAATCAAACCGTTGATCGACAGCATCTATCCTCTGGATCAGGTCGAGCAGGCACACGGCCATATGCAAAGCGGCCAACATATGGGCAAGATCATCCTGAAGATGTAGCTGTTCTTAATCGTTATTCATCTATCAATCCAGGCCTTTGTAACGAAAAAACATTAACAAATTCCTCGGCTTGTGCTGTCAGATCAAAAGGTTACTAAAAAGCTGCTTCTTACCTGCTTTTTATGCGCTCCTGCGCTAACGGCACCGGGGAATATTCCACAAAAAGATAAAAATCATCACACGCATGGCGTGTGAAACCGCCAGTGCTATACTCAATATGACTATTTATGTACAGCATCCTCAACCTATTCAAGCCTGACAGGGGAACGCCGCATGAAACGCCACTACTTTATCAGTGAAGATCTGGACGAGCTCAAGGTCATCGAACAAGAACTTGAGCAGTCCGGTGTCATCACACCGCAAATCCATGTGCTAAGCGAAGATGACGCCGGCGTAAAGACACACCGTCTCAACGCCGTCGAAGCCGTACTGCGTAAAAATGTGGTCGGCGGTACAGAGCGCGGTGCGCTCATCGGTGCCATTGGCGCCGCACTCATACTGGCGGCGGCATGGGCCACTGGCATTGCCGCAACCATCAGCTGGGTGCCGCCTGTGTTCCTCGCGGTGATCGTGCTCGGTTTCTGTACCTGGGAGGGCGGACTGATCGGAATACAGGAACCACACGCTGATTTCATTCGCTTCCGCGACAGCCTGAAAGCGGGCAAACACATCCTGGCGGTAGACATCGGTGCTTCCCAGGAGCACATACTCCACAAAATCACCAGCGAACACCCAGGATTATCGCCTGCTGGAGAAGGGCCTGCAGCCCCTGGCTGGTTTGTGGGCTTGCGTGGCAAATTCGAGCAAATGATGAAGGGCACAGCCTGGCGCCATCAATAAGATAGCTCACATGTAAAAAGCGCCAGGCCGAAGTACTGCCTGATACTCAAGATCGCCCACTGGGATCACACCTACAGACCGGCCTGCAACGTTGGCGCAGCTCGCAGCTGCACACTAACCTCCCATCAACAGGGAATCTGACCATGCCCGATAACGCGAGCTCTGCCACCGCGATCGATTACTACACCGACATTCTGTGCGTATGGGCCTGGATAGCCCAGCCCAGGCTTGAGGAGTTGCAGCGACAGTGGGGCGGGGCAATTGAGGTGCGCCATCGTTACGTGGATATTTTTGGTGACGCTCACCACAAAATTTTACAGCGGTGGGGAGCCGACGACGGGTTCGCGCAATTCGCCGAACACGTCGAACATTCGGCACAGCCCTATTCGGACGCGCCCCTGCACAGCGATATCTGGACCAGCGTCAGACCCCGGTCATCGCAGCTGGCCCACATCCTGCTGAAAGCGGCGAACATCGTGAGCGGTCACGCGGCAGCCGAGGATTTGGCCCTGCACATTCGCCGCGCTTTTTTCGTGGAGGGCCAGGACATAGGCGACCTCGGATTATTGCTGGACCTCGCCCGGCAACGGGATCTGGACATCCCGGCGCTGGAATCGACCATTGACAATGGTAAGGCAGTGGCCGCGCTGAGCACCGACCAGAAAAATGCGCTCGACCTCGGCGTCAGGGGTAGCCCGACCTGGGTGCTGAACGACGGTCGACAAATACTGTACGGCAACGTCGGTTATCGCATTCTGAACGCCAATATAGAGGAGCTGCTGAAACGACCCGGGGCAGAGGCCAGTTGGTGCTAGGTCTGTCGCCGAAGACCTGTCACCGCATCGGGGCACCGCAGCGATGGTTTTCCCGCACCGCTCCTTGCTCTGACAGTAGCCGCATACGATAATCCACAGGGTTACACCGGGGACCGGTTTTCGCACAGCAGGCGAAAAAACGAGGAATGGCAATCAATGGAGAGCCGATATGGAGTACAACCCTGACATTCACAGTATAGAGTGCCCGAAGTGTGGCCACGGCATGGAAGAGATCTCCTACGGCGCTGATGTGCTGATAGATCGCTGTAGCAATTGCCAGGGAATGTGGTTCGATAAGGGAGAAGCAGACCTACTCAAGGGTAAATGGATGGGTGAGGCCCTGGACACTGGCGATCCCGATGAGGGCAAGAAATGGGACGCCGTTGACGACGCCGCCTGCCCACGCTGCGGTAAAGACATGGAAAAGGTCGCCGACCCTGACCAACCGCATATCTGGTATGAGGTGTGTAAGGAGCACGGAATGTTCATGGACGCCGGCGAGTTCACCGACTACAAGAACGAAACGCTGACAGACTGGTTCCGCAGCCTGATCAAGGGTCTGGGCTGACTGACGGCAGCAGTGAATGCTCCCGGAAATAGAGCTCACGCTGCCAGCTCGCCAGAACGAACCTCCCTGCTACCAGGTATAGCCGACGCGAAACCTGTATGTTTGATCCAATGAATCCACGTCGTCGACCGCGCCTGAATCGTACTCAAGCAGCACCTCTATCGCAGCTTCAATACTCCAAAGCAGCGGGTATGACAGACCAAATGTGGAATTTACGATAACATCCGAAGTGTCTTTGAGGTTCCAGATACCCATCTGGTTGAAGTAGAGCGAGGAATTTCCACCGAGGTAATCGCTCGTGGCGCTGAGACTCCAGTTGCTCGCGCCGTAATCGTCATCCTCGGCGAGGTTGAACTCCTCGGTGACATAGGAGAAACCCAGCTCGCCCTGCAGGGCGAAAATCGGCTCGTCGTAAAACTGACGACCGAAGTATGGGCCAATCAGGTAGCGAAGATCGAGATCCTGGAACTTGTCTTTTTCCGCCTGCGCCAGCACACCCACGTAATTGGGATCTTCGAGAAAATAGTCGTATTTGCCACTGACGCGCCAATTGTCGGCTGTCTTGGTGCCATCGGCTTCATCGCTCTCACCATTGGCCTGCAAGGTATAGCGATCACGCTTGCTGCGCCATTTGGTTTCAAGCCTGTAATCCATCTCGTCGGTGTCGGTGTTCCCGCGCTGCCTCACCAGTGCGACGCCGATACTGCCTGTCCAGCGATATCCCTCACCCAACTCCCAAGGGTCGGGATTGATAATGGCCAGATTGTCCAGCGGGAAACTCTGCCCCGGTTCTGACAGCACCACTTGCTCCTCTGCAATCACCAGTGTGGAATCCTCGCGCACGGAATCGTCCGTCATCAGCAACACGACCGGGCTCTGGGTATTCACCGTATGGATCTGCTCGAGCGCCACCTTGATCGTGCCGGCGAAATCCGTCTCGATCGTGACCACACCCGATCTGGCACTGGTCACTTCACCCAGTATTCGCGAGCCATTTTTCAGGAGAATTTCATCCGGCGGGGGGGCACTGGACTCGGCCTGGGCAAATGTCGTCACCAACAGGGCCAACAGCCAGGGCAACGACCGAATTTGCAGTAACTTGTCTAACAGCATATTTTTCTACCTTTTCTGGTTTCTATTCTCTCGGTGAGCAACGTTTTGCGGGAAACGCTATGATAAAGAAAAAACCCCTGTGCGATCCAGCGCGCATTGAATTAATCCTGTCAGCGCCGACACTGCGCAACAGACACCTTGAGGCATCACGCATTCCGCCGCGAGCATAGAGATAGCGCCGGGCAAAGCGGTGCTGCTAGACTTGTCCACTATTTTGTAGGGAGAACCACATGGCACAGTACGACTACGACCTGTTTGTTATTGGCGCCGGCTCTGGCGGCGTTCGCGCGGCCCGCATGGCGGCGGGTTTTGGGGCCAATGTTGCGATCGCGGAGGATCGTTACATGGGTGGCACCTGTGTCAATGTCGGCTGTGTCCCCAAAAAACTGTACGTGTACGCCGCCGAGTACGGAAAGGGCTTCAAGGATGCGCGCGGCTTCGGCTGGGACAGCGGTACACCACACTTTGACTGGGCGACGCTGCGAGACAACAAGAAAGCCGAGATTTCACGTCTCAACGGCATCTATCAAAATTTACTGGACGGTGCAGGTGCAGAGGTCCTGAATGGCCGTGCACGTATCATCGATGCCCACACGGTGGCCGTCGGGGAACAACAGTACACTGCCGAAAAACTGCTCATCGCCACTGGCGGCTGGCCACATACTCCCGATTTTCCCGGCAGCGAGCACACCCTCTCCTCGAATGAAATATTTGATCTAGAGGAATTTCCCAAACGGGTTGTGATCGTCGGCGGTGGCTATATCGCCGTGGAGTTTGCCGGTATTTTCAACGGGTTGGGCGCGCAGACCACGCAGCTGTATCGCGGGCCGTTGTTTTTACGCGGTTTCGATACTGACATTCGCGCCCATGCTGCCATGGAAATTGCCAAGAGCGGAGTGGACCTGCGTTTTGAGCTGAATGTGCTGTCGATCAGCCGCGAACCTGACGGCCTGAAACTCGAGTTGACGGACGGCACAGTGCTGCACGCGGACGCGGTGTTGTACGCGACCGGGCGCAAAGCCCACCTCGCGGGACTGGGCCTGGAAAATGTAAATGTGCGCGTAAACGAGCACGGTGCCATTGACGTCGATGAAAACTATTGCACCAGTGAACCGAGTATTTTTGCACTGGGGGATGTCACCGGCGGTGTCGAACTGACTCCGGTAGCGCTGGCCGAGGGCATGGCATTCGCACGCCGTAATTTTGGCGCACAGGAGAAACCGGTCGAGTACGATTTCATTCCCACGGCGGTTTTCTGTCAACCGACCATCGGTACTGTGGGCTTTACCGAGGAGGAGGCACGCGCCCGCTTCCAGGAAATCACTTTATTCAAATCCAGTTTTCGCGCGATGAAGCACACGCTCAGTGGCCGAGACGAAAAATCGTTCATTAAGGTGATTGTAGACGCAAAGACAGACCGCGTGGTCGGTGTGCACATGATGGGCCCCGATGCAGGGGAAATTATACAGGGTATCGCAATTGCCATGCGCGCCGGCGCCACCAAGGCCATTTTCGACTCCACTATCGGCGTCCACCCTACCCTGGCAGAGGAGTTCGTTACGCTGCGAGAGCCCTGGCTGGAAGACTGAGGGTGGAATTCGAACTGTGGCAGCTGTGCCTGATCACCGCCGTCGGCATTGCCGGTGGCTTTTTGAATGTGGTGGCCGGTGGTGGCTCGCTTCTCACCGTTCCGGTAATGGTCTTCCTGGGTGTACCAGGTCCGGTGGCCAACGGCACCAATCGTATCGGCATACTGGCGCAGAACATCACCTCTGTCGTGGCGTTCGCCCGCTCTGGCTTCAAGGATTTTAAACTCAGCCTGAGCCTGTCCGCGTGTGCCCTCCCCGGGGCCGTGGCCGGTGCCCTGTTAGGCGTAAACCTCGACGGTGTGTGGTTTAACAGGGCGCTGGCGCTGATCATGCTGGGAGTGATGGTGGTCATGCACTTCGACCGGAAACCCCAGGATAGGGCAAAAGACTACCAACCCACATCGCGACAGTTACTGCACGGCCATTTACTGATGGTCGGCGTGGGCTTTTGGGGAGGGTTTATCCAACTGGGTGTGGGCTTTATCATCATGCCGGTGCTCAACCGGGTGTTGGGCCTCGACCTCGTGCGAACCAATATGCACAAGGTGTTTATTGTCGCCGTCTACACTGTCGTGGCACTGTCCATTTTCGCCAGCCAACTGGAACTGCTGTGGATAATCGGTATCGCGCTGGCCATTGGCAACTCCATAGGCGGCTACCTGGGCGCACACTTTTCCATGAACAGGGGCGAAGATATGATCCGACGCGTGCTCAACCTGGTTCTTATCGCCTTTGTAATTAAGCTACTATTGGACTTCTAACACTGGAGCAACACGGTGCTATACCATAGCTGATTGTCCACGACGCGCTCATAGCGGCTGCCAAACGTATGATTGAAGTACAATCCCTGACTCGCCTCTACGGAGCAACCACTGCCGTAAAAAACGTGTCTTTCACTATTGGCGACCATGAAATTGTCGGGCTGCTGGGCCACAATGGCGCCGGTAAAACTACAATCATGAGAATGCTCAGCGGCTATCTGGAGCCCTCTGATGGCAGCATACGCATCGATGGTGCCAACCCCGTCGATGATGCACACACCGTACAGCGACATCTGGGCTATTTACCTGAAAACCTCCCTGTCTACCCGCAGATGATGGTTGCCGATTACCTTGATTATGTCGCTACGCTCAAAGGTATACCGTCATCCCAGCGCATGGCCACTGTGCGTGAAGCGATTCTCGCCACAGATCTAACCGAGCGGGCACTGGACCCAATCCGCATTCTCTCGCGCGGCTTCAGGCAGCGTGTCGGTGTCGCCCAGGCAATACTTGGGCAGCCGAGGCTGCTGATTCTGGACGAGCCCACCAACGGTCTCGACCCAAACCAGGCCGAGCATATGCGACGCCTGATCAAGCGTATGGCCCGGCGCACCACCGTTATTATTAGCACGCACATCATGCAGGAAGTCGATGCCGTCTGCGATCGCGTGCTGATGCTGCGCAACGGCAATCTGGCCCTGAACCAGGCGCTGGCAGAGTTGCATAGCAGCAGCGCCCTATGCCTGCGCACCAGTAAGACAGAGCAGCCGCTGGGCGCCTACTTGAAGCGCCTGCCCCAGATCGCATCGCTGGAAGCGTTTGCCACCGATGATGAATCCATGCAGTTCAATCTCCAACTGCACCCCAATGTCGACGCGAATACCGCAGCCAATAATATTGTGCAATGCGTGGTCAAGGCTGGTGCGAAACTGTACCAGTTGCAGGATATCAAACGCGACCTGGAGACAGTCTTTCGTGAGGTCAACCGCGATGGCGACTAATTCTGTCGTGCGTCGCGTCGCACAGAAGGAAGTAAGGCTGTTCTTCTCATCGCCTGTTGCCTGGCTGTTCCTGGCGACATTCGCCGCAGCCACCGGGTTTATTTTTTTCTGGGTAGAATCCTTTTTTGCCCGCAATATCGCCGATGTCCGGCCACTGTTTGAGTGGATGCCAATCGTGCTGATACTCCTGTGTGCGAGTCTGACCATGCGCATGTGGAGTGACGAGCGGCAGCAAGGCACGCTGGAGCACATACTGACCCAGCCGGCCTCACTGTGGCAGTTTGTGCTAGGGAAGTTCTGGGCCTGCCTGGTCCTACTGCTGATTGCCCTGGTCAGCACGCTGCCGCTGCCCTTGACGGTGGCGCTGATTGCAAATCTGGACTGGGGCCCGGTTTTTGGCGGCTATCTGGCAACTGTCTTGCTGGGATCGACCTATCTGGCTATCGGCTTGTTTATTTCTGCCCGCACCGACAACCCCATCGTCAGCCTGATCGGTACCGGGGTGGTATGCACACTGCTCTACCTGGTCGGCAGTGCGACATTTACCGGTTTTTTTGAAGACCGCAATGCAGAGGTTCTGCGTCTGCTGGGCACCGGTGCTCGGTTCGAGAGTATCCACAGGGGAGTCATTGACCTGCGCGATTTGCTTTACTATGCCAGCCTCACCGCGGGCTTCCTGGCCCTCAATGTCTATGTACTGGAAAAAGGCCGATGGGCAAGGCGAGCTGGCACACAGCGTCAGCGACAATGGCGTACCGGCACCCTGTTACTGCTGGGCAACCTGGTACTGGCGAATATCTGGCTGAGCCAACTGGCTGCACAACGGCTTGATTTGACCGAGGGCAAGTTGTTTTCACTGTCGCAGGCAACCCGCAGTGTACTGGATGAAGTAGAGGAACCACTGCTCATACGCGGCTACTTCAGCAGCCAGACCCACTCGCTGCTGGCGCCACTGGTGCCCCATCTGCGCGATCTGTTGCGGGAGTACGAAATCGCAGGCGACGGTAAAGTGAAAGTGGAATTCGTCAATCCGGGCGAGAGTCCGCAGGCAGAGTTAGAGGCCAATACACAGTACGGTATCGCCGCCACACCGTTTCGCATTGCCGATCGACACCAGTCCTCACTGGTCAATGCCTACTTTAATATCCTGGTTTCCTACGGCAGTGAGTATAAAACCCTGGGCTTCGCTGACCTGATAGAGGTTCATGCCTCACCCGACGCCACCGCCGAGGTGAAACTGCGCAACCCCGAGTACGACATAAGCCACGCGATCAAAAAGGTCATATTTGACTATCGCTCGGGCGGCAACCTCTTCGAACGGGTTAATAAACCGGTGGAATTTATCGGCTATGTGTCTGCGGATGCGCTGCTGCCAAAGCCATTGCGCGAGTACAAGCAGGCCATATTGCCGCAGTTGGAGCTGGCACAGCGAAGCTCCGATGGCAAGTTCAGCTTTCGCTTTATAGAGCCGGAAGCGCACGACGCTGCAGTCGCCGCACAGATTGTCGAGCGGTGGGGTTTCCAGCCCATGAGCACACCTGAGGCAGACGCCGAACCGTTTTTCTTCTACCTGACACTGGCAGATTCCCAGCAGGTGGTGAAATTGCCCACCGAGGATTTTAACCCGGCCACTTTCCGGTTGATACTGGACTCCGGTCTCAAGCGATTCGCGCCGGGAATGACCAGGATCGTGGCACTGGCGCTACCTTCTGCAAGCACCCGCCAGACAGACAGCCTGACCTTCGACAACCTGGAGCGCGCCATCGCCAGTGACTACAGTATCCGCATGGAGGATTTATCAGACGGTAGTGTGACACCGGAGGCGGATATTCTGGCGGTAGTAGCCCCGCATAAGCTCGACGAGAAGTCGATCTTTGCCATCGACCAGTTCCTGATGCGCGGGGGCACGGTCGTGCTGGCAACGTCATCGTTCACAGCCGATTTCAGTGGCGGGGACCTCAGATTAAAAGATCGCGACAGCGGACTGCAGCAATGGCTCAGGCACCACGGCCTGGATATTGCGGAAACAGTGGTGCTCGATGAAAACAGCTCAAGCTTTCATGTGCCCACTACCCGCGGTGCCGGCGACTACGAATTCCGTGATGTGCAGTTGATAGAGTACCCGTACTTCCTGGACCTGCGGCAACCCGGACTGTCTCCCGAGCACGCGGCCACCGCCAACCTGCCACAGGTGACCATGGCGTGGGCCTCGCCCATCTCCGTGGAGCGCGGCACTGGCCGGCACGTTTCGGTGTTATTACGAAGCTCCCCACAGGCATGGCTGAGCAATAGCAAGGACGTGATGCCAAAAGTGGATAGCAGCGGCCGCAGCACCTTGCGCCCACCCCCTGCCGAAAATGAGACAGCCCAGTCGCAATCGCACCACTCGATCCAGAATCTGGGCGTGGTCATGGAGGGGCGTTTCACCTCAATGTTCGCCGATGTCAGCAGTCCATCAAATGGCGCTGGCGCCAACGTGAATGCGACGGCGACTCCGGCGGCGCCGTCACGGCCGCGCGGCTTGCTGGAACGCTCACCTGAATCGGCGCGCATTGTACTTTTTTCTTCCAACGATTTTATCAGCGACAAAGTGCTGAACAGCCTCGTCGCGGCGAGTGGTACACAATACCTGGGACCTCTGGATCTGTTCAGAAATACGCTGGATTGGGCACTGCAGGATGAACAACTGCTACAGATTCGCTCCCGCGCTCACTTCAATCGTACCCTGCCGCCAATGGAGCGCCAGGCACAATTATTGATCGAGTATTTCAACTACGGTCTGGCACTGCTATGGCTGGCAGTGCTCGCTCTGATCACCTGGCTACAGCGCGTGCTACTGCGACAGCGATATCGAAAAGGGCTGAATAGATGAAGCACTGGATACCCGCGCTGATGGTTGTGCTGGTGATTCAGTGCGCCATCGTCGCAACCGTGTTCTGGCCTCAGCAATCGTCGCCAGAGCGTGACGCCAAACAGGTCTTTGCACCCTTCCCCACCAGCGCGATCGATGAACTGCATATCGGGGATCAGTTCGACAACGAGGTGGTACTTGTTCGCTCAGGGAAGCAGTGGCTGCTGCCTGAACTTGAGAACCTGCCGGCTGAGGCGACAAAGATTGATGCCCTGTTGCAACACCTGACCAGCCAACCGGAAAGCTGGCCCGTCGCCGATTCCCCCGCTGCGCGTCAACGCTTTCAGGTTGCCGATTACTACTATCAGAAACGCCTGCAGCTATACTCTGGCGGCCAGCATCTGGCTACAATTTATTTCGGTACCTCGCCGGGCTTTCGCAAGGTACATGCGCGCAACGACGAGCAGGATGCCATTTACAGCATCGCCTTCGATGCCGTCGAGGTTCCCGCTGTCAGCAACGCCTGGCTTGACACCCAACTGCTGCAAATCCGCGCGCCGGTGCGA
>TARA_R110002072_G_scaffold38314_27_pt1 | contig 28089 bp, 24 predicted proteins | sample TARA_R110002072 | Tara Oceans TARA_R110002072 (sample SAMEA4397118) | marine metagenome | biome: Polar Biome; feature: [SRF] surface water layer (ENVO:00010504); material: water (ENVO:00002006), including particulate matter (ENVO:01000060) such as... | depth 5 m | reverse complement strand
AGGCGGTCTTCCTGCAGGATCAGCGGAACACTCATCGTTTCTCTCCCTCGCGCAGTTCCCACCTGCCCCGCGATTGCCGCGACCAAGGCCGTATGGTAACCGGTGTCAGTACACGTTCTGCTTGGCTTCGATCGGCAAATCAACCCCGTACCCTCAGGGAGGCAATGCTGCACATGACAGGCAAAGAGACCTCGGTTGGCACGCCCTCCGCATGGCAGTCGCATATCGACGACACGGTCGCAGTCGCTATCCAAGAACTTGCTGTCGGCGATGAAGTCGTGGTGACCGGCACCGCCTACCGCTTGCGCGAAGCGATTCCCGCCGGTCACAAGTTCGCGCTTCGCGACCACGCGGCCGGTGAAGCCGTCATCCGCTACGGCGAGCCGATTGGACTCGCGTCAAAAGCGATCGAGGCGGGCTGTCACGTCCATTCGCACAATCTGAAGACCGCTCTCGCGGGCGAGCTCGAATATGGAGCCTTCCGGCCAGCAACTTCACACGCGGAGGCTGCATCGCTCGGCAGTTGGCAAGGGTATCCACGACCCGACGGCCGGCTGGCCACGCGCAACGAGATCTGGCTCCTGCCTACGGTCGGCTGCGTCGCGCCGCTGGTCGAGATGGTCGCGCGCGAGGCCGATGCGCTCCATGCGGGCAAGGTGGATGGCGTGGTCGGCTTCGGCCATCCGCATGGCTGCTCGCAACTTGGCGACGATCTGGCCGGAACACGCGCGGTGCTGGCCGCCTTGTGCGACAATCCCAACGCGGGTGGCGTCGTGCTGGTGGGCCTGGGCTGCGAGAGCAACCAGCTGGACGCGCTGATCGAATGCGTGCCGCAACGCAGCCGGTCCAAGCTGCGGGTGATGCGCGCGCAGGATCCGGGAGACGAGCGGGAGCGCCTGCTCGCATTGATCGCCGAACTGGCCGAGGAAGTAGGCGATGCTGCGCGCATCGAGGCGCCGGCGAGCGCGCTGGCGGTGGGGCTTAAATGCGGCGGGTCCGATTCGCTTTCCGGACTAACCGCCAATCCCCTGCTGGGCCGCTTCAGCGACCACTTGGGGGCCAGCGGCGGGCGGCTGATCCTGACCGAAATCCCCGAAATCTTCGGCGCGGAGAACACGCTGTTCGCGCGTGCCACGTCGAGCGCGGTGCACCGCGAGGCGGTCACACTGCTCAACCGGTTCAAACGCTATTTCCTCGATCAGGGGCAACCGGTTTCGAAGAATCCCTCGCCCGGCAATATCGCGGGTGGCATCACCACTCTTGAGGAAAAATCGCTCGGCGCAGTGCAGAAAGGAGGCCGGCTCCCATTGGTTGATGTGATCGATTATGGCGAACAGGCCGCCCTGCCCGGTCTTACCCTGCTCGAAGCACCGGGCAACGACGCGGTGTCCTCCACCGCGCTTGCCGCCGCCGGGGCAACGCTGATCCTGTTCACGACCGGTCGCGGAACGCCGCTCGGCTTCCCGGTGCCGACGGTAAAGGTCTCGTCCAACTCGCGGCTCGCGCGCGACAAGGCCGGATGGATCGATTTCGACGCAGGGCGCATGCTCGGCGAAGGAGCCGACGCGATCGTCGAGGACTTCTCGCGCTATCTGCTTTCGGTCGCCAGCGGGGAAAGCACGCGCGCCGAATGTGCCGGGCAGCGCGTGATCTCGATCTGGAAACGTGGCGTGACGCTCTGACCCGTCACTTCCACAGGCTGGGCAGCCAGAGCGACAATGCCGGGATGTAGGTCGTCAGGACCAGCGCGCCGAGCAGCGTGAGGTAGAAGGGCCAGATCGTCTTCACCAGCGAGGTGACCGGGATCTTCCCCACGGCGGAACCGACGAACAGCACCGATCCCACCGGCGGCGTGACCAGCCCGATCCCCAGATTGAGCATCATGATGATGCCGAAATGGACCGGGTCCACGCCCACGCCCATCGCCACTGGCAAAAAGATCGGCGTGGTGATCACGATCAGCGGTGCCATGTCCATGAAGGTGCCCAGCGCCAGCAGCATCAGGTTGATGATCAGCAGCGTCATGATCGGGTTGTCAGTCATCACCCCGATTAGCGCGGCCAGCGCGGCGGGCACTTCCAGCAAGGCGAGCGCGAAGCCGAAGGCGGTGGCGGCAGCGATGATGAACAGCACCATGGCCGCCGTGCGCACCGACTTCGCGGCGGCTTCCCACGTGCCTTTCCAGCCGAGGCTGCGATAGACCAGCGTGCCAATCAGGATGGTGTAGATCACCGCCACCGCAGAGCTTTCGGTGGGCGTGAAGAAACCGCTGAGAATGCCGCCCATGATGATGACAGCGGTCATCAGGCCGGGAATGGCAAAGGCGGCGGCCCGCGCGAATTCGCGCCACCCCGGGAAGCGCCCGGTAGGAAGATTGCGTCGCTTGGCCACCAGCCAGGCCACGAGCATCAGCAGGAAGCCGGTCAGCAGTCCGGGGACGACGCCCGCCAGGAACAGGTCGCCGATCGAGACCCCGATGCCCGATGCGGCGGAATAGATGATCATGTTGTGCGAAGGCGGGATCAGCAGCCCGACGATCGCGGCGGTGACCGTCACATTGACCGAATAATCGGCGGGATAGCCCTTGTCCTTCATGAGGGGGACCATGCTCGATCCGATGGCCGATGCGCTGGCGATGGCCGAGCCCGAAACCGCGCCGAACATCATCGATGCCCCGACGTTTACGATCCCGAGCCCACCGGTCACGCGCCCGATCGCCGCGTCGGCGACGCGAACCAGCCGGTCCGCAATCCCGGCGCGGTACATCAGGTCGCCCGCGAAAATAAAGAAGGGGATGGCCATCAGGGTGAACACACTGATCCCCGCTGCGACCCGCTGCACCGCCACGATCGGCGGAATGCCCATCGCCACGAAGCAGGCGAGCGATGCGGCGAGCAGCGAAAAGGCGACCGGCACGCCGATGACGAGCAATAGGAACAACACGCCGAACAGGACCAGCAGTTCCATCAGGCGGCCCTCGCTTCGTCTTCGGCGGGCTGAGGGTGGCGACCGGTCAGCAACTGGGGCAGCGCGAACAGCGCCATCAGAAGGCCCGAAACCGGCAGCGGGATATAGGCGACCGAGCGGCTGACGCCCAGCGAGGGCACCACATTGCCGCGCACCGCCCAGCATAGCTGTGCGCCATAGACCAGCAGCACGATCCCGATCAGCACGATCACCCCTGCGACCACGCGCAGCAGCGGCCGCGCCCGTTCGCCCAGCTTTTCCTCGATCAGCGCGATGCGGATGTGGAAGCCCTCATAGACACCGGCGGCTGCGGCGAACATGACGTACCAGATCATCAGGATCAGCGATGCCTGCTCGGTCCACGAAGGGCTGGAATCGAGCACGAACCGGCCGAACACCTGCCAGCCGATGATTGCCGTCATGGCGATCAGGCCGATCGAACCGAAGCCGATCAGCCAGCGGGAAACCCTCGCGGCCATCATCCGCCCTCTCCCATTGCCAATATCTGTTGGACCACCGCCTGCTGCGCGGGGGTGGTGATGAATTCGTCCCAGATCGGGCGCATCAGCGCCGCGAAGGGGGCATTGTCGACAACGTTGACCGCCACCTCGGACGCCGCGACTGCCTGCCTCGCCTCCTCTACGCGCGCATCCCAGAACCGGCGCATCACCACAACGGATGCCTTGGCCGCCTCGCGAACCAGTTGCCGGTCTTCGGGCGACAGCTTTTCGAAGCTCGACTTGCTCATCACCAGCATCTCGGGCGTGAGCAGGTGCTGGGTCAGGCTGAGGAAGTTTGCCACCTCGTAATGCCGTTCGCCCACGAAGGTCGGCCAGTTGTTCTCAGCCCCGTCGATCACGCCCTGCGCCAGTGACTGGTAAATTTCGCCGAACGGAATCGGCACGGCATTGGCGCCCAGCGCGTTGACCATGGCGATGTAGAGGTCCGAAGCCGGCACCCGGATCTTCAGCCCCTTCATGTCCTGCGGCGAGGTGATCGGCCGCTGCACATTGTAGAAGCTGCGGGCCCCGGAATCGTAAATCGCCAAGCCGATCAGGTCGTGCGGCTCCATGGAAGCCAGCACCACGTCGCCGACCTCGCTGTCGACCACGCGGCGCATGTGCTCGACCGAGTTGAACACGAAGGGCAGCGAAAAGGGAATCGTCATCGGCTCCATCGAATTGAGCGGAGCGAAATTGACGCGGGTGAAATCGATCCCGCCGAAGCTGGCGATTTCCAGCGTGTCGGTCTCGCTGCCCAACTGGCCGCCCGCGAACACCTTGATGTCCAATCGGCCGCCGGTGCGCTGCGAGAGGTAGTCGCCCATGAATTCGACCGCGCGCACGGTCGGGTAATCGCCCGGATGAGCGTCGGCTCCGGTTAGCACGCCGGACATCATCGGCTTGCAGGCGGGCAAGCTCAGGACGGTCGCAAGCGCCGCCCCGCCCGCGATGAACGACCGCCGCGAGACCGGCAGTTTCGATCTAACCGAGTTCATGAAGCGACCCGTTCCTCATCCCTACGTCTCAAGCGCGGTGAAACTGAAGTCGCGGAACTTCGCCGATCCGGGACCCGCTGCATAGAGCCCGGGCCGCAACATCAGGAAGTCGCCGCGCACGTTGTGGTGATATCCCGACACTTCCATCCCACGATCGAAGCGCTGCCAGGTCCGCCCGCCGTCGCCGCTGGTGTCGTAGGTGACGATATGACGCCGATTGGTCACGCGCATCCGCATCCGCCCGCCATGCGGATTGGCAGGCCGCGCGCGTTCCCGGCCATATTGATGCGTCACGAAGTGGCTCTCGTCGAAGCCGAGCCCGCAATAGAGCTTGTCGTCGTAGAACAGGATCAGCCCGGCGCGTCCGCCCGGTGCGATCTCGATGTCGCATTCGAACCGGTAGGATCGGTCGCCTGCGGTCAGCAGCAAGGGCGAGCCGCTCGACGGCGCTTCCCCCTTGCCCGCCAGTTCGAGTACGTCGCCGCCACTTTTGATGCGCCGAGCTTCATTGTCTGCGGGCTTGAAGAACGCCCACTTGCTGCCCAGCGCCAGAGGGGCCGAGAAGTCTTCCGAGAGCGGCATCCCGTGGGGCCCCGCCGTGCCGCCTTTCGGCTTGGTCATCGGCTGCGACAGATCGCCGCCGATCATGCGAAACCACCCGTCCGGCGTGAACTCGACCGGATCGAGCAGGCACTGCCGGCCAAGCGTCCAGTAGCCGTTCTCGTAGCCATGGTAGAACGACCACCAGCTTCCGTCCGGAGCTTCGACCAGCGAGGCATGGCCGCGCGACCACCAGGCCTCGTCGACGCTGGTCGTGCGCACCAGCGGGTTGCCGGGGTGATGCTCCCAAGGCCCGTGCAGCGAACGCGATCTTGCAGCGATGACCATGTGCCCGGTAGGCGGGCCCGCCGTGCCGCCGACCGCCGTGATCATGTAGTACCAGCCGTTCACGAGGTGGATCTTCGGCCCCTCGGGCGAGAAACCTTCGACGATCCAGTCGGACGGGTAGCGCCACGGATCGTAGACATGCTCCACCTCGCCCACGACCGAGAGGTTGTCGTCCGCCAGCCGCACCCGGTCGCCGCCCGACAGGAACAGCCATCGGCTGTCGTCTTCCGCCACCGCATGGCAGGGATCGATATGGCTCGGCAGGCCGAGCGAAATCGGATCGCTCCAGGGCCCGCGGATATCGTCCGTCCAGGCGACGAAGATGTCGTTCTTCGGCTGCGCCTTGACCGGGATGTAGAGGAGGTAGCGGCCCTTGTCCTTGTGCAGGCTGGGAGCCCATACCGCGCCGATATTCTTGGTCAACGCGGCGTCCAGCGGCTGCCAGTTCACCAGATCGCGCGAATGCCAGATGGTCAGGCCCGGATAGGCATCGAAGGTGGAGAAGGTCATGTAATAGTCCTCCCCGTCCTTCAGGATCGCCGGATCGGGCCGGTCGCCCGAGACGACCGGATTGAGGAAGGTGCCATCGCCCTGATCGGGAATCCGCTGGTTGTCGAAGCCGCGGAGGTAGGTCCGCGCGCGCGCGGGTTCGACCCGCTCCTGAGCGGCGCGCAGCGACACAGGAGCAAGCGCTGCGAGACCCAGCGCGCCCGTGCCGGTCAGGATATCGCGGCGGCGAACGGTCATACCAATCCCTTTGCGCGGGCCCATTCAAGCCAGAGTCCGGGCCAGACCTCGACCGGCTTGTCCGCTGCCCGGCGCAGGCCGAAGCCATGGCCACCGGTTTCGAACAGATGGGTTTCGACCGGGATGCCGTGCTCCTTGAGCGCGGCGCGAAACAGCAGCGCGTTCTCGACCGGCACCGCATCGTCGTCCTCGGCATGCAGCAAGAACATCGGCGGAGCGTCCGCGGGGACGTTGCGGTGGGGCGAATGCGCGATCTCGGCCTCGGCGGTGGGCTGTTCGCCCAGCAGCCGCGTCCGCGATCCGGGATGGGCAACGCCCGGTTCCATGCTGATGACGGGATAGATCGGTGCTGCGCAATGCGGCCGCGCGGACAGGCCGTCGGCGGCATCGACCGGTGCATAGGTGCGCACATCGAAGCGCGTCGCGAGATCGGCGCACAAGTGCCCGCCTGCCGAAAAGCCCATCGCGGCTACGCGGTCGGGTTGCAGGTCAAACTCGGCGGCGCGGTGCCGGATCAAGCGCATCGCGCGCTGGGCATCGGACAAAGCCACATCCGGCCCCGCAGACCATCCGTCGTAGGGCAAGCGGTAGAAGAGCACGAAAGCGGTGATGCCCTTGGCGGAAAGCCAGCGGCCCATCTCGTAGCCTTCCTTGTCGACCACCACGTGATTGTAACCGCCGCCGGGCATTAGCAGAACCGCCGCCCCATTGGGCCGTGCCGGGCGAAAGACCGTCAAACGGGGGTTGCTGATCCCTTTCACCGCGCGATCGCTATAGGATGGATCTTCCGATCGCTCGATCATCTCCTCTTGTGGGGGCGCAACCGGGGCTCCCGGCGCTCCGCCGGGCCAGAGGTCGATCGTTTCGATCGGATCTACGTTGTCGCTCGGCAGCGGATCGGCCGCCGAAGGCGGCGCTGCCCGGGCGCGGGGGGAGAGGACCCCGCTCGCAGACAGCGCCAGGCTAGCGACAAGCAGCGATCTTCGATCACTTCTCATGCGCAGGCCATAACTTCGCTCGATCCTTCGGATTACAGTTCGAACCGCACGCCCGCCATGAGGATGCGACCGAAGTGGTTGTTTTCATAGTTCCGGCGCGCGGCGTTGTCCGTCCAGCGATAGCGGTAATCGTCGGTCAAATTGTTGCCATCCAGCGTCAGCTCGATCTGATCGGTAAGCTTGTAGCGAATGGCCGCATCGAGATTGAACGAGGATTCGAACCCTTCGAGGAAGTTGCCGGTGCCGCTGGCGCCGGTGTTGTAATCACTGCGATAAGCACCGGAGACCCGGACGGAAAGTCGACCGTTATCGTAATAGACCGTTCCGTTCGCGGAGTATTTTGAGACACCGGGGAAGGTGGTTTCGATGATGCTCCCTTGGAACTCCCGGTCCTGGCTGCTGTCGACGATGGTCACGTTCCCGAGCACACCGAAGTCGGCGAGCGGACCACCCGTGAAGGCGGAAAACGGCAGGTTGGCACCCAGCTCGAGACCCTTGATGGTGGCGCCCTCGCCGTTGGTGGTGGTCCGGAACTCGAACAGACGGTTCGGATCGCTGCCGTTTACGATCGCATCATAGACGGGAGTACCGGCGGTCAGGAGCGAGGTGGGAAGTCCGCTCGCCGCATAGGTGATTTCGATGGAATTGCTTACCGGGAAGCTCTCGATGTCCTTGATGAATCCGGCCAGCGACAGAATGGCCCCAGGCGCGAAATACCATTCGAGCGAGAGGTCGTAGTTCCAGGCACGGTAGGGTTCGATGAACGGGTTTCCGCTGGTGATGCGGAAGTTGAATTGGTCCACCGAACCGCCGGGGGTCAAACTGCCCAGCGAGGGACGGGTAATAACCCGTGCGACAGCACCGCGAACGATGAAATTGTCGGCCGGGAACAGGTTGATGTTCACCGCCGGCAGGAAATCGTCGTAGCTCCTCTCGATGGTGACGAACTGGCCGCTGTTGAAGCCCTGAGACGACTGATCCGTACGAGCGTAGCGAACGCCGAAATTGCCGGTAACCCGCATCGCGGTGTCGAGATCGAAGGTCGTTTGGAAGTAGGCGCCTTTGACCTTTTCCTCGACGCTCCGTTCGTCGCCCTGCGACACCACTGCAGCACGGCTGTAAAGATCGAGGAAATCAGTCGTGGCGGCAAGATTGGGAACCACCCACTGATTGGTATTACCATCAGGCTGCCCGGCATTCCCGAGCGTGAAGAGTTCCGCCAGGTCGCCAGTTACCGGAGCGCCATAGGTGCCGGGGGCGCAGGTGAAGGCCGAACAATACAGACCGTCGCGCCTCGCAGTGGTCGTGAAGTAGTCGAACTCCCGGTAGAATGGACCCGCCTGGATCGAGAGCCCTTCGACCGGCTCGTAAACGAGGTCGAGAGCGATGGTCTTGAACTTATTGATCGTGCTGGAAGGCCGGTCGCGGAATTCGGCGAGCTGGAAGTTGGCCGGATTGGTCACGTCGGTGCCGAACACGAGCAGCGGGTTGCTCATGTTGGTGTAGTCGTAGCTGTACACACCGTCGCGATCGTCAAAGATGACCGTGGTTTCGACCGGGATGCTCGCGTCGGATTCGGACAGGCCGCCCAGGAGGTTCAGCGTGAAATCGCCGAACCGCTGCTCCAGGACACCGGAGATCTGGTAGAAATCGGTTTCGCTTTCGCGGTGATACCGCTCGTTGCGAATCCAGGCGTTGTTGAGGTCGGCGCTGATGAGGTTGTTGTCGCCGTCGATGACGTAGTTTGTCAGATCGATGTCGTCCTCATTGGAACGCAGCAGAACTTCGCCCCAATATTCGTCGCGATCTTCCTTGAAGTTCGAATAGAGTCCGGTGATCTCGATGTTCGTGGTTTCAGTCGGCCGGAACTGGATTGCAGCGGTCGCGCCCAGACGCTCGCGTTCGTGATTGACGAGGCCATAACGCGGGATGCGTGGGTGGAATGCATCGGCCACTTCGGCACATCCGGCATCGGCGGGGCTGGCTGCGCAATTGACCCTATCAACGGAGCGAAATTCGGCTTGGGCCCATCGGACCGTGTTGTTGCCCAGTTCTGGCGTCTCGTACTTGGACCAGGCCGCGGAGGCGGAAACACCGAAAGTTTCGTCGGCATTGTTCCACGCGACCAACCCGGCGAGACGCGGAGAAATATCGTCGTTAAGATCATTGTACCGGGCTTGCGCCGAGCCAACCAGCTTCAGGCCGGCACCGAAGGCCAGAGGATTGCCGGTGTTCAAGTCGATCACGGCGCCCAGAGAGCCCTCGTCGAGCGAGGCCGAAGCGGTCTTGTGCACCACGATGGAATTGAACAATTCGGAAGCAAAGACATTGAAATCGAACGCGCGATCGCGGTTGGAAGAAGCGCCATCGACGGAGGTTGCAATGGTCTCCATCCCGTTGACGCGGACGCGCGTGAACTGTGCTCCGAGGCCGCGCACGGTGATCTGACGACCCTCGCCCGCGTCGCGCTCGATCGCAACGCCGGGGATGCGCTGTAGCGATTCGGCGAGATTGGTATCGGGGAACTTGCCGATGTCTTCGGCCACGATCACATCGACCTGTCCGATTGCTTCGCGCTTGGTCTCGATGGCGGCAGCCAGCGACTCGCGAAACCCCGAAACGATGATCAGATTGCCTTCGGGGCCGACGGCTTCCTCCACAGCTTCATCAGCCACCTCGTCCGGCGGCACCGTAGCCGCTTCCTGAGCGAACGCCGCTGCGGGGAATGTCAGAGCCGCGCCAGCCAGCAAGACTGCCTTGGTACGATAGGAAACGGTACGCATCTTCGGATACTCCCCTTCATTACTACCGGTGTCATTGAAGGGCGGCCGCTTAGCGGCTCAACCTTTTCCAGCATCGGCTCCCAATGTGATCCGGCTTTTTGGTAACCGGTGTCATTAATTGTTGCCCGTTCGAGACCTTGCTGTCAAGGTTACAATTCCGGGAAGGGATAATGACGATGATAGCATTCCGACACTGCCTTATTCTGCTGCTTATTGCGCTGGTCGCAAGTCCGGCTCTCGCCCAGCTTTCAGACCCGACGACGGGCGGGCAAGGTGGACGGATCATTCGCGTTACCACGCTCGAAAAGGATGGGCCCGGGAGCCTTGCCGAAGCGCTGGATGCGAAGGGGCCGCGGATCGTGGTGTTCGAAGTGGGCGGTACGATCGACCTCGAACTGTCCTCGCTTGCGGTCAACGAACCTCATCTCACGATCGCCGGTCAGACCGCGCCCTCGCCCGGCATCACGATCATGCGCGGCGGGATCGACGTGAACACCAACGACGTCATCATCCAGCATCTGCGCGTAGTCGTCGGCAGCGACGGACTGCCCAAGCTGCACGGGTGGGAGGCCGACGCCTTCTCCACCCGGACGGCACACAACCTGCTGATCGAGAACAACAGCTTCTTCTGGGGCGTCGACGAGAACATGTCCGCCTCGGGCCCGCGTTTCACCGGCGACACGGTGGAGGAATGGCGCGGAGGCACCAGCCGCAACATCGTGTTTCGCTCCAACCTTGCAGCCGAGGGCCTCGCCGATTCGACGCATCCCAAAGGCGAGCATTCCAAGGGCTCGCTGATCCACGACAATGCGACCGGGATCGTGTTCGAACGCAACATCTGGGCCCATAACGTCGAACGCTCCCCCCTCCTGAAAGGCGGCGCTTCGGCGGTGATGGTCAATAACCTGATCTACGATCCGCAGCTTCGCGCGGTGCACTACAACTTGATGGACCTCGAGTGGGCGGGTCATGCACCTGTCGATGGCGAACTGACGGCGGTCGGCAATGTGATGCGCGGCGGCAATAGCACCGACGAGAACCTGCCCTTCCTGATGATCGGCGGCGTCGGCGACCTGCTCTATTACGGCCGCGATAACGTCGCGGTGGACAAATACGGCGACGACCTGCCGATGTTCGGCCGCTACGGGGTCACGAGGGCAGAGATCGTCATGAAGCCCGAGCCGCTGCACGATCTCTCCGGCTTCGAAATCCTTCCGACAGAGGATGTCGAGACCATCCTGCTCGCCACATCGGGAGCCCGGCCCTGGGATCGCAGCGAAATGGAAACCCGCGTGCTGTTCTTCATCGCCGAGGGGCGCGGGGGCATCATCGATTCCGAATCCGAGGTAGGCGGTTATCCGACCTTCGAAGCGACCAGTGCACCGTTTCGCGAAGCGGACTGGAATCTGGCGACCATGACCCCGAAATCCGGCATCTGGCCGGGCCAGCAGGCAGGCGCGCAGGAGCATCTCTCGCCGCGGGACCGGGCCATGCGTCAGACTGCGCAGTGAGGCCCGCCCTCGCGCCGGCGCTCGCTCTCGCGCTTCTCGCCGCCCCCGGCTGCACGTCGCCGCGGGCCGCGCCGGTCCGCGCAGTGCCGCCGATGGTCGTTGTGTCCGAGGCCGACGTGGTGGTGCGCGAAGCACCGCCGCACGGGGCGATCGGCATGTCCACCGCCTACCGCATCAGCGATGCAGCGCCTCAGCCCCGGCGGATGGAGTTCCGTCGCCGCATCCTCGACCCCGGCGCCGCCGTGGGCGAGCACCCGATTTCGCATGACGAAGTCTATTATGTCACGGCGGGCCGCGGCGTGGTCATCTCCGACGGAGTGGAGGCCCAGTTGACCCTCGGAATGGCGGCGTACCTTTACGAAGGCGCAGTGGTCGGCATCCGCCAGACGGGCGAGGAACCGCTCTCGATCATTATCGCCTACCCGGTCGACCGACCGAGCCGCTAAGGGCGGATCAGCGACCTGATCTCGGGCACGGAGCGGACGACTTCCGCCGCCATCATGGCCGCGAAAAGCTTGCCGCCGAATTCGCCCAGATGCGTGTAATCGAACCGCGAATTCATCCGCGCGATACGCAGATCGTCGGGTGAGCGAACCAGCGGAGGTCGTCCGGTTTCGGAGGGCAAGGTCACGCCGTCGATGGCGGCAGCCGCGGACACTTCGGCACTCGCGGGCTGCTCGGCCAGCATATTCTGCACCGAGGGACCCAGCGCCTGCACCACGTCGCGGCTGCGCGCGTTGAGGTCGATCAGCGGCGTTCCGGTTTCGCGGGCGACGGTCCGCACGGCCTCGGCCCAGGGGTCCAGATCGCGCGCAACCTCGCCGTCTTCGAACAGCCGACGGGTAAGCGGCGTAAACAGGATCGGCACCGCTCCGGCGGCGCGCGCTTCCTCGACGTAGCGGCGCATGTTCGCGGGGAATTCGCTCTCGAGATCGGTCGAGCGGCCCGGCTTGCCCGGTTGGTCGTTATGGCCGAAGCCGATCAGCACGAAGATCTGGCCGTAGCCCTCTACCTGCATCTCGCCCAGCGCCACGTCCCACAGGCCCTCGGCCCGAAAAGAGCCGCTGCTCCGGCCGTTCCGGGCAAGGTTGAGGCATGCGGTCGGGTGCGTGGTGTGATGCGCGCAGAACATCGAGCCCCAGCCGTTGCCAGTCGCGGTGGTCGAATCGCCGACGAGGACGATCTTGTTGATGCCCTCGACCGCGCTGGTCTCGGTCGCGGTGACCGATGCGGAAGGACCGGACTGGGCATGCGCGGGAGCTGCGCAAGTCGCGGCGATGCTGGCAGCAAGCGTAAGCACAGAACGTTTCATTTCAGATTCCCGGCTGGATATAGGGGGCGGTGGACCACATTGCGCGCTGCCAACCGCGCGGATCGGATTGCATCCCAATCCGGTCTTCCGCGATCATCAGCGTCTCGCGTTCGCGCAGCGTATAGTTCTGCCACGCGGGCAAGCCCGGCCTGCCGTTGCGCGCCAGTCCGGCAAATGCGCGGATCATCGCCTCCGAGATCTCGCGCGCGCGCTGTCCGCTGCCCGAGTAGCTGCCTGGCGCGTCGAGCGTGCCGAAAAGGTATGGCAGGTCGTCGGTATGCGCAGCCCCGCGGTCCGGATCGAGCGGGGATTCGCGGTCGAGCTGATACACCCAAGTCGCCCGCGCTCCTGCGCGTGCGCGCTCGTCCGCTTCGATGAATTGCCCCGGCCAGCTGCGCCCGTCGGTGGTCGCGGCATAGAACACTTCGCGCGCGCTCCATTCGGGAAAATGCTGGCGATATTGCGCCACCACCCAGTCGGGTCGCAGGTCGATCTTGATCTGCGGCGCGAGCCGCTGCGCGATGTTCGACCAGTCCAGACCGCCGACGACCGGTCCGTCGGGCGCGATGAAGGCGCGCGTCTCGTCGGTCGTGTTGCCGAGGATCATGGGAATGGAGAGCGATTGCGGCGCAGCGTCCGGCCAGAACGGATGGCGGTGGAGGTGCACCATGTCGAGCACCGGCCCGAAATAGAGGCTGCCGCCCAGCACCGGATCAATCGCGGACAGTCCCTCGACCATCCGCGCCACCGGCATGTCTAGCAGGGCCTGCACGTCGCCCGCGGCGACGCCCGTCGCAGCCATGAACGCCTGCATCCGCTGCCATGCATTGCCCGGCCCCTGCGCGGTCACCTGCTGGCCGCTCATCGTCGCGGCCGAGTGGAACAGGCCGTCGGCGGCGGGCATCGCCATCAGCGTCGCGATCTTGGCCCCGCCGCCCGACTGGCCGAACACCATCACGCGCGCCGGATCGCCCCCGAAGGCCGCGATATTGTCGCGCACCCATTCGAGCGCGCAGATCAGGTCGAGCTGGCCGAGATTGCCGGTGTTGCGAAACCGCTCGCCCAAAGGCTGCAGCCAGCCGAAGCCGAAGACGTTGAGCCGGTGGTTGACGGTGACCACCACCACGTCGCCCTGCGCGGCGAGGTGCGGCCCGTGCGTGACGGGATCAGTGACCGAACCGCCATTGTAAGCCCCGCCATGGAAGTAGACCATCACCGGCTTGCGGGCGTCGGAGCGCGGATCGCTCGACCAGATATTGAGAAAGTGGCAGTCCTCGCTGACCGCCTCTACCGGCTGGCCACGCTGCGGTGCCAGCGGGCCGAACGCCGTTGCGGAAACGGGATCTTGCGGCAGCGGCTCGCGCACCGGCGCGGCAAAGCGCTCGGCGCTGGCGTAGCGAATGCCGAGGAAGGCTGGCGTACCGCGATCCACGAAGCCACGAAAGTTGAGCACCTGCGGGTCTCGACGAGCGGCGAAGGCGGGCGTAGCCAACAGCGCCGAGCCCGCAAGCCCGCCGCCGAGCACCCCGCGCCGGGTGACCCCCTCAGCGCCGGACATCATTGCCCGCAGGCTCGAAATGGTCGAGGTCTTCGCGCGTGACCGCGATGGAATCGCCCGGAATTCCGTGCTTCATGGCCGCCAAGGCGAGCCCCGTTTTGGCCATGTCCTGCGCCGAGCCGCCTTCGCGCCAGCGCAGCAGCACGCCTGCGGCAAAGGCGTCGCCCGTGCCGATGCGATCGACGATGGGCGCGATGCGGAGCTCGTCGGTCTGCCAGTGGCTTTCGCGCAGGTCGACGCGCGCAGCGACCCCGTTGACGGTGGCGCTTTCGACGTGCCGCGCGGTCGAGGCGACGATCTGCAAATTGGGAAAACGGGTGAACGCCGCTTCGGCAGCTTCGCGCCGCCGGTCGCCGCCGTCACCGCTGAAGGTCTTGCCGAGCAGGAGCGAGATGTCGCGATGATTGCCGATCAGGATGCTTGCCGCTTCCACCAGCTCGGTCAGGATCGACCGGGGGTCGCCATCCCAGGCGTCCCACAGATTTGTGCGGTAATTGCCGTCGAAACAGATCGGCACGCCAGCTTCGCGCGCCGCCCCAATAGCCGCCTGTGCCAGCGCGACCCCCGCTTCTCCCAGCGCGGGCGTGATGCCCGAAAGATGGAGCAGCGATGCGCCCTCGATCGCCGCGGCGAAATCGAGCGCCTCGGGGGCAGCCTGCACAAACGCGCTGGCTGCCCGGTCGTAGGTGACGCGGCCCGAGATCGGCCCCGAGGAAGGCTCGAAGAAGTACATCCCCATCCGCCCCGGCCCGACCTTGACGTGGCGGCGATCGACCCCCGCCTCGCCTAACGCGGCAAGCGCGCGCAGGCCGAGCGGATTGTCGGGAATGACGCTTAGCATCCGGGTCGCAACGCCGAGGCTGGCAAGCGCGACCGCCACGTTCGCCTCCGCCCCTCCGACCGCCAGCGCAAGGTCGTCGGCGCGCGACAATTGCGTGCCGGGTTGCGGCGAAAGACGAAGCAGCAGCTCGCCGAAACAAACGACGGGCCCTGCTCCCGCCGCCTCACTCATCGGGCGAGCCACCCGCCATCCACTGCCAGGATGTGGCCCTGCAAGTAATCCGCCGCGCCGCTCGCCAGGAACACCGCTGCCCCGCCGATATCCGCAGGATCGCCCCAGCGGCCCTCGGGAATACGCTCTATTATCTGGCGGTTGCGATTCTCGTCCGCTTGCAAGGCCGCGGTATTGTTGGTGGCGATATAGCCCGGCGCAATGGCGTTCACGTTGATGCCCTTGGGTGCCCACTCGTTCGCCATCAGCTTGGTGAGGCCGCCCACCCCGCTCTTGCTGGCGGTGTAGCTGGGGACGCGGATGCCGCCCTGGAAGGTCAGCATGCTGGCGATGTTGACGATCTTGCCGCGCTCTCCGGTCTGGCTCGCCCAGCCCGTCATGTGCCTTGCGGCGGCTTGGCTGAGGAAGAACAGGACCTTGAGGTTCACGTTCATCACCGCGTCCCAATCCTCTTCGGAGAAATCGAGCGCATCCTCGCGCCGGATGATCCCGGCATTATTCACGAGAATGTCGAGCCGCCCCAGCGCCTCCACGGTATCGTCGACGATGCGCTGGCACGGCTCGATCGAGGAAAGGTCCGCCATCACCACATGGGCGCGGCGCCCCTCGGCCTCCACCATCTCGCACGTTTCGCCCGGATCCCGGCGCGCGACGAGCGCCACGTCCGCGCCGGCCCTGGCCAGCGCGACCGCGATGCCCTGCCCGATGCCCGTATTGGCGCCCGTCACCAGCGCGACGCGCCCGGTGAGGTCGAAGAGATCGTTTACCATGCCTGTCTTCCTCCCCGGCTGCGCGCCTTACAGGCTGCGCAAATAGTCGCTGATCTGATCATCCTGCGAATTGGGGTAGAACATGTCCTTGAACTTCTCGCCCGCGATCGCGGAACGCAGCAGGTCCTGGTCGACGCCCTTGAGCACAGTCATCATGTCGTGACAGGTCACCTGCTTCAGCTCGCCCAGGATGCCGCGGTTCTTCGCCATGATCGCGGCACGTTCCTTCGGGTAACCTTCACCAGGAGTGCCTTCGAACAGCTTACGGTAGCAATCCTCCAGATTGAGTTCGGCCGCCCAGCCGAAGCCCTTTGCATAGGGCATCGAGATCGCATTGCCCGCGTTGATCTGGCTGAACAGAAACGCGTCGGTCGGGTCGATCACTAGGCCGCAGAACACGCCCGGCATGGAATTACACGCCAGCATCGAACCCATCCCCGTGCCGCAGCCGGTGACCACGAAATCGGCCGCCTTGGAATTGAGCAGGATGCCCGTGAGCAGGCCGTTCATGACATAGGTAAGCTGAGCTTCGTCCTCGGCGGTGTACATGCCGTAATTGTGGACCTCGTGCCCAAGCGGTTCGGCAACCGAGGTCAGCGCCTCGTGAATCACGCTGTTCTTCGCCGCTTGGCTGTTTTCGCTGATCAGGGCAATTTTCATGGGAATTCCTCGTTTAATGGGGCGCCGATCGCTTACCTGAGCCACAGCTATTCGTGACCATTCGGCGCGACGGAAACCGGTGTCAATTACCGTTATCCATACATTTCCCGAAATTTCAACCGAGTCGAGTCAATCTTTCGGCGGGGATGCGACCGAAGCTCGGCGCACCAGTTCGGCGGGAAAACAGGATTGCTGCGCGCCTGGATCGCCGGGAGCAATCAGCTTCAGCGCGGCCGCTTTCGCCATCTGGCGGATGGGCCATCCGACCGTGCTCATGGGCGGCCAGATGTGGGCTGCAATGGGCGAATCGTCGAAGCCGACGATGGATAGGTCTCTCGGAACCTCGATATTCCGCGACCGGGCTGCGTGGAAGGCGCCAGCGGCCATCTCGTCATTGCTGGCGAAGATGGCGGTGGGGCGGCGATCTCCCCCGAGCAAGGCGTTGGCAGCTTCAAGCCCGGAGTCGAAGCGATAAGTGCCCCGGGCGATCGCGTCGTCGGGCACGGCGAGACCATGGCGAGACATCGCGGCGACGAAGCCCTCGAAGCGCTCCTTCGCCGATCGAAAGCCTTCCGGACCCTGAATGATGGCGATCCGGCGGTGCCCCTGCTCCACCAGGTAATCGATCACACTTTCGACCGATTCGGAGTCGTTCGACTGCACCAGATGCTCGGCATGATCGAGCTTCGCCGAGCCCATACGAACATAACCGCACCCCATGTCACGGCACAGCTGCGCGAGATCATCGTTTTCTGAAATGGGCGGCAAGAGCAGCACGCCATAGAGCCTTTGCAACTCGAGAAAGGAGCGAATGTCCTTGAGCATATCGGGGGAACGGCGATCGACCGGTCTGACTACCAAGGCGAACTCCGTATCGCGAATTGCGTCAAGGACGCCGACCTGGAAGTTCAACACGGTCTGCGCATTGGGGTTGTCGTGGAGCAGTCCCAGCAGGAAGTTGCGTCCCATCGCCAATGCGCGCGCCTGCGGATTTGGCCTGTATCCCAGTTGAAGGATGACATTCTCGACTTTCGTGCGCGTTGCCTGCTTCAGCAGAGGGGACTGGTTGATGACCCTGCTGACGGTTTTCTTCGAAACGCCCGCGACACGTGCCACGTCATTGATGGTCGGTTTCTGCGTCGTCTCGGGCATCTTCGTCCATGTTCAGCAATTGTTGCGGGGGAAAGAGTAGACCAGTCGAACGGATTTGCGAAATTATTCGGCGCCAGCCGCTCAACCCCAAGAACGCCCCAGCTGAAACTTTTTTTGACACCGGTGTCCTTTTCAGTCAAATCGCTAGTCAAATGGAAACGGACAGAGGGCGGCGAGCGGGATGAGTAGCGCGACAGACCAGATCGCAAGGGCCTTCGTGGAAGCGCGGCAATCGGGGAACCCGCTTGGCGAATATCCCGGAACCCCTCCAAGAGACTTGGCGAGCGCCTACGCCATCCAGGATCGTGCGCTGACGATTTGGAAGCGCCCCGTCGGCGGGTGGAAGGTCGGCAAGATCAGTCCCCCGCGCAGCGAGGAACTTGCGGCCAACCGACTGGCGGGGCCCGTTTTCGCGGATACTGTCCGACATGAGAGCGACGGCATCGATTTCCCGATCTTCGCTGGCGGCTTCGCTGCCGTAGAAGCGGAGTTCATGCTGCGCCTGGCTATCGGCGATGCCCCCCTACCTACCACACCGGCCGAAGCCGTCTCTTGGGTGGACGAGGTGCGCATCGGTCTCGAGATCGCATCGTCCCCCTATGCCCGGATCAACGCGGATGGTCCCTGCGTGACCGTCTCCGACCATGGTAACAACGCGGGTATTCTGCTTGGCAGGACTGTGCCCCGCGAGCACTGGGAGCGGCTCGACGAGATTGAAGTGACGCTCTCGATCGACAATGCCGAAGTGGGGCGCGCTACCACGGCTACGATGCTGGATGGCCCATTCGGCGCGGTCTGCTTCCTGCTTGAAAATTTCGCCCAGCGCGGGATCACGCCCGTGTCAGGATGGTGGGTTTCAAGTGGTGCGATCACTGGTGTTCACGAAATCAAACCTGGTCAGAACTCCTCCGCCACCTTCAAAGACATCGGCCAAATCGCAGCTTCGATCAAGTCGACGAAGATGTTTGACGCAAGACTGAACCCCAGCGTCGTCCGCCCACGTTGACGGATGGGCAGAAGGCTGCTCACTAGAGGCCGTTGATCACATCATGGGCAGGCACTGCCAGCGATTGATCTAAAGAGCACGCCACTCGCGGGCCACTTCGTGGAGGGATCTCGCAACTTCACCGACTAAGGCTGTTTGAGACCCTGGGGACGGGATAGGCCTGAACAGGGCAGTGGCGGAGAAGTTGGATTCGCAACCAACACGTAATCAATCGAACTACAATGATTACCCGAAGGCGAATTTGACCTCTTACCCGCAACGATGCCCCGCCTTAGTATAGTGCTGCAAATGGCGCGCCTGCTCTGGCTATGTCGTGCTCGTCACCTTTTGCCTCCAGCTCAGACATATCAGTAGTCAACGCGGGCCCTGACTACGGACCCACGACAACGACAGCTTTGCGCCCAAATTTCAGACATTGGAGAGACTCCGCCGATTGCCTGGAAGCGGACATGGAACGGCGAGATCCCGGTTTTGGCTGCGGGATGCCTTGTCTCGAAAGGCTTTCGTTGCTGATTGCGAACCTCTCGAGCTGGTTTCGGTGATTGCACCGGTCCGAGACGCCACCGCGCTCAGCGGGGAGCTCCGCCGACCGTTTGGTAAAGTCCTACAAGTGTTGTCAACTCATCGGCTCTCACCTGAACCAGGGACAACTCCACACCCAGCAAAGCGCGCTGTGCATCGATCTGCTCGATGTAAGGCGTGTACCCGGCAAGGTAGCGGTTGCGCGCATGGCGCAGCGCATCGGCCACGGCCGCCTGCTGTGCTTCCAGCGCCACCTCCTGCTGCTCCAGATTGGCGAGCGACGCCATGCGATCTTCCACCTCACGGAAGGCAGTGAGGACGGTCGAGCGATAGGCCCAGGCAGCCTGGTCGCGCTGCGCTGTCGCAACGTCGAGCTGGGCCTGAAGCTTTCCGCCTTGGAAGATCGGCGCAAGGATGCTGGCTCCCAACGACCAGATACTTATCGGATCGGCCAAGAGGTCTGAGAGAACAAGTCCGCTAGTCGCCCCGAGATTGATCGAGGGCATGAAATCGGCTCGGGCCACACGCATTTTCGCGTCGGCTGCGGCGATGCGGTATTCCGCAGCCGCAACATCGGGACGGCGCCGAAGCAGCTCGGAAGGCAAGGTCGCCGGGGCAGAGGGCAGGCGCAGCCCCTCCAGCGTCCCTCCTCGCTCGATAGCGCCGGGCAATAGTCAGGATCGAAAGGGCATTTTCCTGCCGCGAAATTTGCGCCTTCAATTGCGGGATAAGCTGCGCGGCGGCCTGATATTCTGCTTCTGCCTGCCGCCGTTCGAGCTGTGAAGTATAACCGACCTCGGACCGGTCGCGGGCGAATTTCAGAGCCTGGCCGCGCGCATCTAGTGTCGCTTCGAGCACTTGCAGCCGCTTGTCGAGCGCCAGCAGGGTGATGTAGCCGCTGGCGGTCGCCGCGCTCACCGAAAGGCGCGCAGCCTCTTCGTCCGCAGCACTCGCCGCAACGACTGCCTGTGCTGCATCCAAGCGCGCGGCGTTCTTGCCGAACAGATCGACCTCGTATGAGGCTCGGAAAGTGGGCTGCGCCGCGACGGTGGTCCGGGACTGGCCGAAAGGAGAGACCTCGCGCTGAACGCCGCCTTCCACGCCGACACCGACCGAGGGAAGCAGGTAGCCGCGCGAGCCCATTTCTGTCGCACGCGCTTCCTCGACCCGGGAAGCGGCAATCTGGACGTCGGGATTGTTGAGCCGCGCCTGTTCGACGAGCTGCGACAGCTGCGGGTCGCCGAAAGCGTTCCACCAGTCCAGTTCGGCCGGGGCGGTAACCTTTAGGCTGGTGCGCCATTCGGTCGGCGTGGAAGCTGCGGCATCGAGCGGAGCCTCCTGCAGCGTGGGCGCGCAGGCGGAGAGAGCCAGGGCAGATGTGGTCAGCATGGCGAGCGATTTGCGCATCACGATCAATCCTCGGTATGAACGGTGGCGACGACGGACATGCCCGGGCCGAGCCGCTTGGCCGCTTCCTGCCCCTTGTCGAGCACGATGCGAACGGCGATGCGTTGCGGAACCTTGACGAAATTGCCCGCGCCGGTGTCGGGTTTGACCAGGCTGAACTCGCTGCTGGCGGCAGGCGCAATGCTCTGCACGCGGCCCCTGAGTTCGACACCGCCGAGCGCGTCGATTTCCAGCGTGGCGCTCTGGCCGACCGCCATTTTCGCGGTCTGCGTTTCCTTGAAATTGGCGACCACCCACAGATCGTCGGGCACGATATACATGAGCTGGGTCCCGGCGCTGACCAGCTGGCCAATGCGCGCGGTGACTTCGCTCAGCCGTCCAGCACGCGGAGCGCGGATTTCGCTGCGTGATAATTCGAATTCGGCCAGGCTCTTGGTCGCTTGCGCTCCTGCGACCTGCGCCTCCAGCGCACCACGCCCGACAGTGACCGAACGGATGTTTTCCGCTGCAATGGCGCGCTGAGCCTGCGCCTGCCTGACCCCGGCCTGCGCCTGTTGCAGCGCCGCTCGGGTCTGGTCGCGTTCCCGCAGCGATACCGAGCCTTCATCGACCAGTCCGGCAATGCGGTTCATGTCCGCCTGTGACTTCTGCAACCCTGCGCGCGCCGCCGCCACGGCAGCATCCTGCAGTTCGAGCTGTGCCTGAGCGGAGCGCAGGCTCTGCGCGCTGTTCGCAAGTGTGGCCTGCTGGGCTGCGGTGCTGGCCGCGCCCTGCTTGACTTTTGCCTGGAAGGGCGCGTCGTCGATGCGAGCGAGCAGATCGCCCTCCTCCACCCGCTGAAAATCCTCCACCGGCACTTCGACCAAATAGCCGCCGACCTGGGGGCTGACGACCGTCGTGCGGCCCCGGACATAAGCGTTGTTGGTCGTCTCGTCGCCGCTGACAAAGGGCGGAAGGCCCCAGGCGAATAGCGCGGCGAGCACGCCGAGGAGGATAACTGCCACCGCAGCACCGATCCGGCGACGCGAGGGATTGGGCGACCAACCCGTCTCGCGGTTGGTAGTAGGTGTTTCGTCCGGAAGGGTCTCGGTTTCGGCTTCAGCTGGGGTCGGATCTGTCATTGCTTGGTCCTTGCGAGCATGGCCTCCATGAAGGCCAGTTCCTTGGCAAGCGGGTTTCGCCCGCGAATCTTGTTGATGAGCCACGGCACGAAGACGACGGCGAAGGTTGCCGTCGACAAGGTGCCGATGAGGAAGAAAACGTCGTTGAAGGCGAGCACTGCGGCTTCTCGGCCAACCTCCTGCGAGATGCTGGAGGCTGCGGCTTGCTGTTGCAGCGCAGGATCGGACTGGAGCGGCGCAACGCGCTCTGCAGCATTGTTCAGTGCCTGTCCGAGCTGCTGGTTGGCGAGTGTCAGCGTGCTCCCGGCATCGATAACGTGCGTCTTCAGGCGCACGGTGTGGAAAACAGACAGCAGCGAGATGCCCGCAAGACCGCCCACCGATTGCGAAAGCGAGAAGACCGCGATGAAGCTGATCACATAGCTCTGCCCCGCCGCAAGCGCGCGCAGCATACCTTCCATCAAGATCGGTCCCATGGCAAAAACCGCACCAAAGGCGATGGCGGCTTGCGTCAGGTTAAGGTCCTGCGGTCGCGTCATCACCCCGGTCCGGGTGTCCGCGAACGCGGCAATGCCGATCACGAGGATCGCGAAGAGTACCGGACGAGTGAGGTCCTTGGGATCGAGCCGCACGACCGACAGGGCCATTCCGGCAAGGGTCGCCCCGGCGAGAATCCAGAAATAGCCGGTCAGTTGCTCGTTCCCGTAGCCTAGCGCGGCGAACATGCCGCTGGCCCCGAAACCCTGTTCGGCGACAAGTATCCGCACGGTCGCACCGATCAGCGCAAGGGCAAGGATCGAGCGACTCGAAAGCCAGCTCAGGTCGAGCATCGGGCTCTTGCGGTTGGCTTCGATGAGGAAGCACCCCCCCAGTCCGAGGATGGCGACAACAAGCGCATATCCGAGCCACGGCGTGTCCCACCACTGGATGCGGCCCTGGATCAGGAAAGCGCACAGTGCTGCGACGCCGGTGATGAACAGCGCAATGCTCGGAATATCCAGCCTCTCGAAGGTCGGCTTGCGGATGCCCGGCGGCAGGCGCAGCAGATAGACCATGCCGAAGCCCAGCAGCGAGAGTGCGAACTGGAACTGGAACACATGGGTAATGTCGCCATCCACCATCAGCGTGGGCGAGAGCGCGCGGGTGAGCGGAAACGCCACCTGTGTGAGTCCCAGCGAAATTACCAGACCCCCGACCCGCAAGGCCGATGGCAGGCCCTGCATGAGGTAGTAGATGGCGAGCGCGGACAACCCGCTGGCCGTGATCCCTGCCACCGCGCGCGCGGCGAGTTCCGGGTAATAGCCGGGCCCGATCAACTGCGCGAAGTTGGCCACGACGAGCCCCCCCATGGCCCAGCGCACGAAGGGCTGTATGCCGAACTCCTGCCGCACGCGGAAGAGCAGCATGCTCATCGTGGCATAGGTGGAATAGAAGGCCACTGTCAGCCAGCCGGTCTCCACTGGCGTCAGCGCGAATTCGGCCTGCAAAGCTGGCGAGTTGGCGATGAGGAAGCCGTTCTGCGCTCCGCCTACCAGCCCCATGAATACGCCGATCGCCAGATAGGCCGCACGCCGCGCCGGAGGGTGATCCGGGTTGGCCGGGGAGCCGGGGAGGATCGGCATCTCGTGTGGCTTGAAGCGGTAGCCGTCCGATTTGTCGATCAGGTGCGCGCTTTCTGTCATAGCGCGAGCGATCCCTCGACCAGCGTGGTTTCGAGCGCCGCAGCGAAGGCCGCGTCGTCCTCGATTCCATCGACGAGCTTGCCGAGGCGTTCTCGCCGGGCGACCGTGCTGGCGGCGGAGTAGATGAAGTTCGCTACACGGAACTGGAGATGCGCGGGTTCGTCCGAGCGCTCGCGCGCTGCCGCGCGAGCAAGTTCGATGAAGTGGCGGTGGAGCGGCAGCGAGAGCGTCTCGAGCAGCCACTGCGAACGATCGCTATTGATCGTAACGTCGCGCAACAACAAACGCGGGACCTCCGGGCGATCGAGGAGATAGGCGAGGAAAGTGCGGGTCGAATGTCCCAGGCGATCATGCGCGCTGCTGGTTTCCATGTTTTTCAGACCGCTCTCCAGGGAGTCGCGCAGGTCATTCGCCGCCTGCGTGACGATGGCTTTCCACAGGCCGTGCTTGCCGCCGAAACGATAGGAAATCAGAGCCACGTCCACTCCGGCGTCGCCAGCGATCTCGCGCAGCGATGTCGCTTCGAACCCCTGCGCGGCAAAGCGTTGCAGCGCGGCGCTGGCGATCGCCGCGCTCGTATCCGTGGCTGTCTCGATGGGGCGCCCACGCCCGCGTCGTTCGGTCATTGCTCGTTCCTTGTGCAGCGCAACATAAGGCCAAGCTGGAAAGTATTCAATGGCTGTTGAATAAGCTGACGCGGTCGGTCGCCTCCTCCACGCAGAGCGGCCCTTTAATCTTGCATGAAGTTCGATCCGCGAACGGTTCCGAGGCGCCGAACCCCGTTCCTTGAAACCGAAGTGGACCCCGCTTGTTGGGTTGGCGAAGCCTCGTCGAAGGACGCCGCAATCTTCATCCACGAGAGAAGGACTTGCCGCGTGTAAATCCTCATGGTTCTCACCAGCCACGACGAATTGGGAGACACCGGGAAAAAGACCGGCTTCTGGCTCGAAGAATTCGCCGCGCCCTTTTATGTGCTCAAGGACGCCGGCCACGATATCACGCTGGCGAGCCCTGCGGGCGGACAGCCGCCGCTCGATCCGAAGTCCGACGAGCCCGACGCGCAGACCGACGCAACCAGGCGGTTCAAGCAAGACAAAGACGCGCAGGCACAGCTCGCGACCACCGAAAAGCTTGCCGAAATCGACGTCGCGAAGTTCGACGGTGTATTCTATCCGGGTGGCCACTGTCCCTTGTGGGATCTGGCCGAAAGTCCGGAGTCCAAGGCCATCATCGAAGGCGCATTTGCATCGGGCAAGCCCGTCGCGCTCGTGTGCCACGCCCCGGCCTTGCTCAAGAACGTGACCACCGCTGACGGAAAACCCGTGGTGAAAGACCGCAGGGTGACCGGCTTCACCAACGAGGAGGAAGACGCAGTCGGCCTGACCGATGTAGTGCCCTTCCTGCTCGAAGACGTGTTGAAGGAACAGGGCGGTGAATTTACGAAGGCAAGCGCCTTCGAAGTCCACGTTGTCAAAGACGGTTTGCTGATCACCGGCCAGAATCCGCCCTCGAGCGAGCGGGCAGCGGAAAAGCTGCTCGAAGCCCTCGCCGGCATGGACTAACGGCGTCCATCGTTCCTAGCCGAGCCTGATCCCTTCGTCCGGTCGGGCTCGGCGAGTTTTTCGTCCTGCTTCCATCTGATTGTGTTTCTAGGGCAGCTTTACACCGAGCTTAGCGAAAAGCGGTCCGTCAGCAATCGGCCCAATTCCAGACTTTGCGACCGTCGACTGCCGTCTTCCTCGAACGGATTGAACAGATAAATTGCTGCCAGTTAGGACGGACTTCTGCCACGAATCATTTTGCGGGGTTTCAGACTAAGTAGAAGGCGCCCTGTTGCACAACCGGGTGATTGTGCCAAGAGCGGCCAAGATAGACCACCAAATCCGATAATATATGTGGGGCCGAATGTGGTTTCGACTTGCCGAGAGAGTCATATTATCCCTCGAAAACAAGGTGATAAATGACTTGAATGGTAGCGGAGGAGGGACTCGAACCCCCGACACGCGGATTATGATTCCGCTGCTCTAACCAGCTGAGCTACTCCGCCCCATGGGCACTGCGCGGGGCTGAAACCCTTGCGGCAGCTTCCCGCCAGCGCGGGAACAGGCGCGGCATTTAGGGCCGGGCCGCGGTGCGGTCAACCGCGAAAGGCGAAGCGGCGCACGAAGTCCCAGGGGCCGCCGCGGTAGCGGTACAGAGCCAGCCCCGGGAAGGCGAAATCGCGCGGCTCGATCGTGCCCGCCAGCTGCGCCTGCAGGGCCTTGGCTTCCTTGGGCGCGACCTTGTTCTGGATCGTGACGTGCAGCCGCGGGCGGTGCTGGTCCTGCGCCGTGAGCAGCCCGTGGAAATGCTCGGCGATGGCGTCGCGCAGATCGAGGATGTCGTGGCTCGACAGCTTGAGCGCGGTGCCGCTCCCCAGCGGCATCAGGCCTTCGAGCCGGGCGCGGATCGGTGAGATGCTTCCCGCCTCGCGCGCCAGCAGCCGGCGCAGTTCGTCCTCGCATTGCGGCGGGATCGCATGGAACAGCGTGACATGCGCTTCGAGATGATTGCGCTCGGGCGGGAAGTGCGCGGTGCGCAGATCGGTCGCCCAGCGATGCAGCTCGGGCGGCAGTTCCGCCGTCAGGATGAGCGCGCCGTCCGACACCGCCGGTGCTACATTTCCCCGCGCTGACGCCGCAGCGCGAACCATTTCTCGACGTTGCGATTGTGCTCCGCCAGCGTCTCGGCGAAGGCGTGCCCGCCGCTGCCGTCGGCGACCATGTAGCGCGCATCTGTCGTCTCGGGATCGAGCACCGCGGCGATCGCCTCGCGTCCGGGATTGGTGATCGGCCCCTTGGGCAGCCCGGTCATCGAATAGGTGTTGTAGTCGTTGATGTCGGCGATTTCCGACTGGCGGATTCGCCGGCCGAGCGGCTTGCCGCGGGTGATCGGATAGATGATCGTCGGGTCGGCCTGAAGCATCATCCCGTCCCTGATCCGGTTGGAATAGAGCCCGGCGACCATTCGCCGCTCGCGCGCCACCCCGGTTTCCTTCTCGACGATCGAGGCGAGCGTCACCGCCTCGGCAATATCGTCCACCGCGATCCCGGGTTTGCGGCGCGGCCAGGCCTCGGCGAGATAGTTCTGCATCGCCGCCTGCATCCGCGCGAGCACCGCCGCGCGCTCTTCGCCGCGTTCGAAATCATAGCTGTCGGGCAGCACCGAACCCTCGACCGGGACGGGAATCTCGCCGGTGAGCAGCGGCTCCGCCATCAGCCGTTCGTGGACGATGATCGAGGGCGTGCCCTCGGGGATGGTGATCATCCGCCGGATCGGCTGCGAATGCTGGAGGATGTCGAGCAGCCTCGCCTGGCTGGCGCTGGCGGGCAGCAGGAATTCGCCCGCCTGGATGGGGTCGGAGGACCCGAGGATCTTGGCGCGCAGCAGGAAGGAGTCGGCCGACGCGATCGCGCCGTCTTCTTCCATCTGGCGCGCCACCGAGGTCAGCGTCGCCCCCGAGGGGACGATGAAGGCGGTATCCTCTTCGAGTTCGGCGCTGGAATACCAGCCGCTCGCAAACCAGATCGCGATCACCGCGACGAGGAGAGCAAGCACGGCCGCGGCGATGCAGCCGATGCGTTTCATGTCAGTCGACCTTCTGCATGATCAGGCTGGCATTGGTGCCGCCGAATCCGAAGCTGTTGTTGAGCACCGCGCGCACTTCGCGCTTTCTCGCCACCAGCGGCACCAGATCGACGCCCTCGGTGCCCTCGTCCGGGTTGTGGAGGTTGAGCGTGGGCGGGACCACCTGATCGCGGATCGCGAGCAGGCAGAAGATCGCCTCGACCGCGCCCGCGCCGCCGAGCAGATGGCCGATCGCCGATTTGGTGCTCGACATCGAGGCGCCGCCCAGATCCTTGCCGAACACCCGCATCGCGGCGGCCAGCTCGATCGTGTCGGCCATGGTCGAGGTGCCGTGGGCGTTGATGTAGTCGATATCGCTCGTCGCGAGCCCGGCCTTCTTGAGCGCCATCCGCATCGCCAGTTCGGCGCCCTTGCCCTCGGGATGCGGCGCGGTGACGTGATAGGCGTCGCCCGAAAGCCCGTAGCCGGTCACCTCTCCGTAGATCTTCGCGCCGCGCGCCTTGGCGCGCTCGTATTCCTCGAGCACGACCACGCCCGCGCCCTCGCCCATGACGAAACCGTCGCGGTCGCGATCGTAGGGGCGGCTGGCCTCGGTCGGGCGATCGTTCATGCTCATGTTGAGCGCGCGCGCCTGCGCGAAACCGGCGATGCCGAGCGGATTGATGGTGCCTTCCGCCCCGCCCGCCAGCATCACGTCGGCATCGTCGGCGGCGATCATCCGCGCCGCATCGCCGATCGAGTGCGCGCCGGTCGAACAGGCGGTGACCACCGAATGGTTGGGGCCCATGAAGCCGTATTTGATCTGCACCTGGCCGGTGATGAGGTTGATCAGCCGGCCGTGGACGAAATGCGGGCTCACGCGGCCCGG